>Ga0137307_101978_pt1 | contig 15475 bp, 19 predicted proteins | sample NAcewD2O_March_2_FD_97180 | JGI IMG/M metagenome (GOLD analysis project Ga0137307, IMG submission 97180) | Mouse cecal microbial communities from Vienna, Austria - N-Acetylglucosamine amended D2O_March | ecosystem: Host-associated > Mammals > Digestive system > Large intestine > Cecum | place...
ACAGAATTTCCTATGTTTAATTATGATTATCAAGAGTATAACACGCATAGGACTACACGCAGTACAAGTGGCTTTATAAGCGAGGAATACATTGAAGCGAATGTAGTTGTCTATCTTAAAAACAGCCGTGTCAATGGTATAAGCGAGGAATAAGGAGGTTTAAATGAGGATAGTTAAATCAAATGTGATGCTGGATGAAGAATATAAGAATATTTTGGTAAAGGAGTTTGCAACGAATTATCAGGGAGTGGATAAAATTGTCAACCCCGCAGATATTGTAAAAGTGATGATGGACGTTTTTCGTATTTCTGATATGGCAGAGGAATATGTATATTTGTTGGCAATGACAGTGAAGTGCAAACCGATTAGTTTCTTTGAGATATCACATGGCACTTGTGATGGCTCCTTGGTGGGTATACGAGAAATCATGATTAGGGCTTTACTATGTGGTGCAGTAAATATTGTTATTATACATAACCATCCAAGCGGTTCGCCAACTCCATCACGAGAGGATATGTGCATAACAGAGAGATTGAAGAAGGCTTCGGAGATTATAGGAATCCATTTCTGTGACCATATTATTGTGGCAAGAGATGGGTTTTTTAGTTTCAGGGAAGCGGAGATGCTAGAGGGATAGTATAGAAACAAGAATAAAAAAAGGAAAAATCCGCCAAGGTTTAACATTGTAGCAGAAAGTTCCTTTTTATTGTGTCCGCAGAAAAATTTTATTGTTCTGGTGCATAGAATATCAGATATTCCAAGCCGTCCTCTGCATTTAGCCTATGGATGGCATAATCACCGATATAAAATTCTATCGTATTTTCTTTGATTGGAAATACTTCCTTTGTCTTGTAATCAATAAATGCTGCATCATATTTATTTTCCTGCTCGATCTGTTTACAGCAGTCGGCGCATAGGAATCGCGCCATTTCTTTTGGGTGTGGTATACTTCCGTTTCTGGTGGAGATTGTAACATCTGCTATTCGGTGGTCTATGTTGGAATCAATGGATATGATGCTTCCGTTCTCTCCACTGGTATTCGTAGTATGGGAAGAACCAGACATAGACAAACTGGGTTCCTCGTTGCAGATTCTTAACGTACTGATGGTGAAATCGTTGAAGTTCAATATTCCTACACCGTTTACTTTGTTGTATAGAGTTAAGATAGAGTTCTCTGCTTTTCCGCATAGGGAACATTCTTCCTGCGGTCGGTAATCCGTCCTGTTTAGTGCCAGTGCGGCTGACCAATGCCAATTACTGTCAATATTGTTACTAACATACATATACTTTTTTTCATATTCTCTCTCCTTCTCTTGATGATGATTATGCTATACGGCACATTATAAGGTCCACAAACCAGTTACGTAAAGACCTTATATTGGGTATGATTAGAGTATCCGTACAGGAGAATCATCATACAGAAGGAGGGACTGGCAGTGGTTCATGTCCGCATCAAAGAATTGTTGGAGGAACGAGGGCGTAGCAAATACTGGCTGAACAAGCAGACTGATATTGATTACAAGAATTTGAGTAAGCTGATGGAGGATGCGACAAGCTCTATTCATTTTGAGACAATGGAAAAGTTATGTGCCGTTTTGGAATGTACGCCGAATGAGCTGTTTGAAATCAGACCTACAGAAATAGAATAATCTTCCCGTGTGTGATAGCTGATACATGGGGAGATTTTTCTTTTATCGGAGATATGGTTATAGCACCATAACTTGTAAGTTTTGACACCAATCACTACCCTACGGTTTTGTGGAGCTTTCAGCGGTGTCATATCTTATATTCAAAAGTAATAAATAAAATAATGGGTATCATCAGGAGAAGGTTGTAATGACCTTCTTTTTTGAAGCCTGAAATTAAATTATGGAAGGAGAATTACATTATGATTTACGGTTATGCAAGAGTAAGCACCAAGACACAGGCAAAGGACGGAAACAGTCTGGAAGCACAGGAGAACGCATTGAGGGCAGCAGGCGCAACAGAGATTTTTGCGGATGCATTTACGGGAACAAAGTCACACCGCCCAGAACTGGATAAGTTGCTGGAAGTTATGCGGTCAGGCGATACATTGAAAGTCACAAAGCTGGATAGAATCGCCCGTAGTGCCACACAGGGCATTGAGTTGATTCAGTCATTACTTGATAAGGGTATTACTGTCCATGTGCTGAATATGGGCGTGATGGATAATACCCCCACTGGTAAGTTGGTTCGGCTCTGCTGTTTTTTTATGGCGCTGACCTATTTGTGAACCTGGTGTAAATACAGGTGCTTCATATTGAAAATATCAATCATTTGGTTTATAATATAATTTAGCGTTAGTGTGTCCTCAGGTTACTGAGTTTCAGCTGGATGAGGTAAAGAATATGAACACTTCTAATTTAATAAAGAATTTGTGTAAAGAAAAAGGAATAAGTGTTGCAGAGTTAGCTCGCAGGATTGGTCAGACCCCACAGAATTTCAATAAGAAATTAAAACGAGAAACGGTCAGTACAGAAGAGCTCATGATGATTGCAGAAGAGCTAGGCGTGGTATTTGAGCAGTCTTATATTCTCGAAAATGGAGAAAAGCTAACAATTTCGAATGAGTCCTAAATAATGGACACCTGATTTTGTACTATTAGGATGAGTCATAGGAGGTGTGGACGTGGATTGGTCTAAAGTAAAGAAAGAACACGTCGATCAGGCGATAAAAAAGTTCATAGAAGATAAACCGGAGCATCCGGAGCCGCGTTCATATTATCTGATGTACGAGGGTGAAAAGCTCCCATCTAAGTATATTCGAGGGATGGCATATTCTATTGCTACTGGCGAAGAATTCTCTCTTAGTGGTTCAGTGGTGGAACGGAGACTGTAAACTTCTTTAAAAAATATGGTTATACAGTTGAACAAGTCTCCGGAGATGATACCGAGGATAAATACAGTGTTAACGATGCTGTTTGGATTGCAGCAGCACTATTAGCTGCAGAGCAGTATACGGCGAATCCGAATGCTACACGTGAAGATATGTTCTTTAAGCAGTCGGATATCGTGAAGAAGGCACAATCATTGATTACAAGTAAAGTTGATTCTGCCAGAGTTTCATGGTGGGTCAATGCAGATAATGAAAAGCATACACAGAATTATCTGAGAGCGGATTCAGCAGTTGATCCTACTGCAAGGCGACTTTCGATGATAGATGAGTTTCCTGACAAAGCGTATCCTACAGGATTAAGCATGTCAGATGAATTTGATATAAATGGTCTCCAAATGACAATGGAGGAATTATTCTTCTTTGTTAAGGAGCAGTACCCAGAGGTGATTAAACAAATGGCAACAATAGATATCGATTATAGAGGAGTGTTGGATTACTTAGGTAACAACCAGGTAGTTCCTTACTCCAATCCAGAGGCATCTGGGATTGATAAGGCAGAAAAAGATAGACTGCTTAAGGTCAAAGAAAAAGGACAAGCTGCTGTAGCTGAAATGAAAAAGATGGCTGCTCGCTGCGGTCAGTTATTTGGCCTTGATAAGTGTTTGCCTATTTCCTGGCTTGATGGATCAAATACTAAGACCAGAAAATATCTCTGGGTGCAAATGAAATATAAGGATTACGCGTCTAATCCTACGAGCGTTTCTTTGTTTGTTGAAAAGAATAATGGCGTGACTAGATATCGCATCAGTTTGGAAATAAAGAACGATGGTACAGATAAGAAAACGATGGCGACATATCATTCTCATTTGGATATCCCGAAAGAAGACGGAATGGTATATGTTTCAGGTAGTAATGAATGGGGTAACCCATCTGTAATTACGGATACAGCAGATGTAATTAAAGCAAAGATCGATTCTGGTGATATTCGAAAAGTTCAGCTCTGTGTTTATGTTGAGCCGGCAGACGGTAAGACAAATGAACAGTATGATGCTGATGTAATGGATGCGGTTAAGAAGATTATTCCATATTACGAGCATGTTATTGGTAAATCCGCTAAACCATCAACCGGTAGAGCTTGGCTTTTGACTTGGAATCCTGCAAGCTGGGATTGGACTAATTACAAAGCGTGGTGTAAGGAAACAAAACTTGGAAGTAAGTTTGTTGAACCTTGGACATGCGCTAGTAAGCAGCCGGCTGTTGGTGATGAGATATTTTTAATTAAGACAGGTTCTAAACCTAGAGGAATTCTTGCTCATGGCTATGTAGCGAAGGGTGCTTATGAAGCAGATCACTACGACCCTGAAAAGGCTGCAGCAGGAGTTAAATCCAATCATATAGATGCTGAATATGATTGGATTCAGGATTTTGATTCTGAGCCAATGTTGATGCAGGATGACTTAAAAGTTAAACTCCCAGATCAGCAGTGGAGTCCAATGGGATCTAGTATCGAGATTAAATCAAGTGTTTTGCCAGAACTTAAAAAGATGTGGCTTGAGCTTATCGGTAAGAAAGCCGATGAAATTACATACTGGCCAAGCTTAGAAGAATATGATCCGGGCATCACAAAAGATAAATGGATTGAATTACTTAATGATCCGGATGTTACAAATGAGGATAACCTCAGAATGTTCAAGATGATGCTTGAACTAGGTGGGGAATCAACATGTGCTAATCTTGCTGAAATCTATGGCGGCTCTGCTGGTTCATATAATAACTGGGGGCGTATCTTTGGTGAGAGAGTACACAGAAAGACAGACTGTCCACTGTGTGTTGATGGGGATCGTCAGCGCTATTATACAATTCCGTTTGTCGGAAGATATGTAATAGAAAAGGGTAAACGTAGATACTCTTGGAAATTTAGAAGCGAATTGGAGGAGGCATTAAAGGAAATGGATTTATCTCATATTGATCTTACAACAGAGGAAGAATCAGTAATTGAATACGATAAAAATATGATCCTGTATGGCCCTCCAGGAACAGGAAAAACATACAGCACAGCGATTTATGCTGTGGCGATTTGTGACCAGCTTGATATTGATAGTGTAAAGGCTATGGATTATGACGAGGTAATGATTCGTTATCGTGAGTTGCTAGCAGCAGGCCGAGTAGCGTTTACGACTTTCCATCAGTCTTACGGATATGAAGAATTTATTGAAGGTATTAAGCCTATCGTAGACAGCGAGAAGAAAGACATCGGTTACACTATTGAATCTGGTATATTTAAACGTTTCTGTTCAGATGCTAGAAGAAAAACTGTGATAGCCAAAGATGATACTCCGGATGTGAGTAATGCACGAGCTTGGTGTGTTTTGCTTGATGGGACAGGAGTCTCAAAGTTGAAAACTCGTTGTTTCGAAGAAGGATCTATTCGCATTGGCTGGCATGAAAGTCCTGAAACTATTAATGAAGAAACAGAAGGATTGAACGATAAAGTTCGTAGAATTCTTTTGAATTTCCAAGATGAAATGGAAATTGGTGACATTGTTGTTACGGAAAGAAGTAATAAGTCAATCGACGGAATAGGTATTGTTACAGGCGATTATGAATTTGAAAGGGATGACAGCGAACATTGGCCTAGAAAAAGAACTGTTAAATGGTTAATGACCGGTAAAGAAATTGATCTGACCGAGCTTAATTCTGGCAAAAATCTGGACCGTAAAACGGTATATGCTTTAGATCGTATTGAAACGGATAAGCTTTTAGAGCTCGTTGACAATCCTTCAGAAGTAGTAATTAAGGAAAAAACAAAACCGCACGTATTTGTTATCGATGAAATTAATAGAGGTAATATTTCGAAGATCTTCGGTGAACTTATTACATTAATTGAAGATACAAAACGTGAGGGAATGGATGAGCAGGCATCGGCGGTTTTTCCTTATTCTGGAGAAGTATTTAGTGTTCCTGCCAATGTGTATATCCTTGGAACTATGAATACGGCAGACCGTTCTATCGCATTGATGGATACAGCCCTTCGTAGAAGATTTCAGTTCGTAGAAATGATGCCGGATGCAGACGTTCTTAGAGATATTGGTGCAGATAAGGTAGACGATCTTGATGTTGCAGCAATGCTTGAAAAGATAAATGAACGTATTACTTTCCTCTATGATAGAGAGCACACGATTGGTCATGCATTCTTTACGAAGCTTGCAAAAGCTCCAACCATTGAAACCTTAAAGGCAATCTTTGAGAAATCCGTCATTCCACTTCTTCAGGAATATTTCTATGAGGATTACCAGAAGATTCAGTTGGTCCTTGGCGACAATGGAAAGACAGACCCTTCAACAAAGTTCATCCTTGATGAAGAGGTAAAGGTTAAAAATATCTTCAAGGGAAATGCGGATGATGTTGTAGATCTTCCAGATAAGAAATACACCATCAATGCAGAAGCATTTGATTACCTTGAAAGTTACAAACAGATTATTTAAAGCGTGGTGAGATAATGGATAAATTGCTTGAGGTGAGAGGGTTCGATACGATCACCGGAAATGCCGACTTTGAAAATGATGAAAAATATAAATATCTTGATGCAGCGGCCTTCCATGACCTTGTGGAATTTATCCATGAATTCTCAGGAGATGAAGAAAATGCTGACGCATTGGACTTCATGCGCATTTCTTATAAACGTAATGTCGGTGATGTTGTAACCATCAAAAATTATGTAGGCCTGATCCAGATGAACAATGGTTATCAGGTACAGGTGCTTCCTAAGATTAGCTTTGATTCTGGTGAAGACGCCGGAAACAAAGAAACAAAGAGAATCTTCCTGAAGATGCTGAAAAGCATGAAGGATTTTCCGAGTAAGGTATTTAACGATGCGAGCTTAAAAGTAGATCGCATGAATCTCTATGAGATTTTTATAAACATGTATCTGCAGGAGGTACGACAGCTGGTTAAGCGTGGAATTAAATCTGCATATGTTGGACAGGAAGACAACCTTAAATTTTATAAGGGTAAACTTCTGACAAGCCAGCATATTAAGACTAATATGGCTCACAAGGAGAGATTCTATGTGGCCTATGATGAATTCCATCCTAATAGACCAGAGAACAAACTGGTAAAAGCAACATTGCTCAAATTACAGAAGTTGACGACGAGTGCTGAAAACTCAAAAGAGATCAGACAATTGTTAACTGCTTTTGAGATGGTGGAACCTTCTACGAATTATTCGAAGGATTTTTCACAGGTAAAAATTGATAGAAATACTAAGGACTATGAAATGCTCATGCAGTGGTCTAAGGTATTTCTTCTGAATAAATCATTTACAACATTCTCTGGTAAGAATACATCAAGAGCATTGTTATTCCCGATGGAGAGTGTATATGAAAGCTACGTGGCGCAGCAGATGAAGAAGGCCTTAGGACCCGCAGGATGGGAAGTATCAAGTCAGGACAAAGGATACTATTTGTTTATGGAGCCTAGACGTCAGTTTGCTCTTAGACCCGACATCGTTTGTAAACGTGGTGACAGAACTGTCATCATGGATACAAAGTGGAAGAGCCTCATCAATAGTGAACGTGCTAATTATGGCATTTCTCAGGGCGATATGTATCAGATGTATGCGTACTCTAAGAAATATGAAACATCAGAGATCTGGCTTCTCTATCCGCTAAATGATGAGATGCGTGATCATGCTGATATTGAGTTCGAATCTGGCGATGGAACGACTGTAAGATTGCATTTTGTTGATCTTACTCGTATGCCAGAAACGCTGGAAGAATTGAGAGATAAGTTGGAGGTGACTGAGTCATGACAATTGAGGAAAAAGTAACAGAAGTCATTAATGACTATGTCAGCTCAAACGGAACTGCATCAAAAATGACGCCTGATCAATTGTACAGTCTTGTGCCTACTACATATCCTATGAACAGGAATAGCTTCTTGCCGGCAGATTATTGCTACAACAGAACTAATGAAGGCATCGATTTTGAAAGACACTCACATCTTTTTGAAAGAGCTGATGACGGAAACTATCTTGTTTTAGGAGAAGACTATCCTTATTCCGGACCTGTATATTACAGACGTAGAGGTGAAAAGGAAGATAGTATACGAGGGGTATGGACTAACGGCTTATATGAAGAAGGTGCCGCAGTTTTAGATACGACAACGCTTCGTCTTAATGATCTGTTTGAGGGGATTAAAAATACACTAAAGTTAATTCCGGTAACCGTATCTGCAGATAAGAATACCGTCTCAGTAGTTTTTCGAGAAGTGTTGGTATGCGGAATCAGTGTTGAGGAAGAAGTGTATAAGATCTTCAATGCCACTTCTGATTGGGCTCAAAAGACCTCTTATCATTGCGATGAAGCTAATGACGGCACTTGGTTCTATTACCTCGAAACAATTGATGAGTGTATTGGTGAAGTTAAACGCCTTGTATTATTTGAAATTCAGAAGTCTGGTCAGGCTAACCATACAAGTGAATTGAGTCAGACGGTTTCTGCTAAGGCTTTTGAAAATGCATACACACATTTTATCGAGCAAGCAGATAGAAATGCAGAATCAAAAAAGGCACAGGGATCAAAAGTTCCGTAGAAGGGATAAACGTCTATGATGATCAGTCCAGAGATGTATGCGGAGCAGTTTAAAAACGCTTCTTATAAGGAAATGATGAAAGAGCGTGACAGCTTAATGCGATACATTAAGTATAGGGCAGATACTAAAAAACTCTGATATTGTTGATACGTTTAAATGCAGTAACATGGCCGTAATGGGGTTGATATTCATTTGTTTGAAGTTATGGATGCCGGCGAATACATATACTGCGGAAGAATAGAACTTGTTACAAAACCTTATGTTGATACTCAGCCAGGTGAGGATGGACAAGCCAGAAAAGTATGGATGTTTCCAATTCGTCCCGTTCCAGACAATGATGTAAAGAAACCGCCAATGTTTGTATTTAAAGATATGGACGATTATAAGACTCGTGGTAAGAATGTGGATGCAGAATATACTAAGATGATGGCTGATGCTAAGAGAAGGGGCATAAAGAAGCCGGTGTATGTTACACCAGTTGTTCCTAAGCCAGAACCAAGAATATTGAATATTCCGATGAAGATGAAGTAAAGAAATTGAATCCTGAATATTTCGAAGCATATCTTCCTGTGATAAAGCAGCAAAATTTGATAATTGAGATTTTTGCTAAAGTATCGGAGATTCATGAAACGCAGGGGATTGATCTTCGAATATACGAGGTTAATTTTAGTGAAGACGATTAGAGTTGTTGCTGCGGTTATCCGCAGCGAAGATAAGATATTTGCAACAGCAAGAGGGTATGGTGAATTTAAGGGCCAATGGGAATTCCCAGGAGGAAAGATCGAAATCGGAGAAACACCTGAGGAAGCTCTTGCTCGTGAAATAAGAGAGGAACTTGAGACGGAAATTAAGGTTGGATCGCTCATACATACAATTGAGTATGATTATCCTACATTTCATTTGTCGATGGATTGCTTCTGGTGTGAGATCATCAACGGTGGCCTTGTACTTAAAGAAGCAGAAGCAGCTAGGTGGCTAACAAAGGATCAGCTTTATGATGTTAAGTGGCTACCGGCGGATATTACTCTCATAGAGGTAATTAAAGAACAAATGAAATAAGTTGTTCTGTGAGGAGGTGCTCAATTGGCAAGTTATAGTTTTAATGATATGGGAGGCATTGAGATAGATTTTGACGGTGTAAAGCCTTCCCTGGAAATCAGAAATAGAATGAAAGCAGTGAAATATCGCTGGAATCCAAACAAGATGATCTGGTGGGCTTATAAAAGTGATGAAACAATAGCTGTAGCAAAAGAAATATGTGGAGAAGGGCCAATTGTACCTGTAGCAATTACATCGGTTTCAACACCCAAAAAGCCAATAAAGAAATATATTAGAAGAACTCCTTCAAAAGATTATGCTTTGAAAATTTCAATAAAGGATATTGTTAATGCGGATAAGGATCAACTTGAAGTTTGGGAGAAGCTGCTAAAAGATCATGTAAATGAAGTTATGTCTGAAGACAATTCAGATCATTCAGGAAAGGCAGTGAGTAAGAGCCAGGAGTCTGTCTGGATGAATTGTTTTAAATTTATAGCAAAAAATCTTAAAGGATTGACGGCAGCAGAACAGGATTACGAACTCATCTTTGAGTATAGTTTACCTGGTACAGTGCATGAAAGGCCCGATGTGTTTTTACTTACAAATAGCAAAGCTATTTCTCTTGAGTTTAAGAGAAAAGAAGCTCCGCAAATTGATAGTAATAAGGATGATGTAGCACAGGCCATTCGTTATAAAGAATGGTTGCAAAATCATCACAAAGTAACAAAAGATAGATCACTCGAAGTAAAGAGTTATCTCGTATGCACGCATAAGAATGCTATTGTAGGAAGCTTAAGAGGTATTGAAATTCTTACTGGCGATAATTTTTGTGGTGTTATTGCCGATGAATTAAGAGGTGAAAAACAGTGTACATTTAGTGACGAGTGGCTCGCTTCATCAAAAACAGAAATGCCTGATATGCTTCAGGCAATAGAGATAATGTATCGTGAAGGAAGAATTCCTTATATATCTGATGTGAATAAGAACTGCCTGAGTACAGTTCTTAGCTATATAGATGAGGCAAAAAAGGAAAAGAAGAAAATTCTTGTTCTAATAAATGGTGTCCCTGGAGCAGGAAAGACTGCGGTTGGCCAGAGCATTGTTTATGAGGAAAATAAGAATGGTGAAGCTAAGGCGGTATACCTATCTGGAAATGGGCCACTTGTTGAGGTCCTTCAGTATCAGATTAACCAGGTTGGCAACAATGAGCACATGGGAGAGAATGCCATCCAAGGTATGAAAGAGTTTAAGACCGCTTTCTTCTATAGAAATAATAAAGTTCCAGAGCAGTCTATCCTCATTTTTGACGAAGCACAGAGAGCCTGGGATGCTGAAAAACTTGGAAGAGGTTTTACAGAACCAGAAGGATTATTCAGAGTTGGTGAAAGAATCTATGAAGAAAAAGGATATGCTGTCTTAATTGGTCTGTATGGTAATGGACAGGTTATTTATACTGGAGAAGAGGCAGGTCTTTCATTATGGGAAGATGCGCTTAAAGAACATGACGATTGGATAGTAATTGCTTCTAAGAATTTAGCTGATAAGATCCAAGGAATAGGGGAAAGAAAGATAGTTGATAATGATGTATTTCTTCCTATATCGCTTCGAGCGGATTTTATTGATTGTAGCAGATGGGTTGAGCAGGCTATTTGCAGATCTAATGTTACAGCAAGACAGGCAAAAGTCGAACTTGAAGAATTGCAGAAAACTTCAATGAGAATCTGCGTAACACGAGATTTTGCTAAGATTCAGGAACGAGCAGCAGAGATTGATGCTGATCATCCTGAATGGAATTATGGAATATTGGTATCTAACTTTGCCGAGCAGAGTGTCATTCGCAAAGCAATGCCTGGATGGAATATTGGTTATAAAGGACGCAATGCTATTTCTATCGGTGGTTATGGCCCATGGTTTGCCGGCGAATGCAAAGAGCTAGATAAAGCATGTTCCGTTTATGGAAATCAAGGACTTGAACTGGATTGTCCTATTGTTGTATTTGGCGGGGGCTATGTTCGTCAAAACGGCAATTGGAAAGCTAGAGGCTCAAGATATGAAAACGATGTTCAAAAAGGTAACTATGAGGACCCGGATACAATTGTAGAGAATAATTTCAGAGTGCTTCTAACAAGAGCAAGAAAAGAAATGATCCTATTGATTCCAAATGATCCAGTGCTTGATGAAACATATCAATATTTTATTGATATGGGAATGGACACATTATAAGGTTGGAGGAGATGGATTTGCTAGAAGAAAAATGTTTGATTCAGTTATATGTCACTGATGGTGTTATCTTTCTCAGTCGGCGCGGTAGGTATACTGATGATATACAAGAAGCTTTGATTTTTAAGAATGAGCTTGACGCGCATATATACATAGATAAGCATGGCCTCAGAAAGCTATCGAAGGTTCGAAAAATAGTGCCACGAGGAGGATTGCACATGCAAAATAAAAAAATAATTCTAATATTGTCGGCAGTGAAATCATCATATATCAAACGGATGATGGAAAGACAAAAATAGATGTTAAATTTGAAGACGAGACCGTTTGGCTTACACAGGCACAATTATGCGAACTTTATCAAACCAGTAAATCTAATATCAGTGAGCATATCAAGCATATTTTTGAAGAAGAATTGGATGAAGAGTCAGTTGTTCGGAAATTCCGAACAACTGCGGCTGATGGAAAAAATTATAATACAACACACTATAATCTTGATATGATGATTTCTCTTGGATACAGAGTAAAATCTAAGATTGCCACAAATTTTCGTCGATGGGCTACCGAACGCTTAAAAGAGCACATGATAAAAGACTTTACGATGGATGATGAACGACTGAAAAATCTGGGTGGCGGTAATTACTGGAAAGAGTTATTAGACCGTATTCGGGATATTTTGATTTTGTGGAGATTCAAGCTATGCGCCACAATCCTATGTATATGGCAGATTATGTGGAGCATCTTGATAATGTTTTAAAAACAACAGGTGAAAAAGTGTTGCAAGGAGCCGGAACGATTAGTCATGCACAGGCAATTGAAAAAGCAACAGAAGAATATAGGAAGTATCAGGAACAGAACTTATCGCCGGTCGAAGAAGAATATTTGGAAAGCATTAAAAATACATAGCACAATAAAGAAAAAGGTAAGGATTGAACCTAAAAAGATATTTACATAAATGATGAGATAAAAAGACGTTTTTAAGATGTTGGCAAAAATATGAGTTTGGACAATGAAAAACATGTGGAAACCGCCGCGTTGCTGGTGCGGAAACCTTGATTCTAGGCGGGTTTGCGGGATTATTTGGAGAAAATGGAGTTGTGTTTTTAAGGAAAGTGAGATGGATAAGTTTCCGCAGATAGGGGGACGGGGATAACGCCGGAGAGTTTGAAAATGAGGGTTTTGTCGGGCAAAAGATACAATCCGGCAAAACCCATACTATTTGGCAAAAGTGGATACTATCTGGCAAAAGATATACTTGGCGGTAAAAATTACTGAAAACATCTGGCCTTCATGTTATACTGGCTACAGCAAGACGATGGAAGGCAGAGGTAGGAATTGAAAAGTTTGATTGGAAAATAAAGTTGCACTATTTAGCTTATGCAGGTATTGTAAAGTTTTCATATTGAGACGAAGTATTTAAAAAAGGAAAAAAATGGTTGGTATTTATTTCAGCGGGACAGGAAATACAAAATTTTGCGTGGAGAAATTCTTAACCTATTATGCGGGTGGCATAACGGCATGTTCAATTGAAGATGGACAGGCAGTCGAAGCAATAAAACGAAATACAGAAATTGTATTTGCGTATCCAGTATATTTTAGCAATATGCCTAAAATTGTATATGATTTCATAAATAGGAACCACTCGGTATTTTCAGGAAAAAAGATATTTGTGATTGCAACAATGGGTTTATTTAGCGGAGATGGAGCAGGGTGTTCTGCAAGACTTTTAGCAAAATATGGAGCTCAAATTACAGGCGGGCTCCATCTGAAAATGCCGGACTGTATTGGGGATGAAAAGGCGCTGAAAAGAACAAATGAACAAAACCATTTACTTGTAATAGCGGCAGAGAATAAAATAAAAGAAGCGGCAGAAAATTTGAAGCTGGGTAATCCTGTGAGGCAGGGGATGGGCTTTTGCTATCATATGGCGGGTTTATTTGGTCAGAGATTATGGTTTTACAATAAAACAAAGAAGTATTCGAATAAGCTGCATATAGAAAGAGAGAAATGTATTGGCTGCGGAATATGCGTTTCTGCCTGCCCTATGGATAATATATCGCTGTATTCAGGAAAGGCGGAGCCAAAAGGAAATTGTACAATGTGTTATCGATGCGTAAATCATTGTCCAAAACAGGCAATCACATTGTTGGGAAAGAAAGTGTATGAGCAATGCACAATAGAGAAGTATTTGTAAAATTTAGGAAATGTTGATTAGATCATATAACACACGAAAGAAATATGATATATGCCATGGGTAAAACTTTTCAAGAAGTAGTATAAGAGGGAAGATTATGTAAAACAGCAGGGAGGTTCTGTAATTGATTGAAACAGGAGATATTCTTAACTTTAGGAGAAATGTGATGGAAAATAAGAAATTCATGATTGATAAGATTCCGGCAGTTCGCTATGGAGAGGCTTCCGATAGGTGTTTCTTATACATTCATGGAAAGATGGGATTTAAGGAGGAGGCGGAATCCTTTGCGGAAATAACCTGCACAAAGGGCTGGCAGGTTTTGAGTATTGACTTGCCAGAGCACGGGGAGAGAAAACAGGAAAAAGACAGATTCAACCCATGGTGCGTTGCACCGGAGTTAATAACAGTTCTGCGGTACATGCGGCAGCATTTTAAAACCATAGGACTGAGGGCAAATAGTATCGGCGCATGGTTTGCCATGCAGAGTTTTGACGGTTCGGAATTTGAGCAGTGTTTATTTGTTTCACCTGTTCTGGATATGGAGAAGATGATTCAGAATATGATGTTGTGGGCAGGCGTGTCCGAAGAAAGATTAAAAAGGGAATCCTTGATTCCTACAGATTTTGGGGAGACATTATCGTGGAAATATTATGAATATGCAAAAATACATCCTATCACAAGATGGCGGTGTCAGACTGATATTCTTTATGCCGGCAACGATAATATGACAGAGCGGGAGACTGTGGACAAATTTGTGGAGCAGTTCCCTACTTCACTTACCGTTATGGAAAACGGGGAACACTGGTTCCACACGCCGGAGCAATTAGCTGTGCTGAATCCGTGGATTAGGCAACGAGTATAAGATTGGAGAAGAAAATGCAGTTTGGAATAACCATTCCACTACAAAAACATTTAAAAATAAAGACATTACCTTATGGGGAACAGGCTGACTTGTTTTACTGCTGGGAACTTCACGCCATTAGGCTGCAGGGGAAGAATATGTTGGCTGTTGTTAATGCATCTAATCGGTTTGCGATTGTGTTGTGGGGGATGAAAGCGCCTCAATGGAAAACACTGGAGGAAGTAATGCGAAACGGTATAAGGCAGGGTTTTCTTTCCGAAGGATATACGCAGCAGCAGGTGAATGCGTATTTTGAGCAGGCAGGTGAGGTTAGTTTGACAAAGACCCATGGCAGGAGTCCGGTGGCAACACTGAATAAGATGATTGAGTATCTGGGATTTCTGCCGATTGTCATGGATTCTGGAGAATTATATCAGGTTTCTCATTGCCATGAAGTAAACAGGGATTTATGCCATGCGGCAGGATTTGCTGATTACGGGCTGCCGGTGGAATTTTTAGAAGCAGACATGAAAAGGACAGGAATCATTTGAAAGGGGGATATTGAGATTGAAGGATTTCGTAAGAGACAATCTATGCTTTTCCCTCTGCGGTTTAAACTGTGGATCATCATGGAAGCAAACGAGTACATTCTGGATCATGATGATGAAAATACGCCGCCCACCTCAGGAGCGGGGGATGCGGAGTCATCAGGAAACAACCCGGACAAACCTGAGAAT
>Ga0137307_101985_pt1 | contig 15440 bp, 10 predicted proteins | sample NAcewD2O_March_2_FD_97180 | JGI IMG/M metagenome (GOLD analysis project Ga0137307, IMG submission 97180) | Mouse cecal microbial communities from Vienna, Austria - N-Acetylglucosamine amended D2O_March | ecosystem: Host-associated > Mammals > Digestive system > Large intestine > Cecum | place...
CAAGCTTTCCGTTTAAATAAACGCCGCTGTCCATGATGCTTATGGTGGTAAGCAGTCCGTATTTTGTGCTGTCCACGAACCACCAAGGCGGCGTGAATTTTCCGTAACGGTTGCCGAAATCTCCGGGGCAGGCGAACGTGCACAGTTCCACGCCGTTTATCCAAAAAGTAATATCGCTCGGATAGTTGTGGTTGTATCCGAGCGCTTCGGAACACAGCTCGAGCGAAAAACTTATTTCGTCAAGCGTGCCGCACAGCGCATACCCGTTCTGAACGGCATATTCCACAAACCCGTTTGAGCGCGACCATAAGATTTGCGCGTCGGGCGGCGGAAGAAACGACCTTGAAACGTTGCGGCGTTCGGTCCCGTTGTTGCGCAGCGACAGCGATCGTACTACGATCACGCTCCGTCTTGCCATGACGACGCGGCTCACGCGGTGGATACCGTATTCGGGATGCGTCGCTAAAGAGAGCGCGAGTCAGCTCGAAGTAGGTAGCTCGGATATGTACGTTTACCGCGGCTCTTATGTACAGCATATGACATACTCTCAGCGTTGGTCGTTAGACGAATCGAAGATAAACTGGGGTATGCTTACTCAAGCGCAAAGAGAATGGAACGAAGTAAAACAATACTTCTATAACGACTTCTATGTGCTTACGCCTTTCCGCTCTGTGACCGACAGTTCGAATTGGACGGCGTACATGTATTTCGACGGCGATAAAGACAGCGGCGTATTGCAAGCGTTCAGACTGCCCGATTGCAAAGACTCGACTTACAAAGTTAATGTAAAAGGCGTCAATCCCGATAACTATTATACTTTGCGCGATCTCGACGGCGTTAATTCGGCGACACACGTCAAGGGAAGCGATCTTATAAACGGGTACACGCTTTCCGCAGAAAATCCCCGTACGGCGATCGTGATGTTTATAGACAGCGAAAACCGAGATTAAGGAAATCGATCAGTTAAAACCGTTCGCAAACCGCGGACGGTTTTTCTATTGAAAAAATATGCTGTCGTGCTGTATAAATCTTTACCGTAAGGCAATAATCGTGTGTATGAAAAAACTTATCGTTGTATGTAAAAGGATAATATGTATATTGTTGTCCGCCGCTATCTTTTTTTGTGTTTCATCTATATTTTTCGCATGCACGGATAATAATAGTTATGACGGTGAATTGTTGCGGTTACATATCCGCGCAAATTCCAACTGCGAAGGCGATCAGAACGTAAAGCTGAAGGTGCGCGACGCAGTAAACGAATTCATCTCGAAAAACATCGAAAAAACGACATTTGACGAAGCTTATGCCGATATCGGCGAAAGACTCGCGGATATCTCTGCGGCAGCCGATCGCGTTCTTCGCGCCAACGGATATTCTTACGGCGCGCGAGCAAAACTCGTCAACGAATACTTTCCGTCGCGCATGTACAACGACGTTACCGTACCCGAAGGATATTACGACGCGCTCATCGTAGAACTCGGCGAGGGCAAGGGCGATAACTGGTGGTGCGTTATCTATCCGCCCCTGTGCTACGGAGAAGACTTCGAGTATAAGTCGTTCTTTGCGGAGTTATTCGGCGGATGATACTTATCGCAACCGTTTCACGTTAATACGCATAGGAAAAATTTAAGTATGACACTCACATCCAAACGAACTATCCCCAAAGCTATAGTTATAGTACTTGCAGTAATGGCGCTCGTGCTTGCGGTCGTTCCCACGGTATACGCCGATATAGTTAAGGGAAACACGTATGCCAACGTTGTCGCCGTTCAGACTCGGCTCGGCACGCTCGGTTACTACCGCTCTTCGATAGACGGCAAATGGGGCAGTGCAACCGCGTCGGCGGTAAAGAAGTTTCAGTCCGATAACGGGCTGACAGCCGACGGCGACGTAGGAAATGCTACGGCAAGCAAACTGCGCGTTAAATTGCCCGTAACGGGCGCTGTTTCGGCAGGCAAGACGGTCGCCAATATCGCCGCTATCCAAGCCAAGCTCAAAACGCTCGGATATTATACGTCCACGGTCGACGGAACATGGGGCAACGGTACGCTCAGAGCGGTATTGCGCTATCAGTCGGAAAAAGGTCTTACGGTAGACGGAGTTGTCGGGTCGGGCACTGCGAGCAAGCTCGGAATAACTTTATCGAGCACGGCGCGTTCGGGCGGCATTTCCGCGGGAAAGACAACCGAAAACGTGAAAGCCGTACAAAACGCGCTCAAGTCGTCGGGATACTATAAATCGACTGTCGACGGCGTATGGGGCAGACGCACCATGTGCGCGGTAATGAGTTTTCAGTCCGATTGCGGTCTAACGGTAGACGGAGTTGTAGGTTCGTCCACGGCAAAAAAACTCGGGATAACGCTTAACAGCGGAAGTTCGGGCGGCAATTCCGGCGGATCGGTGGGGAACATATCTCAAAGCGATCTCGATCTGTTGGCGCGCTGCGTTTACGGCGAATCGAGAGGCGAGCCGTATAACGGTCAGGTGGCGGTTGCGGCGGTCGTTCTGAACCGCGTAAAATCGTCCAAATTTCCAAACACTATTTACGGCGTTATTTATCAGAAAAACGCGTTTACCGCGGTGAACGACGGACAGATAAACTTGACTCCCAACGAAACGGCATACAGAGCCGCGCGCGATGCGCTTAACGGATGGGATCCTACGGGCGGATGTCTTTATTATTACAATCCTGCAACGGCTACGTCGAGCTGGATCTGGACGCTTACCGTACACATCAAAATAGGACGGCACAACTTTGCGCTGTAATTTACAAAAGGGGAAAACTCATGACAAACTATCTTAACGAAAAACGTAATTATGCCGTAGTATTCGCGGCGTTGCTCTGCACGCTTATAGTAACTATCTGCGGATTGACGACCGGTATCGTGTATGCGGTTAGATACCGCCACGCCGCGTCCGACGGCAACGACAACCAAACCGCACAGGCGCAGTATTTGCTTAGCGACGCCGCGGAAAATCTCGTTCATTCGATGTCGGCGCTCAGACTGTGCAACGAAACGGAACCTGCCGAAACCATAAACCGCACTGCGCTCGTTCATGCGGTGCGCGCTGAAATGGCGCTCGAATTCCACAACGACGACTTTGCCGACAGCCGCACACGCGAAGCGTTTTTGAACGATATGGCTATCGTTCTGCATTCGTATGAAACGGAGCAGACTATGGAAATGGCAGATATGCTATACGACTATTCGACTAAGTTTTACGAAAGCATATCTTCCGAAAACGGTTACGGCGAATTCGATTACAACGGCGAGCTTATTAAAGGCGGATCTTTCGAGCCGGACGACGGTCACGATACGGAGATCACCGATGAGGACAAGGCTTCGGGCGCGGAGCTTGTAAAGACCGCGCTCAATACGACGCGCGAAGAGTATGTGGGCGATTGGGACGGACATATAGAGTACTATATCGAACGCAACGGCGTAACAGGCTACGCTATGGTGTGCAACGATAAAATTATAGAGTTTTCGTTTATGCGCGGCGAGGCAGAAGAAACGGATATCGAAACAGCTAAAGAAGTCGCGCTTGCAACTGCCGAAGCGTGCGGCTACGGCGATCTTAGCGTGAAGTGGTGCGAAAACACGGGTAAATCGGTTTCGGTCGTTTTATGCAAAACTTACGACGGCGCATTCGCTTGCGACGATTACGCGACGGCTGTCATTTACAGCGGCGAAACGGTCGCGTTCACGGCGAGCAACTGCGAACGCGAGCATAAAGATATACCTTCGCCCAAGATAAACGAGATCGACGCGCGTCATGCGGCAAAGCAGTCGCAATCGAACGGCGTGCTTGTAGTGCGAACGATAAACGGAAAGGAACGTATCTGTTACGAATACCGTTACGAGCTTGAAGACGGAGTTCATTTCGTTTACGTCTGTGCCGAGAACGGAAAACAAATAGAAGTCAGATAAATCTTAAAAGTAAAGTAAGATCGGAAGTTTAAATATATTTCGGTCTTATTTTTTTGTCGAAATATTTTGATTGATCATCTCCGTGAGCGACATGCCGTAATATTTTTTGAACATTCGCGAAACATAGTTGGGATCGTCTATCCCCATAGTCTCGCACGCTTCGGCAAGCGACGCATGTTCTTTGAGCACTATATTTTTTATCGTTTCCAAACGCGCTTCGTTTATATACTTTATTATACTTACCGAGCAGACGGTTTTAAAGATCTCGCTTAGATATCCGCGACTGATGCGAAGGTGTTGCGCAATATCGTTGACCGTTATTTTGTCTTTTATGTGTTGAAAAATATATTCCTTGGCTTGTTTTATGTAGCGGATCGTGCCGTAATTTATATCGGGGTATGCGGACAGAAATTTATTTTCGGCATAACGGTGTTCGTAAAGTCCGAAAAGTTCGAATATGTGCGCCGTCAGTTTATGTTCGTTGTTCGGGTCGAGCAGGATATCGCGAGTGCAATTCCGTATGATCGTCGATGCGTTGGATACGAATTTGGCGTCGTTTATATTCGTGTCTATATGGACCGAACCTTGTGCGTTTTCGTCGGCAACTTCGAAATCCATATCGAAAGCTACCGTGCAGTGTCTGTGATATTCGTCCGATCGAGAATGAGATGCGTTTAAGTAAGGCATAACGCTGATCGATCCGGCTTGGATCGTTTCGGTTTCGTTATCGTCGTATATTCGCATTACTTTTCCGCACTCGATATAAGATATCTCCAAAAAATCGGGGATGCGTCGGTGCATAATGTCAAACGCGCTTGTTTCGTAAGTGTGGGCAAACGCCACTTTCGGTATGCTTTTGGGAACGATGGTGATCTGCATGGTATGAATTTCTCCTTTAACAGTATAACACTTTACCTGACAATTGTCCAGATGTTATTCTAAATGTGCATTGTAAAATTCGTTTGCGGCGTTTATACTGTTTTATAGGATATCATTTCGGAGGTATAAAGGGTGAGAAGCAAACTGATCGGTCTGATGTCGTCTGTTTTATGTGCAGCGCTCTGTTGCGTGGGTTGTTCGTGCGGCATCGCGAGCGTCGGCTCATGCGATACGATTAACGCGCCGATAGCGGAAAGCGGTAACATGACCGAAACGGAACGGGAATTCGAACGTATGTTGACCGACAAAAAGGACTTTCCCGTATCGTTTGTGTACGGCGGCGTATTTTACGACGGGTTCGGCGGATTTCGCGATAAAGGTCGCACCGATAAAACAGAGGGCGAAAAGCATTCTATAGAAATCAAATACGTTCATCCCGACGGTAAACTCGAGGTCACGGTCGACGCCGCGGTGTATCCGAAGTATGACGCGTATGAATGGACGGTTTACTTTAAAAACATAGGCGAATCGAATAGCGCAGTGCTTTCCGATTTGTGGGATGCCGATTTTGTGTTCGAGGGGAACGATCCCGTTTTAAAATGGAACGACGGCGATTACGGCGGTCATTTTACGCCGCACGTTACCGATCTCAGTAAGGAACGCGCCGTGTTCGCTGCCGATACGGGCAGGTCTGCCGAACAGTATATGCCCTATTTCAATCTCGAAACGGACAACGGCGGATTGATGATGGCTGTCGGCTGGCCGGGGACTTGGCGCACCGAATTCGAGAGCAAGTCGGGTGTGACGCGCGTGCTCGGAACGGGTACTGCCAACCTTGCCGCTTATTTAAAACCGGGTGAAACGGTGCGCACCGCGCTCATGGCGTTCGTCAGATACTACACGCGCGACGAGGACGTTGCCGCAAATAAATGGCGGCGGTGGTTCATAGATTGCAACATGCCGTACGAAACGGCGGAAAAGAAGAATAAAGTACCGGCATATACGGTGCTGTTTCCGTCGAGCGACACCGAAAAAGGTTGGTATCGCGGCGGCAGCGAATACGAGGATCACACCACTTGGCAAAAGACTGTGAATGTGCTTAAATCGCATGATATGCAATTCGACATTCATCATTTCGACGCAGGGTGGTACGTCAATGCGGATAATGCGTCTACCAAAAACACTTGGTGGGATGTGGGAACTTGGACGCTCGATTCGACTAAGTGGCCGCGCGATACGCTTAAAACTTATAATAAGGCAGTGCAAACCGAACTCGGCGTAAAGTACACCAACATGTGGTTCGAAGTCGACCGAATGCACGGAAGTATAGCGGCGCTTCAAAAAAATTTCGGCGCCGACCCCGATTGGTATCTGCCTGCGCCCGGCGAGAACTATTTGGTCAATCAGGGTATTGCGGAATGTTCGGACTGGTTATTCCGCCGTATAACAAACACTATGGAACACTGCGGAATAGATATTTACCGCGAAGATCATAATTTCCAGACCGTGCCGGCGTTTAAGGCGGGCGATGCGTTTGAGGGAGCTTTCCGCCGAGGAATTACCGAAAACAAATTTTATCAGGGCAAGCTTGCGCTTTGGGACAGGATACTCGAATGGCAGGCGTCGACGGGAAGACCGACGTTTATAGAAATGCAGGCCGCCGGAGGCAACAGGCTCGATCTCGAACTGTTCCGTCGGTCGATATCGTTTTTCCGTAGCGACAGCGATATTCGGCTCGATCCGCCGTTTACCGTATCCAAAGTAAACGCGCTCAACAAGTGGATACCGTACGGCGGCGTTCTTTTCGGCGAGCTGCCGTATACCGACAGCACGAACGATAGGAATATGTATATGTGGCGCTCGTGCTACGCGTCGCAAATGACGGTGGCGCTTCAGTTCCAAAAGATGAACGCCCAAACATGGGAGCTTGTAAAAAACGGGCTTGCCGAGTACGATAGGTATAAACAGTTCGTGTTTGCCGATTTTTACGAGCTTACGCCGTGGAAACCGCTTTTCGACAGACAGCAGTGGGTGTCACGCATGTACTTCGATCCCGATAGCGACAGCGGCGTTATGGAAACGTTCTGCCCGTCGGACGCAAAAGCGAATATACAAAAAATCAAGCTTAAAGGCGTCGATGCCGATAAGTATTACACGCTATCCGATCCCGACGGATTGAACGGCATTCAACGGATAAAAGGCAGTGAGTTGATCTCGGGTATAAATATAACTTTGCAACCCGAATCGGCGTCGCTGTTGTGGATAACCCCTGTGGAATAAACGTATAGAGGAATATAAAATGAAAAAGAAGATATTGGCATTTTTGGCGATGTCTGCGGCGATCGCCGTCATGCTTGCCGCATGCGGTAAAAACAGCGGAAACAACGGCAACGTCGAAGACGACGATCGAGATCCGCCCACGTACACAGAAGTCGAACCCAAGATCGCGGACGGCGCTATAAGGAATTTTGCTTTGGACTTGTACGGCGAATACAGTCATGAACTGAGCGTATCCGACTACATAGACGAGAACGGCGCCCAAGGCGTATCGTATACCGCCGTATCGTCCGACGGCGACGTGCTTAGCGTGTCGGCGTTTACAAACGGGACGTTTACCGTAACGGCATTGGCGGTAGGCAACGGTACTGTTACGTTGAATGCGTTGATGAACGGACAAATAAAGCTCGGCACAGATGTGGATTTTACCGTTACCGACAGCGCGCCGCAAACGCCCGTCATAGAAAAAGACGTTTACGCTTACGATAAAAACGCAGGCGGAATATTCGAACTTCCTATCTCGCTTAACGGAAGCGATATTGCGTTTTTACGTAAGGACGGCGTAAGGCTGGATAGCGGATCGTGGACGTACGACGCCGATACGGGATGCGTGATACTTCGTGAGGATATTTGTTTGGAGCTTGCGCTCGGCGGCTATAAAATGGAAGTGGTAACAACGGGCGGCACTGTCGAATTCAAGCTCGATATTTTTAATACCGTTAAAACGTCGTTCGACGATGTGCGTGAAAAATCGGTCGAACTCGGCAAAGCGGACAGCGTGCATTTCGACGTCGATTTCAACGGCGCAACCGTTAAAAAGCTTACGTTCGGCGGATACGAAATATCCGAAAGCGATTATTCCGTTACGGCAAGCGGTATAGATATAAACGCGTCGTTCTTTGCGCGTACGTATGTCGGCGACGACAGTTTGTATCGGATAACGTTGAGCAATAACGATACGTACGATTTCGATATAAAAGTCGCAAACAGGTTGTTCTTTACCGATTACGACGCGACCGCAGTGCACAACGACACGGTGTCTAATGCCGGACAGAATCCGCTGTACCAAGATTCCACTCGCGTCGAAATAACGGATGCTCCCGACGATAGCGGCATGAGCGGTAAAGTTCTTAAATTCACTCCGCACACCGAAGACGTGCCGCTCGACGTTCACGGGATATATACTTTTGCCGATAACGGCAGTACGTCTACATGGCATAAGATAAACTTTAAAAACGGCATGAAATATCTCGTTTCTTTCGATTATATGACGGACGGCACGACCGAGGGCGAAGACATAGCGTTCCGTTCTTGGATAGCGAACAGTATGGTGTATAAGCGGCTCGAAACGGGCAAGTCGGGACAGATACAACGCTTCGAATATATTTTCGAATACGATGTAAACACCGTCAACGGCGTTTACGTATTCGGCAAACTCTTAAACGGCGGATGTGTTTATTTCGATAATTTTGCGGTTACGGAACTCGATAACTTGCCTGAAATTATCGCCGACAACTATGACGGCGGCGACGAGTATCATATTACGGCAGAAATGCACGGATATCTGATCGACGACGTTCTTATCGACGGTAAGTCGGTAAGTTTTGCGGCAGACGATAACAGCATAGCATTAGACGTCGACGAAATAAAAGCGCTCGATTTCGGCACGCACGAAATAAGCGTTGTGAATCCGTTGTTTAAATCGACGGCAGAGTTTAATTGCGTAAATACAGTCGAGACGGCAACTCTTACCGAAAAGTCGAAGGTCATAGACGGCAGCGAAACTTCGGTAAAGTTGAACGGCGAATTCGACGACGGGATCTCCATTGTGTCCGTAACGCGCTCGGGCGCACTCGATTGGGATGTAGGACAGAGCATATCTTTGTCGGGTTTTACCGTCGTAAGCGACGGTTTGGTAATAGGCAAGTCTGTAATCGACGGCGTGTATAAAACTTGTAAATACGATATAGAGTTTTCCAACGGAGGCAAGGAAACGATATCGCTCACAAACGACAAAACGGTTTTCCGTTGCGATTTCGACGACGTTGATACTTGGGCGGATAAGTTCGCGGACGACGGCGTAAGTTCGGAATTCGTATATGACGACGACTTCGGCGGCAAAGTCCTTAAAGTCGATCCGAGCGAAAACAACGCATACTCGGGCTGGTTCAACGGGATATTCCGTATGCATAACGGATATTACGACGATCCCACTACCGCGTATCCGATACTCGATTTCGACGGCGACAAATATTACGAATTTTCGTTCGATTACAAGGTGGAAATGAACGGCGCCGCACATACAAATCTCGGGTATTATTTTATCGACAAATGGACAAGCGGCGAAAGAGAAAAGCTGGGCGCTTACGAAGACGGAAACATACACGCTTTCTCGGTCGTAATGCGCGGCGACAGGTTTACCGAGTTCGCGATACGTCTCGATCCGAGAGAGTCGGACGGTTTGAGCCGGTTGTTTATAGATAATTTCCGTATCGTCGAAACGGATACTTTGTTTGCCTGCGATTTTGACGGGCGCAATACTTGGAGCGATAAGCTGACCGAGGACTACGGCGTTGTCTCTATCGAAAACGGTATCGACGGGTTTACGGGAAACGTTCTTAAGCTACAGACCGGCAATTGGAAAGTACACGATCCGTCTACTTGGTTTACGCGTGTTTTCTGCTTGACCGTAAACGGACACGACGCCGCATGGGTATCGCTCGATTTGGCAGAGGACGAATATTATGAGTTTTCGTTCGATTATAAAGTCGATATGAACGGCGTTTCGGCACATGCAAACATCGGGTATTATTATAACTTCGTATTAAACGGCGGACATGAAATGTCGCTCGACGGCAAAAGCTATACGGACGGCGCAGTACACACGTTTACCGCTACGGTAAAGGGTAGCGATCTTACCGAATTTTGTATAGGGCTCGATCCGCGAGACAACGATCTGCAAAGCGTGATGTATATAGATAATTTTGCGGTAAGACGCGTAAAAATTCAGGCATAGGAGAATAGGTATGAAAAAGAAAATGTTGGGCTTATTGGCAGCGGCGGCGATGATATTACCGACGGTCGGAATGTCGACCGTCTATGCGGAAGGCAGATATAAAGCGGAGTTCGAAGAAAGCACGTTCGCCGGTATGTTTGACGTGTATTCGGAAACTGTGGGAGATACGCCGATATTTGTTCGAGACGGTTTTATAATTTCCACAGGACGATCGGAAAACAAGATTTTGCTCAAACAACCGTCGGCATTGTCCGCGTTTACTTTAGAGGCGGATTTTTATCCGATAGACGACATGTGTCAGTTCAGCGTCGGTTATTACATTTATGCGAGCGGCGCGGCAGATACGCTCGACGGGATAAACGCGTATAACGTTCAGATAGAACGCGACTATGCTTCGACTTCGGCATTTATCAAGATCCATCGGTTTGAATACGGATACAAAGGAGTGATCGCCGAAAAAGCAATAGAGCTTAAAAAACTGCCCGTGGATATGAAAGTATCGGCAAATAACGGCAACGTAAAAGTTTATGTGTACGGCGAAAGCATAGCGGTTGTGGATGTAACTCTGCCGTCGTATACGCCCGGGCGCGTGGGATTCCGAACGTTTCGCGGCAATGCCGGCAAGATAGGTAACTTTCGCGTTACCGCCGCCGATCTGGATGCCGATAAGAGCGAATTGTCGGCGCTTTTGGCGGATGCGAGAAAAATCGATACGGCAGAATATACGCTCGGTTCGAAAACCGTGTTTGAGTCGGCGCTCCAAACGGCGGAACATGCCATGGAAAGCAATGCACAGTCGGTGATAGACAACGCCGTAAGCGCACTGCGCTCGGCGATCGTCGGACTGAATAAAAATTACTCTTTCGCCGATTTATCGGCTTTGATAGCGAAAGCGGACGAAAAACTGGCAAAAAGCGGCGTATATACTCAAAACAGCATAGCCTCGCTTCGTTCTGTTGCGGCGCGCGCCAAGCTTTTGACGGAAGACTGCGCGTCCGACGATCTGTCGGCTATGGGACTTTTGCTCGATAACGCGCTCGAAGGATTGATAAAATATATAGTAAAGTAAGACTGCGAAAAAGGGCAGACAAACTTTTATTTTGTCGTGATTATTTAATTCGCTTGACACGGACGGCGTTCGGCGAGTATAATCATATTAAAGCAAAGGTTATGGTGAGAATGCGCACCACTGCCTTCCCATCGTAACCAAACGCTGTATAATGTACAGCGTTTTTGCATAGGAGGGTTACAATATGACAAACGTTCCCGAATTATTCGGCTCGATGGTGTTCAACGAACATGTCATGCGTGAGCGACTGCCCAAGGAGATATTCAAGGCGTTGCACACCACCATGCAAACAGGTAAGCCTATTTCGTCCGAGGTTGCCGACGTTGTGGCGAATGCCATGAAAGATTGGGCGATCGAAAAGGGCGCAACGCATTACACGCATTGGTTTCAGCCGATGACGGGCGTTACCGCCGAAAAGCACGACAGCTTTATTCAGCCTGCCGACGGCGGAACGGTCATCATGAATTTTTCGGGTAAACAGCTTATAAAGGGCGAACCCGACGCGTCGAGTTTTCCGTCGGGCGGACTGCGCTCCACATTCGAGGCGAGAGGCTATACGGCTTGGGATCCTACGAGTTATGCGTTTGTCAAGGACTCTGTGCTTTACATACCTACCGCGTTTATATCGTATTCGGGTCAGGTCCTCGATAAAAAGACGCCGCTATTGCGGTCAATGGACAGACTGAGCAAGGCCGCCAAGCGCGTGCTTAAACTGTTCGGAAAAACGCCTGTCGGCGTGATACCGTCAGTCGGACCCGAACAGGAATATTTTCTTATACCGCGCGAACTGTATAAAAAGCGTCCCGATCTGATAATCACGGGGAGAACGCTTTTCGGCGCGAAACCGCCGAAGGGACAGGAACTCGACGATCATTATTTCGGACATATTAAAACGCGCGTGCTCGAGTATATGGCAGACCTCGACCGTGAGCTTTGGAAACTCGGTATTCTTGCGAAAACGCGGCATAACGAAGTAGCTCCGGCACAGCACGAGCTTGCGCCCATATATTCTACGGTAAATATAGCGACAGACCACAATCAGCTTACCATGGCGGTAATGCGCAAGCTCGCCAAAAAACACGATCTCGCATGTTTGCTTCATGAAAAGCCGTTTGCCGGCGTCAACGGTTCGGGCAAACATAACAATTGGTCTATAAACACGACGGACGGCGAAAATCTTTTGGATCCGGGTAAGGATCTCAAGAACAATCTTCAGTTCATGCTGTTTTTGACGGCGGTGATAAAAGCGGTAGACGAGCATCAGGACCTGTTGCGGTTGTCTGTCGCTACTGCGGGTAACGACCACCGTTTGGGCGCAAACGAAGCGCCGCCCGCGATAATATCCATGTTCCTCGGCGACGAGATAACCGATCTTTTGGAAACGCTTGCTTCGGGCAAGGAGTACAGTAACCGTATCGGTAACAAACTTTCCGCCGGCGTGGAATCGGTGCCCGTAATTTACGAGGATACGACAGACCGCAACCGCACTTCGCCGTTCGCGTTTACCGGCAATAAGTTCGAGTTTCGTTCGTTGGGCAGCGCGCTCAATATAGCGTGTCCCAACATAATGATAAATGCCGCCGTTGCCGACGTTCTCAACGAGTTTGCCGATAAGCTCGAAAACGTAAAGGCGGCGGAGTTTAAAAAGGCTGCCGTAAATCTGATCAAAGACGAATATATCGCGCACCGTCGCATAGTTTTCAACGGCGACAACTACACCGCGGAGTGGAAAGAGGAGGCGAAACGCCGCGGACTTCTGAACCTCAAAAGCACGCCCGAAGCGTTGTCGTACTACGACACGCCCGAAAACGTGGAGTTGTTCAAACGCTTGGATATTTACACTCCGGAAGAAATACGGGCGCGCAAGGATATCCTGCTTGAAAATTATTGCAAAGTAATAAATATCGAAGCGCTTACCATGTGCGAGATAACGCTCAAACAGATATTGCCGGCGGCGATGAAGTTTACGTCGGAATTGTCAGACAACGTTGTTCGGCTCGATTCGCTAAACGTCGATGCGACCGCGCAAAAGAACGTGCTTAACAACGTTGCCGCGCTTATAAACGGAGCGTATAATGCCGAACAGAAATTGGAGAGCGTGCAAAAGACCGTAAAGAACGAAAAAGACTTACAGAAAGAGGCGGATATGTGTTATTCGCAAGTGCTTGCTACCATGCAGGAGCTTAGAGAATATTGCGACAAACTCGAAAAGCTCATGCCCAAAGACTTGTGGCCGTTCCCGTCGTACACGGATATCTTGCTTTACGTATAAAGTTTTCTATATATAAATTGACCTATCAAGCTCTTTCCCCTGCGGAGAGAGCTTCTTTTGTGTGAAAAAGATATTGACAAAATTTATAATAATTGTTACAATAGATAAAACTACGGTATATTGACAATATTATTCACAAAAGAACGGGTGACGGATTGGCAATCGCAAACTTAAATTCTATATCGCCGGGACTGATGTCCGCAATGTCGGCAAACGCGGTTGCAACCGCGACCGACGTTATGTTCTACATCAATCTCGTATTGGTGTTTATTGCGATGATAGAGTTGGCGGCGTTTATCGTGCTGTACCGCAAAACGTCTTGCGCAGACGTTGCCGGATTGGCTACGATACTTCTTTTTGCCATGGGACTTTGCGCGTTCGTATGCCAGCTTATTATATACGTTTTGGCGCTCGACAGCGCCGTTTATTTTGTTTATTTGGGCTTGGCGGTAATGTATTGCGCATTCGTAGTAGGCTCGGTGTATTGCGTGTTTCTTTCGCGTAATTCGCATAAAACACTGTGCATATTAGCAGGCGTGTTTAATATCGTTCCGCCCGTGGGCGCGGTATTCGTAACGATTCTTTCGTACAAAATAAACATAGATACGCGCGGACAGAGTTTGGTGTTTAACGGTTATGCTTATACTTACGCCGCTTTGGGCGAGTTCTGTTCGAAAACTCCGGCGGACTTTGCGGACATGTCGGGCAATATGAAGTTCGAACAGCTCGATAAAAAGCGCACCAAAAAATATCTTAAACAGCTTAAAGCAAATACTGCCGACGCGGAAGGAAAATATAAGTACGGCGCGGCGCTTGTTTATTATTTTCCGTACAAGTATAACAAGGCGTTGCGTTATATGCAGAAAGCCGCAGAAGGGCATTGCTCGGCAGCGTTGTTCAATCTCGGTTATTATTACGAGGTCGGCGTATATGTAAAAAGCGACTTCAAAAAAGCAAAGAGTTATTATATCAAAGCCGCCGACGCCGGAGATACGGACGCGGCGCTCCGCCTCGCTATTTTGGCAATAAAGAACGGTAATGCCGCCGAGGGCATCAAGATTCTTCAAGACCGTGTGGAGAGCATGAGCGATCTGTGCGCAAAGTACAACATAGGCGTGTGTCACGAAAACGGATACGGCGTCGAGCCGAATATCGCGAAAGCGCTCGACATATATACCGAATGCGCAAAAGGCGGATTGATTGCGGCGCAGAAACGCATATTCGCATTGGCGAGCATTGATATAAATTCGGCGCAGAACGGTGAATTTTTCCGCAACGTTACCGACCGCGATTTTCAAGGCGAGTTCGGAATAATGATTAACGGGCTTATCGAGATAAAAAAGCGACGCGCCGCGGACGCCGCGGAGATATTCCTTAATGCTGTAAGAAAAAAAGGCGAGTGGGAAGGTTTGGCGCGGTATTTGGTGGGAACGCTGTATATAGACTGCGGAAAACTGCCTGCCGACAGAAAGAACGGCGTGGAGTTTATAAAATCGGCTATACCGTTCATGCCCGATGCAAAACACATTTATGACGTTGTTTCCAAATCCGACATAAATAAAAGTAAAAAAGAGCAGTAGTTTTATAATGTATTCACAACCGACTTTCCGTCGGTTTGTGCTTTAAGTTGAACGATCGGGGCAATCATGCAAGAAAATAACAAGCTTGATAATTATGACGTTATTATTATAGGCGGCGGCCCTGCGGGGGTATCCGCCGCACTTTATATCGTGCGCGGCGGAAGAAGCGTTTTGCTCGTGCATAACGGAGTTTCGGCGCTTCACAAAGCGGAGCTTATACAGAACTATTACGGTACGGGCGAAATAAGCGGCGCGGCGTTGTATGACGTCGGCATCGAACATGCGCGGCGCGTCGGCGCTTGCGTCGTAAACGCTCAAGTGACGTTCGTCGAGTTTGATCACGGCGTGTTTACCGTTAAAACCGAAACGGGCGATTATGCCGCGCGCAGACTGATTATTGCTACCGGTTCGCCGA
>Ga0137307_101986_pt1 | contig 15439 bp, 10 predicted proteins | sample NAcewD2O_March_2_FD_97180 | JGI IMG/M metagenome (GOLD analysis project Ga0137307, IMG submission 97180) | Mouse cecal microbial communities from Vienna, Austria - N-Acetylglucosamine amended D2O_March | ecosystem: Host-associated > Mammals > Digestive system > Large intestine > Cecum | place...
GTTTTCAAGCGGTTCGTTCATGACCGTTTCGGCAACGGTACGGAGCGCGGCTTCCATAACGCCGCCCGTTGCGCCGAATATAAGCCCGGCGGTACTGCCCTTGCCTATCGGGTCGTCGAACTCGGTCTTGGCGTCGAGCGATTTGAAGTCTATACCGTAATTTTTGATCATTCGAGCAAGCTCGCGCGTGGTGATGGAAACGTCGATATCGGGGACACCGGCAGCGCTCTGATCGTCGCGCGTGATCTCGAATTTTTTTGCTATACACGGCATGACCGTTACGACGGCAAGATCTTTGGGGTCGATACCGAGCTTGTGTGCATAATACGTTTTCATGATCGCGCCGAACATCTGCTGAGGCGATTTGCACGTCGACAGATTTTTAAGCTGTTCGGGATAATTGAATTCGATAAAACGTATCCAGCCGGGGCTGCACGACGTGATCATAGGCAACGTTGCGTTCGGATCGTTGAGCCGAGCAAGGAATTCCGTACCCTCTTCCATTATAGTCATGTCCGCCGCCATGTTTACGTCGAAAACCTTATCGAAACCTATCGCTTTCAACGCCGCGACCATTTTGCCCTCGGTATCCGTACCGATGGGATAGCCGAATTCCTCGCCGAGCGCCGCGCGAACCGCCGGAGCCGTACCGACAACGACCGTTTTAGCAGGGTCCGCAAGCAATTTCTCCACATCTTTTATGCTATCCTTTTCGCGAAGCGCGCCCGTAGGACAAACGTTGATGCACTGACCGCACGCAACGCACGGTACTTGAGAAAGATTCTTATCGAACGGACTTGCTATGCGCGTAGCAAAACCGCGGTTGCCGGCGTCTATAACGCCGACAGTTTGCACCTTGTTGCACGCCGCAACGCATCTGCGACAAAGTATGCACTTATTGTTATCGCGAATAATGTATTCCGTAGCTTCGTCTACATCGTACGAATTCATCGCGCCGTTGTACTTAGCGGCGTCGCAACCGTATTCGGTAGCAAGATTCTGAAGCTCGCACTTGCCGCTGCGCACACAGCTCAAGCACTCTTTATGGTGATTGCTGAGCATAAGCTCGAGAGTGATTTTACGCGCCGCGCGGACTTTGGGCGTATTGGTAAATACTTCCATGCCCTCGGCGACAACGGTAGAACACGCAGTCATGAGTTTACGGTTGTTCTTTATTTCGACAACGCACACGCGACAGCTGCTCTCGTTGCAAAGATCTTTCATATAGCACAGCGTGGGGACTTTAAATCCGGCTTTGACAGCCGCATCGAGTATGCGCGTTCCCTCGGGAACGGTCACAGCAACGCCGTTGACTTTAAGATTAACGTTTTTCATGTAATTCTCCTGAATTATTGGATAAGTCGATTATTTGCAAATAACGCCGGTATATACGCTCTTTATTCAATGTAGCGTAATTTGGCGTAGTCGCGTCGCAGACAAGGAAGTCCAAGCGCCGACCGACGGGAGTTTACACAAACGTAAATGACCGAGGGCGGCGCGACGGCTGACGCCGTATGCGACGATGAATGCGGCAAATTACTTACTGATTGCGCCTTTCGGACACTTACTTATACACACGCCGCACTTGATGCACTTTTTGGGATCGATAGCGTGAACGGGTCTGCCGTTGGACGCTTTCTCTTCCGTGGCGGAAATAGCGCCTACCGGACAGTTACGTGCGCAGAGCGTGCAACCGATACATTTATCTTTCTCGACTTTAAAGCTGACAAGGGCTTTACACACGCCTGCCGGACATTTGCCGTTGCAGTGCGCCTCGTACTCGTCGCGGAAGTACCTAAGCGTGGAAAGCACGGGGTTAGGCGCGGTCTGACCGAGTCCGCAGAGCGAGTTGTCTTTTATGTAATAGCACAGCTCTTCCATTTTATCGAGATCCTCGAGCGTAGCTTCGCCCTTAGTGACCTTGTCGAGCATTTCGAGCAGGCGTTTGTTACCGATACGGCACGGCGTACATTTTCCGCACGACTCGTCTACGGTAAACTCGAGGAAGAACTTGGCGATATCGACCATACAGTTATCCTCGTCCATTACTATAAGACCGCCGCTGCCCATCATCGACCCGATAGCCATAAGGTTGTCGTAATCGATAGGCGTGTCTATGAGCGACGCCGGAATGCAACCGCCGCTCGGACCTCCGGTCTGCGCGGCTTTAAACTTCTTGCCGTTGGGGCAACCGCCGCCGATATCCTCTACAATAGTACGAAGAGGCGTTCCCATAGGTATCTCTACAAGCCCGACGTTTTCGAGCTTGCCGCCGAGCGCGAACACCTTAGTGCCCTTGCTCTTTTCGGTGCCGACCGATGCGAACCAATCTGCGCCGTTAAGTATGATTTGAGCGATGTTCCCGTACGTTTCAACGTTGTTTATAAGCGTAGGCTTGCCGAACAATCCCTTTATCGCAGGAAACGGCGGACGCTGACGCGGTTCGCCGCGCTTACCCTCCGCAGAGTTCAAAAGCGCCGTTTCCTCGCCGCAAACGAACGCGCCCGCGCCCAAGCGCAACTCGAGATCGAACTTATGTCCGAGTCCCATAATGTTGTCGCCGAGTATACCGTATTCACGCGCCTGCGCGATAGCTACTTCCAAACGGTGAACGGCTATCGGGTATTCGGCACGAACGTAAATAACGCCGTGTTCCGCCCCTACCGCATAACCGGCTATCATCATAGCCTCGATAACGGCGTGCGGATCGCCTTCCAAAAGCGATCTGTCCATGAACGCGCCGGGGTCGCCCTCGTCGGCGTTACATGCGACGTATTTTACCGCACCCTGCGCGTCGTGCGTAAACTGCCACTTCATGCCCGTGGAGAAACCCGCGCCGCCGCGGCCTCTGAGTCCGCTCTTTTTTACCTCGTCGATGACCTGTTGAGGAGTCATGGTAGTTACGGCTTTTTCGTACGCGGCGTAGCCGTCCGTGGCAAGGTATTCGTCTATATTTTCGGGATCGATAACACCGCAATTACGCAACACCACGCGGCGCTGGCTACGGTAGAAATCGGTATCGTTTATGCTCTTGAGCTGTCCGTGAATGTCTTTCTCGGCATGGAGCAAACGCTCGACGGGGGTACCGCCTACTATGTGTTGCTCTACTATCTCTTTTACGTCCTCGGGCTTTACGTGAGTATAAAACGCACCGTCGGGATATACGACGGCGATAGGACCTTTTGAGCAAAGTCCGAAACAGCCCGTCATTATTACCTGAACTTCTTTATCGAGTCCGCGCTCTTTAAGCTCGGAAACGAGATTGTCGTGTATGATCTTGCTGTTGCCGGAAGTACATCCCGTACCGCCGCAAACAAGCACGTATCTGTTAGGAAGTCCGGCTGTTGCCGCGCCCTCTTTGCGCTCGGCTATCTTTGCCGCAAGACTTTCGCGAATCTCATGTAATTGCTGTATGGTTTTCATATATGTATGGAACTCCTTAAACCTGATTATGCCTGATTGTATTTGGCCAATATCTCGTCGACGCTGTCTTCCGTGACCTTGCCGTATACTTCGCCGTTTACTGTAAGAACGGGCGCAAGACCGCAACAACCGATGCAACGCGTAGCTTCGAGAGTGAATCTGCCGTCTGCGGTGGTATGACCGGCTTCTACGCCGAGTATACGCGAGAATTTGTCTATAACGTTACCGCTGCCCTTGACATAGCATGCCGTACCCAAGCAAACGGCGATCTTGATCTGCCCGGGTTGCTCGAGTCTGAACTGCGAATAAAACGTTGCGATCCCGTATACGGTAGCAAGCGGAACGCCGAAATAATCGGCTATCTGAAGCTGTACTTGAAGCGGCAGATATCCGTAAATATCCTGCGCTTTTTGCATCGCCATCATTACCGGACCCGGAACGTCTTTAAGACTTTCGAGGACCTCGGCGAACTGCTTGTCTTTCTCATCGGTCATTGTGTGTTTACTCCTTTTTGGGTTATATCTATATAAGGCAGAATCCGACTGCATAAATATACGAATAAATTATAGCATATTAAATTTTATTTTTCAAGCCCCTATGCCTTTATTTCGACAATGTTCGCCGCAACTAACTCCACAAATCGAAAATACTGCGACACATAAAAAGAGCGGAACGTTCGCTCCGCCCTTTTCGACGAAAATATCGAATAGACTGCTATTTGTTTTTGGCTCGGATCGCCTCGTCGATCCGAGCGGCTGCGTCCTTGCCGGCGCCCATTGCGAGAATGACCGTCGCGGCGCCCGTTACCGCGTCGCCGCCGGCGTACACCATATCGCGCGTGGTCTTGCCGTGCTCGTCGGTGATTATACCGCCCCATTTCTGCACGTCTATGCCCGGCGTCGTATTCTTTATAAGCGGATTTGGCGAAGTACCGATAGCTACGATGACCGTATCGACTTCCAGATCGAATTCGCTTCCCCGTATAGGCACGGGTCTGCGCCTGCCCGACGCGTCGGGTTCGCCGAGTTCCATTTTTTGACATCTGAGTGCGCGCACGCACTTGTGTTCGTCGCCGACCACGGCTACGGGCGCGGTAAGCATCATGAATTCAACGCCCTCTTCTTTTGCGTGTTCCACTTCCTCTTTGCGTGCCGGAAGTTCCGCTTCGCTTCTGCGATAAACCATCACCACACGTTCTGCGCCCAATCTCAACGCGCAACGCGTAGCGTCCATAGCGACGTTTCCGCCGCCTACAACGGCAACCGCCTTACTGTGTTTTATCGGCGTATCGGAATCGGGGCTGTAAGCTTTCATAAGATTTACGCGCGTTAAAAACTCGTTAGCGGAATACACGCCGTTAAGCTCCTCTCCCGGAACATTCATAAAATTGGGAAGCCCTGCGCCGCTACCCACGAAAACGGCGTCGTACCCGTCTTGGAACAGCTCGTCTATAAGCAAAGTGCGCCCGATCACCGTATTGAGTTCGAATTTAACGCCGCGCGCTTTAAGGTTTTCTATTTCGTCGGCAACTATCTTTTTGGGAAGACGGAATTCGGGTATACCGTACACAAGCACGCCGCCTGCAGTATGTAACGCCTCGAAAACAGTCACTTCGTAACCGCGATTGTTAAGCTCGCCGGCACACGACAGTCCTGCCGGTCCCGACCCTACAACGGCAACGCGGTGACCGTTGGATACGAATTCGGCGCATGAGCCGTTGCGTTTGTGCGCGTTATGGCGATCGGCAACAAACCGCTCGAGTCTGCCGATCGCTACGGGTTCGCCGTTTTTGCCGCGCACGCATTTGCTCTCGCACTGCGTTTCTTGCGGACACACTCTGCCGCAAACCGCCGCAAGCGAACTCGATTCGGATATTACCCGATACGCGCCCTCATAGTCGCCGTCCATTATTTTACCGATAAACTTCGGTATATCTATCCCGACGGGACAACCGCTTTGACACGGTTTGGTCTTACAGTTCAAGCAACGCGCCGCCTCGGCTTTGGCTTGTTCTTCAGTATACCCGAGCGCGACCTCGCCGAAATTATGCGCGCGCACTTTGGGGTCTTGAACGGGCATTTCGTTTTTTGTCTTGGATAAGTCAGCCATTCGAGTTCCCTCCTTTAAGAAGGTTGCATTCTTTTTCGTATGCGTGTTTTTCAAACGCCGCATACATTCTACCGCGTTCCATCGCCTCGTCGAAATCCACCTTGTGCCCGTCGAAATCGGGTCCGTCCACGCACGCGAACTTCATTTCTCCGCCGACGGTGAGCCTGCAACCGCCGCACATTCCCGTGCCGTCTATCATGATCGGATTCATAGATACGGTGGTTTTTATACCGTATTTTTCGGTCAGCTTGCAGACGAACTTCATCATGACGAGCGGACCGATAGCTATCACTTCGTCGTATTTATTGCCGGCGTCGATCAACCGAGCAAGCGCGTCGGTAACAAGACCTTTCTCGCCTGCCGAGCCGTCGTCCGTCATCAGCATACAAACAGCGGACGCCGCGCGAAATTCGTCTTCGAGTATTACGAGATCTTTATTTCGAAAACCGATGACGGAATGAACTTCCGCGCCCGTTTCGTGCAATTTTTTTGCCGTAGGCAAAGCGATGGCGCAACCAACGCCGCCGCCTATCACAGCCACCTTTTTAAGCCCGTCAAGCTCCGACGGACGCCCGAGCGGTCCGACAAAATCGCATATAAAGTCGCCTGCGCCTAACCTGTCGAGCTTATGCGTAGTTGCGCCTACTATCTGATATATTATCGTTACCGTTCCCTTATCTCTGTCGTAGTCCGCGATAGTGAGCGGTATACGCTCCCCCTCTTCGTCCACGCGAAGAATGATAAACATGCCCGGTTGAGCCTTTTTAGCCACACGCGGCGCGTCTATCACCATACGCGACACAGTTGGATTAAGCGAATCCTTTTCGAGAATTTTATACATAATAAAACCTGCCTCGTTAAATATTGTATCACTATCTCGTTATAAATTCAATAGTTAAACGACAATTTTTCGAAATTTATGCAATGAATCAAAGACTTACGGATCAAACGTATATTTCGCGAACGGCAACGATCGCCTGTACTTGAATAAAACGCACTCCCGACAGAACGGATCTGTCGGTTGGGTGCGAGCTTTCTATCGTTTCCGTCAGCGCGGCATGAAGTCGCTCGTTTTCCACACCGAGCGCGATCTCCGCGGTTTTATTCATAGCGACGGACACGGCATGCTCCGCCGCCGCCTCCGTTATATTGCCGCGATCGAGATCTACCGCAAGTTCGGACAGCGTAGCACACAGTTCGCCGGTGATGAAATCGAGCGCGCGCTTATCGCCTTCGCCGCAAGCGACGGCAGGCACTGAAAGCGCGAAATAATACGAATCCTGATTGACAGTGACAAGCGTTTTGGCATCCGACTCCCTTTCGTACAGCGCGGCTATAATGTTGTAGCTCCCGTCGTTATACACATATCCGGCGCCGCCGCGATCTGCCGCGGACTTGGCTTGCAATTCCGCCGCCACACGCTCGTCCGTTTTGGCAGTTGCGAGAAGGTAAAAAGTTCTGCCGCCGAAATCTATAGCCGTGTCCGCGCCCGTCGGGCTTGTTAGTTTTGGCAAAAAGAACACCAACAAGCATATAACGGCGGTAAGTATAAGCAACACCGTTATAAGCAATCCGGCAGCGCGGTGCGAACGTCGCCTTTGCGTGCGGCGCGACGCATGCGGTTTCGATCCTCGGCGCGAAACGATATACGCACTATATCTATCGTCGTCCATAAACACCCTTGATTTTCGATCTTAAACGTAGTATAATAGGCATGTCTAATTATATTATTTCGGCAGGAACATTATGCACTATCACATTCAGACCGCGCCCATTTGGGACGCATACAAAACCGAAAAGGACTGTCCGTTATGTAAAATCTACGCCGACCGCGAAAAACGCGTTATCGGTCAGTATCTGAATGAAAACGTTATGGATCCCGATTTCAGAGTTCGATCCAACCGCGTCGGGTTTTGCAAAACGCACATAAAAGCGCTGTACTCCGGGCAAAACAAACTCGGGCTTGCGCTTCAGCTCGAAACGCGCGCAGATGCCATCGATAAGCTTTTAAGCAAACCGCCTGCGGACAAAAAATCGGCAAAGAAAACAGCCGAACTGCTTTATAAACACTACGGCTGCGTTGTCTGCGACGCGCTCGAAGAACCTATGTCGCGCTACTTTATTACGGTAGCCGAAATGTTCGAAAACGAACCTGACTTCCCCGAACTGTTCGGCGCGGCACACCACTGCATAGAACATTCGATACGTTTGTACGACGCGGCGCAGTACGCCGGCAAATCCGTAAACACGTTTTGCGCGACATTAACTTCGGCTCTAAAACGCGATTTAAGATCGACCGAAAAATCGCTACGCTCTTTCGCCGATTGTTTCGATTTCAAAAATGCCGGAACGCGTCCCGATCCGCAAGTGATTCCCGACGCCGTAAAACTGCTTAACGGCATAAAAGTCGAACTTTGATTTTTCAATAAAAAAATCCCGCCTGTGCCGTAGATACAAATAAGCCGTATTCAAACCCGCCTTATGGCAGGTGGGTCGGCTGACGCGGTCGTCTGTCTTCCCCTGCTTGGCTTGCGCCAAAATTTCTGAGGCCCGACATATCAACGCGTACGCACCATCCCTTTTAATAGTTGAGGTTATAAATAAGGCTTTATCTCGCACACCGCAGGATCATCGCAGTATTGCCCGACCGTTATAGGTCGCTTACAATGCTAGTATATACCGAGAGCGGCGGAAAATCAATAGTATGCCGAAAATTTTTCGCACAATATTTTTGTCTATCCTATTGACAATATCCGTGTTTTGTGGTATAACGCGCGGCAAGCCGATTTATTTGATATCGCCCAACCACTCCTTATGCGGCTTTATGCGATCCATCAATCTTAAAGCAAGCGCGCGCTTGTCGTTTTCCGTCATATCGCCGGCAACGAATGTTTTTACATAGCTGTCGAAAAGAACGAGAAACGCTTGCTTATCGCCCAAACGCTCGCAAACGCTCAGTTGCAACGCCATGCTGTCGTACGACGCGCAGCCGGATTTATTGTACGCCTCGAGCACTTGCGCCGCATACCTCGCATTGCCCGTTCGCAATAAATACATCGACAATAGCAACAGAAAATCGTCGGCGACGGCAAGTCTGTCCGCAATACGCTCGAACGACATATTGCGCACGCGGCGAACGTAATTATTGGAGTATAAACCGAACAGCACGCAGTAGCCGTACGGACTGCGCGTCTTTTTCAGTTTCTTGAATAACCGTTTAAAACGCTTGTTATCGCCGCACGCCAAACACGCAAGCGCGCCGATAGCGGCATACTTATCGTCATGTTTTATTTTGTCGTAAAGATAATAATAGTTCTTGGCGCACTCGCTAAAATTACCCAATATCAAATGCGCCTCGGCGCAAACGCAATAACCGTACTCGTTATCGGGTCGAATTTTTTTATATTCTTCGGCGTAACGCGCAACGTCGTAATATTCATGCAGTACGGACAGAGCGTCTATTATAAGATACAGCGCAGGCAGATATTCTTTATCTATATCTACGGCACGGGTCGCGTTATACACGGCGCTCATGCAACTACCGGTTTTGTAGTCGATATACGCTTTATAGTACCAATATTGCTCATAGCTTTCTTTAGCCGGATGACTTTCGAGCGCGGAGCGCGCTTCATCGTACTCACCGATCTCTATTAGGCACGCCGCGCAATCGAAAAAGTTTTCAAACAACTTAAAATCGGTCGCAAGCGTACGGTACGCGCGCGCAGCGGATCGGTAGTCGGTAACCGCGACGCAACATTCGGCATATTTGACATAAGCGACAGGATCGTCGCTTCTGAGCGCAAGCATGCGTTCTGCCGTCTCGAGCGCTTTATCGGCTCGACTGACGCGCAGATAAAGGTCGATCAACCTAACATACATTCCCGTATTGAGATTATCGTTATTATTATCGAGCGCGTCGGTCATCAGCGAAATGGCGGATTGATAGTCGCCGCGCTCACAGTATATTTCCGTGGCATTGTCGTACACCGACCATACGCGTCTGCGGCTGTACGCGTCCGATATTTCCTTAATGCACGCTATAGCCGCGTTATAATCGTCGAGCGCCGCATCCGTATCGCCTATCGAATGATACGCATACCCTCGCCGCGCGTACGCATTGAGTTTTTCCGCGCTGTCCACCGCCAGCCTCAAAGCGTGCGTCCACCGCGCGATATTGTTCTCCGATTCCGACTTTTCCGGATCGTACACATACTGACCGAGCGCCGTTTCGTCTACTTGTATTTCCACGACCGATCTGTCGTCGGGATAATCGATCATTCCGAAATCGGCGATAACCGCCGTCGCGGCGCCGTCGGCGTCGTAACCGACATAGCAACGAAATCTGCCGCTACCCCAGCCCGTAGAAAATACCGCGTACTTATTGCCGTAAAGCTCTGCAACGGTATGAGTCTGACCTTTGATAACTATATGCCCGGACAACGGCGACAATTCGTCGCTCAAATGCGCGCAATATTCCGCATAAGCTTTGCTATCCGCAAAACAACACACTCCCGACGCTATAGGTATGGACGCCGCATCGGGATCGACAGTCAACAATCCCAATGCCTCGTCTTTGCCGAGAAGCTCCCACCTTTCGGCGGAACTCTCGCCGAATCTTACGCCGGCATACACCACGCGCTCGCCGTCGTCGGTCATGCACCCAAAGTAAAACGGAAATGCGACAGCGCCGCACTCCGCTTTAAACGGTTTATATTTATGCGCCGACGAAAAAGCGTCGAACATGACGAGATCTTTTTCGCCCAACTGTATAAATCCGTATTCTTTATACGTAAGTTTGACGCCGCACACGCTTTTTTCGTCAAACAGCCTGCCGAAATCAATAGGCGCGACGATACGGCGTTTTTCGATTTTTACGGTCGTCATTTATCGAGTTTGGCAAACAGTTTATCACGCACGTCCAAAAACTCTTTCCAAAACGTTTCGAACCTGCGCATGGCTTCTTCGGTACGCTCCATGCTGTTGAACGAAGTCAGCCTTACCCAACCGTTTCCGTTCTTTCCGAATCCGCAGCCCGGAGTGCATACAATACGCGCCTTTTTGAGCAGATAGTCGAAAAACTCCCACGAATCGATGCCGCAATAAAACCAAATATACGGGGCGTTGACGCCGCCCGTATATTCTATGCCGAGCGCGTCGAACTTTTTCATGACGATCTTAGCGTTGTTTTTATACGACGCGACCATACGCTTGGAGTCCTCATAACCGCCGCGCAGCATTCGCTCCGCCATGCGCTGAACTATATACGACGTGCCGTTAAACTTGATCGCCTGACGGTGCAACCACATTCTGTTAAGCGGCAGGCTCATAGGTATTACCGTCCAACCGCAACGCACGCCCGTAAACCCCGCCATCTTTGAAAACGAACAGAACTCGACGGCGCAATCTCGCGCTCCCGTGATCTCGTATATGGAACGAACAACGCCCTTACCCTCGATATAAGCTTCGTAAGCCGCGTCGTAAAATATCACGGCTTGATTTTCAAGCGCATAATCTACCCATGCCTTAAGCTGCTCGGCGTTATATGCCGCACCCGTAGGATTATTGGGTGAACAGATGTATATGATATCCGCTTTGGTACGCTTGGGCGGCATTGCCAAAAATCCGTTTTCGCGCGTGGCGTCTACATACAAGATCTTATGTCCCGACAGGACGTTTGCATCCACGTACGCCGGATACACGGGATCGGGAATGAGCACGGTATTGTCCTCATCGAACAGATCGAGGAAATTTCCTATGCCGTTCTTAGCGCCGTCCGTCACAAACACTTCGTCGGCATGGATCTCCACGCCGCGCAGTTTGTAATAATCGACGATCGCGTTTTTCAAAAACGGATAGCCGTCGTACGGACCGTAACCGTGAAATCCCGCCTTGGTACTCATATCGGTAGCGGCTTCCTTGCACGCGTCGATAGCTTTGGACGACAGCGGCAACGTTACGTCGCCGATACCGAGACTTATTATATCGGCGCTCGGGAACTGCTCTTTATAGTTGTCTACGCGCTTGGCTACTTCCGCAAACAAATAATTCTCTTTCAGATTATTGAAATTTTTGTTAAGTTTCATAAATGACACCTTTATTTATCGTGGACAGTCGACGTTGGATTTATATCCTATCTTTTGGCTTTGTAAGCCTTAGCCGCCGCTATGAATTCACGGAAAATAGGCTGAGGCTTATTGGGACGCGATTTGAATTCGGGATGATACTGAACGCCTACGTGGAAAAGATTGTCCGTTACTTCCACCGCTTCCACAAGGTTGCCGTCGGGCGAAATACCCGCAAGCGTAAGTCCGGCATTCTGCATGTTTTCGCGCTCGGCGTTATTGAATTCATATCTGTGGCGGTGCCGTTCCATTACCGAAGTAACGCCCTCGCCATAGCAACGCGCCAGCGTGGTATCGGGCGTTATCACACACTCATAAGCTCCCAAACGCATCGTGCCGCCCGTATTTTCGCAACCAACCTGATCTTCCATAATGTCTATTACTTTATGCGCCGACGCCGGATCGAACTCGCGCGAAGTAGCGTCCTCGTAACCGAGCACGTCGCGTGCGTATTCAATAACGGCTATCTGCATACCCAAGCATATTCCGAAATACGGCTTATTGTTCACGCGGCAGTATTTAGCCGCAGTAACCATTCCCTCTATGCCTCTGTCGCCGAATCCGCCCGGCACTATAACGCCGTCCGCCTCGTCGAGATAACCGCCTACCGTGCTGTCCGTAAGTTTTTCGGCGTCTATCCACTTGAGATTTATTTTAACGCCGTTGTGTATACCGCCGTGCGTCAACGCCTCTACGACCGAAAGATACGCGTCGTACATTTGAACGTATTTACCGACAAGCGCAATAGTGACGCTTCCGGCGCGGTTCTTAGCCATTTCCACCATAGCGCGCCAATCGTCGAGCTGCGGCGGATCGTCGGCAAGCCCCAATTCTCGCGTGACGATATCGCCTATGCCGCTGTCAAGCAACAGCAGCGGCACTTCGTACAAAAGGTCGGCGTCGCGATTTTCTATAACGCAATCGGGCTCTACGTTGCACGACATAGCGACGCGCTCTTTAAGCTTATCGTCTATGGGCTTGCTCGTTCTCAAAACCACAAGATTGGGCGAAATACCGAGCGAACGCAGCGTTTTTACCGAATGCTGCGTCGGCTTGGTCTTTACTTCGCCGTTGGACGTAAGCGTAGGCGCAAGCGTAACATGCACAAACAAGCAGTTTTCCCTGCCCACGTCGTTGCTGACCTGACGGATCGCCTCGATAAACGGCAGACTTTCTATATCGCCCACAGTGCCGCCGATCTCCGTTATAACAACGTCCGCGTCGATCTTTTTGCCGACCGAATATATAAACTTCTTTATCTGATTCGTTATATGCGGAATGACCTGCACGGTTTCGCCGTTATACACGCCGTCGCGTTCGTTTTGGAGTACCGTCGAATACACCTTGCCCGTAGTGAGATTGGAAAACTTATTAAGGTTTTCGTCAATAAACCGCTCGTAATGTCCGAGATCGAGGTCTGTTTCCGCGCCGTCCTCGGTAACGAAAACTTCGCCGTGCTGATACGGACTCATAGTCCCGGGATCGACGTTTATGTACGGATCGAGCTTTTGCGCTATTACCTTAAGCCCCTTTGACTTTAGTATAAGCCCCAAGCTTGCCGCCGTTATTCCTTTGCCCAGACCGGATACCACTCCGCCTGTTACGAAAATGTACTTTTCCATGATTTTCTCCGTTTTTAGTGCCGTGTGTTTACTTTTGTGATTTGTTGTTTGTTACGCCGAAATTATATCGTGCCGTCTGATATCTATTTAACGACGCACCTGATTTTTTTCACCGACTATGGCTGTCGATTGCGAAACTAATTAAAGCCTTACCGTTCCCCTAAATACCTCGCACGCTTCGCCCGTCATGAACACCGTATCGTCGGTATATCTGACTATAAGCTCGCCGCCGGGCAAACGCACGGAAATATCGGTATTCTTATCGCAGTAGCCGTTTAGCGTAGCCGCAACGGCGGAAGCGCACGATCCCGTACCGCACGCCATAGTTTCGCCCGTGCCGCGCTCGTACACGCGCGCTTTGATATGCGTACGGTCTATTATCTGAACAAATCCTACGTTTACGCCGTCGGGGAAAAGGTCTTTATTGCCGCCGAGTACTTTACCGACTTTCTCCACATCGTAATTCATAACGTCCTGAACGAATACCGTACAGTGCGGATTGCCCATCGACGTGCAGGTTATTTCGAACCGACCGACAGGCGTTTCTACCGTGCGCGCAACAACGCTGTCGCCGTCTAATCTGACGGGAATTTTTTTAGGCTCGAGTATGACGACGCCCATATCGACCATTGCCGAATTTACTTTTCCGTCGCGCGCGAACAGTTTCAGTTTTTTAACGCCCGACATCGTGTCGATAGTTATATCGAGCTTATCGGTCTTGCCGTTATCGTAAAGATATTTGCCTACGCAGCGTATCGCGTTGCCGCACATCTTGCCTTCCGACCCGTCTGCATTGAACATGCGCATTTTTGCGTCGCAAGTATCGGACGGATAAATGAATATAACGCCGTCGCCGCCCACGCTGAAATGCCTGTCCGAAAGATTGACCGCAACCGATTCCATGTTGTTAATCGGCTTTGTCAAGCAATCCACATAGATGTAATCGTTGCCGCAGCCGTGCATCTTTATAAAGTTGAGTTTTTGCCGCTCGGTACGCATATTGTTTATGTTTACCAGCTCGGTATTGTACTGACTGTAACGGCTCTTCAGCGCACGCGCAAGCGCGTTTGCCGTATCTATAGCGGTAAGGCACGGTATGCCGCGCGTGACCGCTCTGCATCTGAGCCGCACGTCGTCGTGCGTAGGTATCCTGCCGCGCGTCGACGTAGATACAAGATAATCTATCCTATCCGAATTGAGCAAACTCATCGTGTTTTCGGCATTAGGCAATTCGTTGAGTTTTGCTGCTACCGTTACGGGCATGCCCGAACGCCGTATCACTTCCGCCGTGCCGAGCGTTGCGAACAGTTCGAACCCGAGTTCGTAATAATTTTTGGCTACGTCCACTATCTCGGCTTTATCGCTGTCGCGTACCGTCATAAGTATGCCGCCGCTGCGTTTCATTTTGTAACCTGCCGCCACAAGTCCTTTGTACAGCGCCTCGTCGAGCGTTTTGCCTATACCCAATACTTCGCCCGTAGATTTCATTTCAGGTCCTAATTGTACATCAACATCAATGAGTTTTTCAAATGAGAATACTGGTACTTTTACAGCAACATAAGGAGGTGTTTTATAAAGTCCTGTGCCATAACCCATATCTTTCAGTTTTTCACCTAACATTGCTCTTGTTGCCAAATCTACCATAGGTACACCTGTTACTTTGCTAATGTATGGTATTGTTCTGGAAGAACGAGGATTTACTTCTATTACATAAATTTGATTTTCATAAATGACATATTGAATATTGACCAGTCCCTTTGTTTTTAATGAAACGGCAAGGTTTTTAGTATATTCAATCAATTTTTGAGTTAACTCACCGCTGACATTCCAAGCAGGGTATACTGCAATAGAGTCACCAGAATGAATACCAGCACGTTCTATATGTTCCATAATACCAGGTATGAGTATTTCTTCTCCATCGCAAATAGCATCTACTTCAATTTCAACGCCCATAAGATATTTATCAATCAATATAGGATTTTCAATATTATGAGAAAGTATAATTTGCATATATTCTCTAATATCTTCATCACTATGAGCGATAATCATATTTTGACCACCTAAAACATAGGAAGGACGCATTAAAACAGGATAGCCTAAATTATTTGCAACTTTCAAAGCGTCTTCTGTTCTCATGACAGTATAGCCAGCAGGGCGTTCAAT
>Ga0137307_101987_pt1 | contig 15410 bp, 18 predicted proteins | sample NAcewD2O_March_2_FD_97180 | JGI IMG/M metagenome (GOLD analysis project Ga0137307, IMG submission 97180) | Mouse cecal microbial communities from Vienna, Austria - N-Acetylglucosamine amended D2O_March | ecosystem: Host-associated > Mammals > Digestive system > Large intestine > Cecum | place...
TAGTTGTTAAGAAAGTAAAAAACTAAAAATCGCTTGACAATCGAACGAATGTTCTATATAATGATAAGGAAGGTTATATGGAACGATGAAAGAGATATTGTACGAGTTTTATGATGGGCATGTGGAGTGTTTGGAAGTTGAAGATGCAGTAGCGGAAGTGTATGGGCAAATTGTTACAGAAGAGGAGCGCAATGAACGCAAAGAAACGCGCAGGCATCAGTCTTTGGAAGTTATGTTAGACGCAGGTTTTGACTTTGCGGACGAAAGGGCAAGCATTGATTACATCCTTGAACAGCAAGAGTTGCGCGAAAGCGAACGGCGGTTTAGGCAGCAATACAATCAGTGTGTTAGGGCAATGTATAGGGCTCTCAAAAAGTACATTCCCAAACGTCAAACGCAAGCATATTTGTTGTACACGCAAATGTATTTTTCAAAGGTCGAAATTGCCCACCTTATGGGCATAACGGAAGGTGCTGTCCGTAAGTTACTTTTGAAAGCGAAAGCAAATGTTAAGAAGTTAAAAGACAGATTGCAGGAAATCCGCAAAATGCCTTATGTACCGCAAACTGAAAGTTTACACACAAACGCAAATAAGCAATAAAAATAATTTTAAAATATGATAGGGGGGGGGACGATTTTTCGCGCCTCTCGTGGCTTTATAATAGAGGGTAATAAAAGTTTATGACGCTTAACGGTAATTAACTTTTGTTAAATACTTACTACTACATCGTATCACGTTGGTTATTTTGCTTTGCAATAAATAGTGTTCGTGTACGATATTATAGAGGGACATACAATTTAATATTTTTATCCAAGGGTGATTGTACAAATTTGCAGTCGCCCTTTTTGTATATATACATTTTACAACAAGGAGGTGATGCGTATGAATGTTTTGTAAAGATTTTAATGCAAAAATGTAGTAAAAACAGCGAGCAAACGTGTGGGATTGGTGCAACAAATACATTGAAATTTGTAGCAGGATAAGTAAAATGTAATTCGTGTTGCAAATTGCATTTTAGCGGTTCGGTAGCGGGAAACCCGCCTGCCGTTTGCTTGCACAAGAAAAAGAAGGAGGAAAAGAACATAAGCAATCAACCAATTATTTTCAATATTAGTTATACACCGTATAAAATTCGTAGAGATGCTTCGACATACGAACAAGAAAAATTCAAACAGCAAAGAGCCTTTTACGAGATGTCCGGAGACGGTAACAATATCTATAAATACATAACGAACGATCGCAAATTAAACGGAGAAAACAGCAAGACAGAAACACGTTCGATGATACAGTATTTTGAAAAGTCTACAGGCGTTTTCAACGATCAAGGAGGCATAATACGTCAGCAACTACACGAAATACAGCAACGCGCAAAAGCCCATAAAAACCTATGGCACGGCTTCATATCTCTCAACGAGGAAATGAGTTACAAAATAGACTGCGCGGAAAAGTGCGTACACTTAGTAAAACGCACCTTTGGAGATTTATTCAAAGATATGGGTTTAGATCCTAAAAACATAGACCTAATCTGTGCCTTACACAAAGATAAGCCTCATCATCTGCATATACACTTTTGGTTTGCGGAAAAAGAACCTAAATGCAAATACCGTGGCAAAAATTTAGAGTACCGCCATAAAGGCAAAATACCCAAAGCGGTAATAGACAAAATGCACATTAGACTAAATCTCTACATAGACGAAAGCCATCCCGAAATATATAATTCCCGAGATGTAGCCATCAAGGAACTTAAACGGATGACTTTTAATAAAAGAATAGTAGAATACAACGACGTCAAAAAAGCGGTAATAGCATTAGCAAAGGAAATACCTAAAACAGCAAGTTTCTTTTACGGCAAAAGGGACATGGAACTGTACCGAGATAAAGTAGATAATATTGCTCATTTATTAGTCCTACACGATAGACGCGTAGCCAAAGCCAGCGCTAACTTTTATATTAACATTGCTCAACTCAATAAAAAGATAAAAGCATTATGTAATACCAGCCACGCAGGAAAGCATATAAACCACTACAAAATTGACAGTAACAACATTACTCTAACCCAAGACTTAGTACAGGACTTCAAACGTAGACAAGGCAATATAATATTACAAGCGGTCAAGCAAATAAAGGGCGAACTGTACCAAACGCGCATACGCCACAAGGTAAACGATAAACCCCTAAAACGCCGACTTGCAATATCTCACCGTAAAGTAGGAAAACTCTTCGATAACTTCATTCTGTCCTACATAGAAGAAATACAAACAGCAGAGCAGGAGTATTCTAAAAAGATACAACAAGAGGAAAACGACATAGACGAGCGAACCGCCAAAAACTATAAATACAATTACGGTAAATAACTTTGCCAAAACCTATTGACACTTCCCCGCAAAAGATATATACTAAATATGCAAATCGTATATATACTGTTTTGATAAAACTGCGATAACAAAAAACAGATTCAAAAAACCGTCTCAACGGTGAAACAAAGGAGATAACACCTATGGCAAAGCAATGGACAGTAGAAGAAGTTGTGGAGTACGAAAGGACACATAAACTCAAAGAGCAAGTCTACGGCAAGTACGGGACAATAGCCAAGCATTATCTTGAACAACACCAAGGAATTGAGATGACCATGGTAGGGCATATTCCGGATTACTTGCACGGCATAGACAAGCAAGCGGAGGATATGTACGACATATTGTATGCGCAGTTGTCTAAACGTCCCGAATACCAAAAGACGGGAGATTATATTGCCGACCTTCGCAAGCAAACGGAAATGCAAAACTTTATCGAACACGAAATACTTACGAACCTAGTCTATATATGGGAGGATAAATAAAATGGTAACACGCAAAGAGGACACGCCGCAAAGGCTGGCAAACCGCAAGTACGAAGAAAAGAACAAACAAAAACGCAAGGACGCAAGCGGTAATTTCCAAACGATGATTCCGCGCGAAAAATTCGAGGAAATAAACGCGTTTCTTAAACAAAACAACATTACAAAAGTGGACTTTATTTTGCAAGCCTACGAAATTATTAAAACACAACACAATCAATCAAACACAAAAAAGGAGGAATAAAATTGATAGAGAGAGAACATTGTATCTGTAAATTTACGCATTTATGGTAAAAGATACATTTTCTAACAACACACAAATTACAAGCGATATGCTTGCCCAAATACTTGCAACTTTGCAAGCGCAGGGAGAGGCAATCAAATCGCTTATGGGCGAACAAACGCCCGCAACAACTATTCAGTCAAGCGCGGTATCAAGTCGTGGCAGACGGGCAAAAATGGGCTTCAAATTTACTAAAAAGGAGATAGACATTATGCCATCAAGATACCAAAACATATTTGCGTGCGGAGACAGAATTATTCCGTACCGCTATCACAAGGGCGTGTACGAAGTCAACTACCGCCGCAAAGGAATACACATTTTTGCTTGCGCAAGCACGTTTGAAGAAATGAAACGCCGTTTCATCGACAAGTTGATGAGAGGCGAACAAGTAGACCATAACAAACCGAAGCGCACAGCAACATACAACATACCAAAAACTTACAACAAAACAACCAAACCGCCGCAAGGCATATCGTTTGCTCACTACGTGGACGAGTGGTTGGCGTCCAAGCGTTTTAACGTTAAGGAAAGCACCTTTAAGGAATACCAACGCGTAGCAGATACGCACTTAAAACGGGATTTTATGGGCGTTACAATGGCGGAGATGACACGCAGCCGCGTGCAGGAATACTTGTTCGGCTTTGTAGAACAGGAAAAGCACCGCACTGCGGAAAAACTGTCGGTTGCGTTTTCGTGCATTTTCGAACTTGCCGTAGAGGACAAAGTGGTGGAATCCAACCCGATGAAGAAAATCAAACTTCCCTACGCCGAACGTAAAAAAGGTTCCGCCTTTACCTTGAAGGAGGAAGCGGAACTTGTAAACATATGCCGGAAAAATTTGCAGTCCGATTGGGCACACGCGTTTTTAGTGCTGGTGTACTTCGGCTTGCGCAAGTCGGAATTAACCAGCATAAAAATAAAGGACGAAAACCTAAGTTGTATATCGAGTAAAACCCGTTTGGGTAGGAAGGAAGTTGTTCGCACAATACCCTTTACGCCGGTATTCAAACGCGTACTGCCGTATGTGGATTTTAACAGGGCAAAGCGCGCCAATCCCAACACGATGCAAACGGCAATGAGAAAGCATTTCCCTAACCATCACATACACGAACTGCGCTATACGTTTATAACGCGCTGTAAGGAGTGCGGCGTTGCGGGCGAAGTGGTTATGCAGTGGGACGGGCATTCCTACGACAGGGATGTTGTAACATCGGTAGTGGACAGAGGCTACACCGACTATTCGCAAGAATTTTTGCAGCGTCAAGCCTTAAAAGTGGATTACGAATTGCCGACACTAAAATACGACGAATAACCCCACAAAATTTACCCACATTTTTATCCCCGTAAATTCCCGCAAAAATTACGGGGTAAAAGATAAAAGTGGTTTAAAAAACCTAAAATCTGGCGCAAAAACACCAGATTTTAGGTTAAAATGGCTAGGGTAGCAGGATTTGAACCTGCGAATGACGGAGTCAGAATCCGTTGCCTTACCGCTTGGCTATACCCCAATGCAATCTATAGTATAAAACTTTTGTTTATTACTGTCAATCTTTTGCGTTAATTTCGTTTGTATTTTATGTTTTAGCCGCGTCTTAGTTATAAATTATTATTTTTATATTAGTATATTCTCTTACCCCGCCGCAGGGCGTTTGCTCTTGACAATTAGGTTAATTTATGGTAGATTATATTCAAAATGGAATATTATGTCCGTAAGGAGATTTCAGTATGAATATCAGACCGTATCAAAAGAAAGATTTCCGTTATGTTCAGGATATATGTATGGCAACGTCATCTTATAAAGACGACGATACGCCCGTTAACCGCGCCCATTTATGCGCGTTGTACTGCGATTATTATTTGGATAACGAGCCCGAAACGTGTTTTGTCGCTGTAAACGAAGACGATATTCCGATAGGATACATTTTGTGCGCTGCGGACAGAGAAAATTACGCGGAAATGATGGACGCATATTATCTTCCTCTTGTGCGCAAGCTCGATAGCGGAGAATTTTTCCGCATTAACGCATTGTCTAAGGTTGAACAGCGTTATGTCCGTCAGGGATATACGGCGCATTTGCATATAGACATTTTGGAAGACTACCAACATCAAGGCATCGGCACTAAACTTATTGAAACGTTGTTTAATAAACTTACCGAACTTAAAGTAGAAGGCGTATATCTTATTTGTGGAGCAAAAAACGATGCGGCGCGCAGATTTTACGAAAAAACGGGCTTTGCGGATATCGACTATATTACGGGCGCGGTAGTTTACGGCAAAAAATTTATTACAGATGACGAACAATAATATCGGTTTCGGAAAAATTCTTACCGAAAAGGAAGCGGCAAGTTTAAATCCGCTTGTACTAGCGTATGTGGGAGACGCGGTGGAAAGTTTGTTTGTCCGCCACCGTTTGGCTGTTTCTCACGACTTAAAAGCCGGCGAATTGCACAAACTCGCGTCAGATAAAGTAAACGCGCACGAACAGGCAGTTTTGTCCGATAAACTTTTCGATATATTATCCGATGACGAAAAATCGGTTTTTCTGCGCGGGCGCAACGGTAAGGCGCATCATAAGGCCAAAAACCAAACGGGCGCGGATTACCGTAAGGCAACAGGTTTAGAAGCGGTGTTAGGATACTTGTACCTTACGGGCAACAACGAGCGTATAAATCAATTACTGGGCAATTATTATGAAGATTGAAGGAAGAAACAGCGTATTCGAAGCGCTTAAATCGGATAGCATAACGGTCAATTCTTTAATGTGCGAAAAAGGCAAATCGGACAGTATTATTTCTTTGGCGCGCAAATCTGGCGTTAAGGTTACCTTTGTCGACAAAAAGGTATTGGATAAAGAAAGTACAGAAGGCAGGCATCAAGGCTATATTGCCGATGTCGTCGAGTTCGAGTATTGCGAAGTAGAAGATATTTTAAGCGTAAGCAGGCAGCCTTTTATAGTAATACTGGACGGAATTAACGACCCTCACAATTTCGGCAGTATAATCCGTGCGTGCGAATGCGCCGGAGTGGACGGAATAATTATAGGCAAAAACAGACAGGTTGCCGTAACCGATACGGTTGTGCGCTGTTCGGCAGGCGCTGTGTCGCACGTTAAAATTGCGCGCGTAACAAACGTAAATAACGCTATCAAACAACTAAAAGACAATAACGTTTGGGTGTATGCTTTGGATATGGACGGGGAAGAAATTACCGCTGTCAATTTAAAAGGCGCGGTTGCAATAGTCGTCGGCGGCGAAGGAGACGGCGTATCTCAATACGCTCGTACACTGTCCGACGGTATAATTTCCCTTAAACTCAAAGGAAAAGTCAATTCACTAAACGCTTCCGTCGCTTGCGGAATTGCGTTGTACGAAGTAGTACGTCAGCGGGGATAAATTTTGGATAAAATTATAGAGCAGGCTAAATGCGGCAACCAGCTGGCAATAGGACAGATATCGGCGCCGTACAAGGGACTTATTCGGTCCTACGCCAACAAGTTTTATCTTGTCGGCGGCGACAAAGAAGATTTACTGCAGGAAGGTATGTTGGGGTTGTATTTTGCGGTAATAAACTACGACGAAGAAAAGGGAAGTTTCCCCGCTTTTGTAGAATTGTGCGTGTTACGTCAGATACTGGACGCTGTTAAGCGCGATAACGGCGCAAAAAACAAGCCGTTATATAATTACGTCGATATAGACGAAGTGCGTAACGTAATTACGGATTCGTCTACTCCGCTGGAAAATCTGCTGCGTAAAGAACACGCCGAAAGAGTAGCGCATATAATCGAAACCAAATTAACTCCTACCGAAAAACAGGTAATCAAACTTTTTTCGGAAGGGTACAGTTACGAAGACATATCGGAAAAATTAGGAAAAAGTTACAAGGCGGTAGACGGCGCGCTTCAACGCGCCCGCAAAAAACTGTTGGTAACTAAGGAGTAGAAATGAATTACGTTGCATTATACCGTAAATACCGTCCGCAGATTTTTGACGACGTTATAGGGCAAGACCATATAATAAATACTTTGCGTAACCAAATTTTAAAGGACAAGGTGTCTCACGCCTATCTGTTTACGGGTACCCGCGGAACGGGTAAAACGACCACGGCAAAAATTTTCGCCCGTGCGGTAAACTGTCCCGATGCCAAACAGCATAACGGCAATCCCTGCGGCAAATGCGCCGTTTGCAAGGACGCAGGACAAGCCAATCTCGATATTATCGAAATGGACGCCGCAAGCAATAACGGCGTGGATTATGCAAGAGATATCCGCGAAAAAGTACAGTTTCCGCCTATTAACGGCAAATACAAAGTGTATATAATCGACGAGGTTCATATGCTGTCGCAGGGTGCGTTTAACGCCTTGCTAAAAACACTGGAGGAGCCTCCCGCTCACGCGCTGTTTATTTTGTGTACGACCGAAGTTCACAAAATTCCCGCAACGATTTTGTCCCGTTGTATGCGTTTCGATTTCAGGCTTGTGCCTACTGCTACGCTTGCCGAACATATTGCAAAAATCTACGATAAAGAAGGCAAAAAATACGAAAAGGAAGCGGTATTTTCAATTGCGCAGGCGGGTGAAGGAAGCGTCAGAGACAGCGTTTCGATAGCGGACAGATGCCTGTCGGTATCGAGCGGTAAACTGACTTATAACGACGTTTTGCAGGTATTGGGAGTGTCTTCTAAAAACAGCGTTTCGGCTTTGTGCGACGCTATTTTAGAGGCAAGGATAGGCGATATACTTACAGAAATAAACAATGCCGTAAACAGCGGTAAGGACGTTGCCCGTCTTTCTAAAGACGTATCGCTTTATATGCGGGATTTGCTGATGGTAAAGGAGTGCGCAAATGCAAATGCGGCGCTGTGCTTGCCTGCCGACGCTTACGAAAAACTTGTAAGAACGGCAGAAAAAATTACTCTTAAAAAACTTCTTTATGCAATAGACGTATTTGTTGGTCTGGATAGTAAGTTGAAATATGCCCTGTCTCCGCTTGTAACGCTGGAAGCCGCGGCATTAAAAGTTGCCTGTAGCTCCGGCGAAGTGGACGTTGACGGGTTGGATAAGCGTATAACGCGTTTGGAACAGTTGCCGCAAAATATTTCGGCGGAAAACCAAAGCGTATTTATCGTTGACAAACGCAATGCAAAATCAATTTGGAAAGGCGTAAAACTGTCGCTGTCAGGTAAAAATATGCCGCTGTTAAGCGGTGTATGGAGCGAAGTGCGCGTTAATTTCGATCAGGATAACAGTTTTATCGTTACGGCACCCAAAGGCGCATATATGCTTATCGATATGGAATATAAGCAGATTTTGTTAAAGGAAATTTCCAAGTTTTGCGACAATAGCGTAACTTTTGTGTGCGAAGAAAAAATAAGCGAAAGCGACCTTGACAGACAACTTAAAAATTTGGGCAGCGATGTCCGCTTTGATACAAAAAAATAAACAGGGAGATATATTGTTATGGGAAATAAATACGGTTATAACGGTGCAGGCGGAAACGGCGGCGGCTTTGGCGGCGGCGGAATGCAAAACTTGATGAAACAAGCTCAGCAAATGCAGCAAAAGTTGGCGGAAGCGCAGCAGCAGTTGGAAGAATTGGAAGTTACCGGCAGCGCAAGCGGCGGAATGGTGCAGGTTACGGTCAACGGCAAAAAGACGGTTTTATCGGTTAACATAAAACCCGAAGCGTGCGACCCCGACGACGCGGAAATGCTGGAAGACCTTGTTATGGCGGCAATCTCCGACGCGTATTCTAAGGCGCAGGAAGAAGAAGACAGAATTATGGCTCCCTTTGCCGCAATGAAAGGACTTTTATAATATGCCTAATTATATCGAGCCTATCGAAAAACTTATCCGTCAGTTGACCAAACTTCCGGGTGTAGGTTCTAAAACTGCACAGAGGTACGCTCTGACGGTATTGTCGATGTCTGACGAAGAGGCGAAGGCATTTGCCGAAGCGGTAATCGACGCTAAGGAAAACGTTAAAATTTGTTCCGTTTGCGGTAACTATACGGACAAAGACCCTTGCCATATTTGCAATACGCGCGATAATTCGGTTATTTGCGTAGTGCAGGAGGCCAAGGACGTATTGGCTATCGAAAGATTGGGCGAATACAAGGGCGTTTATCATGTTTTGGGAGGAGTGTTAAATCCGCTCAAAGGTATAGGACGCGACGATTTGCGTTTTGCCGAGTTGTTCAAGCGTTTGGCAGGCAATGTCAGCGAAGTTATCCTTGCCACCGATACGTCGGCAGAAGGCGAAGCCACGGCAACTTACATAGCGCGGTACGTCAAACAGTACGGCGTAAAGGTAACGCGTCTTGCTCAGGGTATTTCTATCGGGAGCGAATTGCAATATGCGGATGAGGTTACTTTGTCGCGCGCATTTACCAACCGTAAGGAAATATAGAAATTCGCTGAATGTTTTAAGCCGCAGAGTTTTGGTGCGGTAAGATAATTATGAGATTAGATAAATTTTTAAAAGTATCGCGTATATTAAAACGGCGTACTGTCGCGCAAGATGCGGCAAACGGCGGAAAAGTGGACGTAAACGGACGTCCTGCAAAGCCTGCTTGTCAACTTAAAGTGGGCGATTTGGTGCGCGTGCATTTTGCTACGGCAGACCTTACTTTCAGAGTTAAAATGCTTAAAGAAACGGTCAAAAAAGACGAGGCCGCCGATATGTACGAAATTGTAATTGACGAATAATGAAAAGCGCAATAATAGTCGCCGCAGGAAGTTCGACTCGGTTCGGCGGTAATAAACTGAACGAAAAAATTGCAGGTAAAACCGTACTTGAACGTTCGGTGGATATTTTCCGCGGAATTGCCGATGAAATAATCGTTGTAGGCGATTATGAAATAGACGGCGCAGTATGCGTTAAAGGCGGCGCAACGCGGTTCGATTCGGTATTAAACGGACTTAGCGCGGTATCGGAGAACTGCGATATCGTAGCAATACACGACGGAGCGCGCCCGTATGCTTCTAAGCAACTGGTACTTAACCTGTTTGCCGAGTGCGAGCAGTACGGCAGCGCAGTGCCATCCTTGCCTATAACGGATACGGTTTGGCGCAAAACGCAGGGCGGACTTTCTCAGCCTAAACGCGACGATTTGCTTTCCGTGCAAACGCCGCAGGTGTTTTCCTGCTCAAAACTCCGTTACGCTTTTGCGAACGCTGACCGTAAATATACGGACGAAAGCGGTTTGTTTTACGTAACGTACGGAGAGGTGCATTTTGTTGACGGCGAACGCGGCAATATCAAAATAACGTACAAGGACGATTTGCCCGATTACAGGGTGGGCGTAGGCTTTGACGTTCACGCTTTTACGGAAGGACAAGGCGTAATTCTCGGCGGAGTTACAATTCCGTTTGATAAAAAGTTACAGGGACATTCCGACGCCGACGTACTGTGCCACGCAATTTCCGACGCCGTATTGTCTGCTTCCGATAACAAGGATATCGGACATCAATTTCCCGATACCGACCCTAAATACAAGGGCGCAAACAGTATGCAGTTGCTTGCCACTTGCGTTGATTTGGCAAATAAATGCGGATATTGTGTAGTAAATGTTTCGGCAGTGATTATTTGTCAGTTGCCAAAAATGTCGCCGTATATCGACCTGATGGCAGACAGTTTGGCAAACGTATTAAAGACAGACAAAACCTGCGTAAACTTGTCGGCAACTACAACCGAACATTTGGGCGCGCTCGGTAACGGCGACGGTATAGCGGTTCAAGCACAGGCTTTACTTAGAAAAATAAATTGAAACTGTAATTTTAAAGTATAATCGGGGGGGGGTACTAATGAAAATTAAAGATAAAAAGATTGTCTGTTTGGTGATTTTGGGAGTATCAATAGTATCGTTGCTCGTAGCAACTTTATCGGGTTTAGTAACGGGAATGATAGGCGTTATCGGTCAATTTGCAGAGTTGGCAATGTACGGAGAAATGACGAATATCTTCGGAGTCGGATTTAATTTTATGCAATCGTTAATCGGAGCCGCGTTTGCTACGGTATTCTTTTTTAACAAGAAACAACGCAACACAGTAAATATTGCGCTTTCCGCATCGCTTGCGGGATTGTTTGTAGCTTCTCTCATTCTTATGTTTATATTGAATAATTTGGGGGTTGATTTGGGCGGTTTTTATAATTCTCAGATGTCTTACATATCCTTTTGTCTTACTTTAATCATCTCGTCTGCCTTAATGATTGTGTCGGATATTCTTGCCCGCAAGTACACGCTTGATATTGAAACGGCGGTAAATTCGCAAAATGAACAACCCGATTTAAATAACGGAAGTGTAGATTCTGATAATAAATAATTGAAACAGTGCAACAGCGTCGTTTTAGTTTTCGACGCTGTTTTTGTGTGCCGATTTGTTCGTAATTACTCCGCGGAGAGCGTCCGAACCCGACAAAGCGTTATTAAGAGCAAACAAACCGTTTGCCGTTTTGCCTTAAAATGTCGGGTAGAGTATAATTCTCTATTTCACAAAAATAGTATTTCTTTGCCTTTTGAAGAGGCTTTTAAACAAAGATTTTTTTATTGTCGATTCGAGGCGCGGAACAGGCTTTGTTTTAGTCGGAATAAGTTTTTAACATTTCTTTCAGTTTTTCAAGATGCAATTCTTCGTCTATAATAATGCGCTGAATGATTGCTTCAACCTGTTCGTTCTCGAGAATAAACAGCATTTTTTTGTATGTGGCTATTGCTTCCAACTCTCCGCCTATATCGTCCATAAGCATTTTTTGCGGAGTTTTGGATTGCGATACTGTTGACGTATTAAAGTAGGTGCGCGTGTTAGGGCATTGAATGAATTTTGGGTCTACGCCGAGTTTAAGCATTGCTTCTCCCAAAATGTCCAAATGTTTCATTTCGGCTATCGCTATACCCATCAAGGTGTCGGCGTAATCTTTGTTAATGTCTCCGAAATAAAAGTGGTGGTATGTATACTGCAAAATTGCCGTCAATTCGCTTTTGAGCGTTGCGTAAGCAAAAGATATTATTTGTCCGCTGCGCACGTCTTTTACTAAATATTCTGTTGACGGATACGGAAGATTGGCTATAAGCGGTTTCATAAATTCTCCTTATTGTCTGCTTCAATGTATGCGGTATTTTACGGCGTTGTTAATATTATTTATATCGTTTTTTGTCTGACGCGCAATGTAATTAAATTCTGATTTTTCAATGCGTTAGTCTTGCACAGAATCGGAAGTTGTCTGTATTTACGGAGTCCTTTGTGATTTTGAATAAAACACAAAATTATCAAGCGGCGGCAAATTTATGCAAATTGCAGTGTCGCAAATACTTTTTGACGCATATTGTGTTTGTATGAAAACACTTTCCGTAACTCTTATATGTAAAAACGAACAGGACAATTTAAAACGTCTGTTGCCAACGCTGGATTTTGCAGACGAAATTATTGTGGTTGATACAGGTTCCGATGACGGCACGGTTGAGACAGCCCAAGATTACGGCTGTATTGTCGGCTATTTTAAATGGCGCGACGATTTTGCCGCCGCGCGCAATTACGCTATAAATTTGGCAAGCGGCGACTATGTAATGTGGCTTGACGCAGACGACGCTGTGAGTAAATCTCTTGCGCGTGAAATCGAACGGTGGAAACAAGACGGAAGCGATACTGCCGATACATATTACATAAAGTACCGAATGGGAACGAATTCCGATTTTTGGTTTTGGCGCGAACGCATTTTAAAAAGGTGCTCGAAATGCCGTTTTAAAGGTTTTATTCACGAAGCAATAGTGCCGTTCGGACAATCAAAGTATTTAAATGCCGAAATTATACACACGTCATCTGTCAGCCACGAAAAGCGCAATCTGGAAATTTACAGGAAAGCGGCAGAAAGCGGACGGCGTTTTTTCTTGCGCGATAAATATTATTTTGCGCGCACTCTTACCGAAAACGGCTTGTTTGCCGAAGCAGAACACTTGTTAAACGATTTCCGCATAAATCCGCGCGCTTATGCTCCCGACCGTGCAGACGCGTGTAAACTGTTAGCACGACAGTATTTGTCGGATAGTAAAAGTAAACAGGCGTTAAACGTATTGATATACGGAACAAAAATTCTTCCGCCCGATTCGGAAACGTGCTGTTTAATAGGCGATTGCTATTTTGCCGACGGAAAATATTTGTATGCCGCGCAGTGGTACGAATACGCAAATATAAGCAAAATTCAGTACGGATTTGTAAACGATTATTACAAGAGCTTTTATCCCGATATTCAGTTGTCCGTTTGTTACTATAGGCTCGGAAATTACGGTAAGGCGCAGTTTTATCACAGAGTTTCCAAGGCAATAAACCCAAAACATTCGTCTGTTATCGCCAACGACAAATTCTTTCAAAACAAAAAGAAGTAACAGTGTAAAAAATAACAATTTTCAGTTAAAAAATTTAATGCTTACTGCGGATACCGCAAAAGCGTTATATACTAAGTAAATATAAAAACCTTCCTAACTTTTATATCCGTCCGAAATTGAATTTTCGGGCGGATATTTTGTCATCCTTTCGCTACACAACTTGTCGGTTGCAGTCTGTAATCTTAAAGTTGAGCATTGCGAGAGTATGGACAAATGTTAAGTCTTTATCTTCTAATTTACTCAACTCCGCTCACAAGCGATGACACATTTTTCTTGTCGTCCTTACGCAACAAAAATTGTCGAGCCGCTGGTAAGCGAAGACAATTTTTATTATTTTAAATACATTAAGATTGATATTTTCTTTTGAATGTGCTATAATAACCTTGCGACGTCAATAAAATAACCCTTTTATCCTCTAATTTGGGGTACACTTCAATTATAGAGGGCATTTTGTATTATTTTTTTTGGAAGTAGTAAAAAATTGGTAGTAATACCTGTTCTAGACTACTTCCTACGGAAAAGGGTTATTGGCGTCGCAACCACGGAACGGTATTCTACGGTGCCGTTCCCGTAAGGGGCGGCATCTTTTTTATGGCAACAATCGGAAAAACTTGTTCGTGTTTCGGGCATTTCGATGTCAATATAACGGACGATTTGGTAGCAAGAACAAGGATAGAAATCGACAAAGCGGTAGCGGACGGGGTAAGGATATTCCTATTCGGCGGCAGAAGCGATTTTGACGATTTATGCTATGATATAGTTACCGAGAAGAAGAAAGCCGAACCGCAAATTGATATAAAAAGAGTGTTTTGTTTCCCGCTTGATAAACAATTGCGAAAACCGCCGAGATGGTTTATACGGAAAGAGTATGAGGCATTGGAATGTCCTACAAAAGACTTTGATTATTGGTACACGTCAATTTATTACCGTAATATAGCAATGATAGATCAAAGCGATTTGATTTTGTTTTGGGTAGAGTCGCGGGAAAACAGCGGCGCTTACAAGACTTATCAATATGCGGTAAAGAAACACAAACACATAGTCAATTTGTTTTCAAAACATTGGTATCAAGGCGCACCGCAATAAGAACCTTATAATTTTTTTTACGTGAGCAACGCATACGTCTGTTCAGAAGGTCTCCGATTAAATCCGAGAACTACTGCGGTATGAGTTTCAGCCACAAGTAGACCACATTCGGTGTAGACCTGATATAATAGCGTAGCGGCAAAATGCCGTTGCGCTATTTTTTTATTGTCGTCGTTTATAACAAAATTAACAAACCGATACTGAGCGAAGAAACGTTTTTCTTTTGCGGTACTTACTTGTCGAACGGTATTGCAGTTTGTTCAAGTTTAAATTTATTTTTTTCAGTCAACCGATACGGGTAAAAGATAGTTGAAGCGGCATATCTTTTATCAGTCATTAAAATATTTTTAATACATATAGTTTTATTTTCTGTCAACTATAAATATTGTCAATAATCAGTGGGCGGGTTTTCAGTTGACAATGCTATGACAAAAAACTATAATTGTATCGTGAAAGTTTTGGCGTTAGTCGGTTTTAATTCGGCTGGCGGCAAATATTCAAAATATTTAAGGAGCGACATTAATGAACAAGAAAAGCATCAAAGATGTAAACGTAAAAGGCAAGAGATGTTTGGTACGCGTGGACTTTAACGTGCCTATGAAAGACGGCGTTATTACCGACGAAAACCGTATTAACGGCGCGCTTCCCACAATCAAGTATTTGATGGAACACGGCGCAAAGGTTATACTGTGCTCTCACTTGGGCAAACCCCACAACATTTTTACGCCTAACTTCAAATTGAATAAAAAAGAAAAGAAGGCTGTCGAAGCGTTACCTGCTAACGAACAAGCCGCCGCAAAAGAAGAATATATTGCAAAAGCGTTAAAGGG
>Ga0137307_101988_pt1 | contig 15410 bp, 21 predicted proteins | sample NAcewD2O_March_2_FD_97180 | JGI IMG/M metagenome (GOLD analysis project Ga0137307, IMG submission 97180) | Mouse cecal microbial communities from Vienna, Austria - N-Acetylglucosamine amended D2O_March | ecosystem: Host-associated > Mammals > Digestive system > Large intestine > Cecum | place...
CATTGCCCACGCACAGCCGGACTTCATGGGCACGCTGTCCGGCGGGCGCTCCATCTGCTTTGAAGCAAAGTACACCAGCACGGACAAGCTGGCGCAAACCGTCCTGACGGCGGAACAGTGGGACAGCCTGGAACAGCATTGGAAAGCCGGGGCAAAAGCGGGCGTGTGCGCCGGGATCGGGAACGTGTACGCCTTTATCCCCTGGCCCGTCTGGCGCTCCATGCAGGAAATCTACGGGCACAAGTACATGACGGCGGAAGACCTGGAACCATACCGGGTGAAGTTCAACGGGGCCTGTATGTTCCTTGACCCGGTAAGCCCGCCCACGGCGGAAGCGGTGGAAGCGCGGGACACGCTGGGGGCCGCAAAGAAGCGCTTGTGGGACAAGCTGCAAACCGTGGAGCGGGACGCGGAAGAAGCCGCAGAGATTGAACGGCTGGAACTGCAACTGCAACAGGTAGCGGGCGCGGAACTGGCGGCCCGGCTGATCGGGATCATACACCAGCAGCGGAAAGAGAAGTGGGAAGGATTCCTGGGGACAACGGCGGAAGCTATTCTGGGCGGTGCTGATTATTCCGCCTGTACGTCAATAGACGATATGGCGAACGTGTTCGCAAAATACTTTGTGGGGAAGGTGAACGGCGGATGAAAACAAAGGTGTGGGGGCCGTTCCGCCTGGACTGCGGGCGCACGCGCTGGAACGAAAAAACGATCTGTTTCGGCGGCGGGAAGGGCTATGACGGTATCCGGCGGGAATGGCGGTGGTTTATCGGCCTTAATCTGTGGGCCGTGTACGTCAATATCGGGATTAAGAAAGGCTGGTGGAAGCGGTGAAAATGGAAACCGGATTGCTTCACGCAACGGACGGACTGCGGGAACTGATCTTGCAACACCCGGAATTGCCGCTGCTTGTGTTTGCGGGGGAAGACTGCAATAACGGCGAATGGGGCTATATGTCCTGTAGCAGCGTGAAAGCCGTGATCGGGGAATACCTGGACTGCGAACAAACGGTGGATGATAGGCGGTGCTTTACGGATCGGGACGATTTTCAAGAGGAAATGGAGCAAAACAGCGAATTTGACGGAACGGATGAAGAATTTACGGAATATATCAAAGCCCGGATGGCTGAATATGAACCGTATTGGAAGCCGTGCATTATCCTCTACGTGGACAGCTGAAAGGAGCGGTGCAGAATGGATGAACAGCGCATTTACCGCGCCGCCCTGGCCGCCTGGGGCGCGGACGCGCAAACGCTTATGGTATTTGAGGAAATGGCGGAACTGCAAAAGGAATTGTGTAAGGCCGCCAGAGGGAGGGACAACAGGGAACAGATCGCGGAAGAAATTGCGGACGTGGAAATCATGCTGGAACAAATGAAGGTGCTGCATGATTGCGCGAAAGCCGTGGCAGCGTACCGAAAAAGCAAACTGCGGCGGCTGGCGATACGGTGCGGGGCGGACGCGGAGCCGCAGGAAGGGGCAGAAAATGGCGTATAACGTGTATTTCTGCTGTGACAAATGCGGGGATACTTACAGCTGGATCAACACTTCCGTATCAATCGACAGAGCAAAGAAGATAGCGAGGGATCGCGGTTGGGAAGTGGGGAAGCGCGGATGGTATTGCCCAAAATGCCGCAGCCGCAGGAAGGGAGGGAAACCCCGTGAAACCGATTGACCGCATCATGAAAGACAACGTGCCCGGCTACAGCTACATGAAAAAGGCCATGCCGCAGGTTGGAGCGGGCCGGGAGCGGAAGACACCGCCGCAGCGGAAGAATCCGCAAACCCTGACAGAGACAGCGCCCAGCGGCAAGGCGGTTTTGCGCAAGGGCGTAACCGTTACGCAGGCCGCCCGGAAGCTGAACAGGTACGAAGAAACGGGGCTTACGCCCCAGGAAGTCTTCAACCTGATCGAGCGGGCGCACAACCTGGAAAAGCGCGTAAAAACGCTGGAGGACTGGTTATAGGAGGTAGGCGCGGTGGCGGCGGAACGTTGCGTGCTGTGCGGTGCGCCTGTTTCGGCGGGATCGCAAATGTGCCGGGCCTGCATGGATAAATACAGCCCGGCGGCGGTTCTGGAAACGGAACGGGAACTGCGGGACATTGCCCAGGTTTTGAAGATAACCGCCAGCACAGACCGGAACATAAAAGAATCAATGGAAGCCATTCTGCGGATCGCGGATAGGCTGGGAAGGAACAGAAATGGAAGATAGATCGAACCAGACATACACGCCCCGCGTGGTGCGGGCGCGGATCAATATCCCGGCCCGCCCCTGGCAGGTGTACCGGGATGAATACCGGGGGCAGGGCTTCACGGTAAACAACTTCAAAGCAATGCAGAAAGCGGATCAGTATTTTAACGGCCTGGAAATTCTGCTTGCTTCCTGGTGGTATGACAATCACAGCTGCTGGCATTTGTTCAACTGGCCGCAGGCGGTTGACGATCGCGTTATGTGCGCCATGTACCACGCGGAACAGTACAAGGGCGGCCCGGCCATGTTGCCCAGCGCCTACAAGGGCGATTTTGAAAAGTTCCGGGCGGACTGGGCGGCGGGCACGTATGACCCCGGCGCAACGTACACGTTCAAGCTGGAAAACGTGGAAGTTCTGGAAGTGTTGCAGGAAGAAGCGTGGCACGACCGGGAGCCGAAGCGGGCCGCGCCGCCAAAACGGAAGAAGCGGAAGAAGAAGGGCCGCAAGCGCCGTGGGTAAGAAGAAGCACCGCCCAAAGAGCAAAGCGGAACTTCTGCAAGCCCAGTGGGAGCGGGAGCGCCCCAGACCGAAACGCCCGGCGGCGGGCTGGATGCAGGCGGCGGCGGAACGGGCGAACCGGGCGCAAGCGGCGGTTATCGCAAAGCGGAAGGAGGGAAGCCGGGATGAACAGGAAGGGGCCGTGGACACGGAAACTTCTTTTCTGGCGGAAGCATCGGCGGTTGTGGACGGTGCGCCAGCGCTTCTTCCGCACGCGGGCCGGGAAGGGCCTGCAATCGGCGGTTTATCGCCTGGCGCAGAAGTTCCCGGAAAGCAAGGTGCTGGAAAGGTTGCTTTTTCACCTTCTGCCATTTTAGAACGGCGCGGCATGGACGGGAAAATCATATATGCGAACATGGAAGCGAAAAACAGCCCAGAAGTAGCAAGGGCGCTGGATACGGCGGAAGCGTACCTGGATAAGATGGGAGATCGCGTAGCGTTTGCGTGGGCCAGCATTTCAACTGTGGTTATAGACAGTAAACAGGGACGCCGTATATTCATAGGAACGGCGAAAGCGGATTGCAGGATAGAAGCGGCAATAATCGTGTAGGAAACTGCTGTGCTATCGGCGGGACGGGCAGAAAGGAACGGAAAGAATGGATATGCGCGTTTTATCGGTTATCAATTTGAAAGGCGGCGTGGCAAAGACAATTTCCAGCGTTGCTATTGCGCATCTGCTGGCGGAAAGGGGCTTCCGCGTCCTGCTGGTGGACAATGACAAGCAGGGGGACGCTTCCAGAGGATACCGCCGCCGGGATGAAGACGGGGCCGGGATTGATGAAATTATGACCGCCCGCCGCCCGGACATGGGCAGCCTGATCCAGCACACGGACTTCCTCGGCCTGGACATTATCACGGCAAACATGAAGCTGCTGAAAGCGAATCTGGAAGTGCTTCTGGATCAGACGCGGCAGCAGCAAACCAGGCTGAAAAAGGCGCTGGAACAGGTGCGGGATCAGTATGACTTCTGCGTGATTGACAACGCGCCGGATATTAACATATCCACGATCAACGCCCTGGTTGCCAGCAATGACGTGATCGTACCGCTGGAAGTGGATGATAACACAACGGAAGGGCTGGCGGAACTGGCGGAACAGATCGAGTTCACGCGGGAAGACTTGAACCCGGAATTGACCTTCCGGGGGTGCTTCATTACGAAGTACGACAAGCGGAACGAAGCCCACGCCCAGGGCGCGGCCCAGCTGGAAGCGTCCGGGAAATACCCGGTATTCAAGACAAAGATCCGCACGTCCAGGAAGGTGAGCGAAAGCACCTTTGCCCGGCTTCCTATCACGGTATATTCCAAACGTTCCAACGCGGCCATTGATTATGCGGCCCTGGTGGAAGAATACCTGGAACAACTGCGGCGGGACGGCGTAAGCCTTTTGAGCGTGCGGCCCGTGACCGAATCGGACACATGAAAGAAGGGAAGGAAGTATGGCAAAGTTTGATTTGCACCAGCTTTTGAACGAACGTTCAAAGGCGGCAGCCGTGGAGCGGGAGAAAGAGCCGCGCACGGCGGATGGAATGGAACAGTTGACGCTTGACGTTTACGATCTGATTCCTTCACAGGAAAACTTCTATTCCACGCAGTACATAAACGATCTGAAACAGTCTATTGCGATCGTGGGACTGCTGCAACCGCTGCTTGTGGAGCGGGACGGGGACAAATTCCGCGTGGTGGCCGGACACCGCCGCCGCCTGGCCTGTATGGCCCTGGTGGAAGACGGCCTGGAACAGTTCCGGCGCGTGCCGTGCGTAACGCGGGCGGTGGAGGAAGAAGGAACCGTGAAAACGATCCTTGACCGCCTGGCCCTGATTTTTGCAAACGGCTTCCGCGAAAAATCGGACTGGGAGAAGATGGAAGAAACCTTGCGCACGGAAGCGCTGATCGCAGAACTGCGGAAGGAGGTTGAAGTGGAGGGCCGCACGCGCTGGATCACGGCGGAATTTACCGGGATCACGGAAGCCCAGATCGGCAGGTACAAGAGCATAAAGAACAACCTATGCCCGGAACTGATGCAGGCATTTAAGGCAAAGCGGCTGGGCGTGTCAACAGCCTATGAACTGTCCGGGCTGTCCCCGGACTATCAGGCGCGGGCGGCGGACACGCTGGAAGAAGTGGGTGTGCTGTCCATAAACGATGCAAAGGCGCTGAAACAGGCGGAAGAAGCAAGAAAACCGCTGGAAGGGCAAATGGAACTTGACGCGGCGGCGGAAGGAACCGACCAGACGGCCCAGGAAGCCGCCCGGAACGCGCCGGAAGCCGCAGGGGATACAGATACCACCACGGCGGCGGAAGGGGCACAGGACGCGCCGGAAACGGCCCAGGACGGGCAGCAGGAAGGACAGCCGGACAAGCCGCCGCAGAAGGAGCCGGGAAAGCCCGCATTTGTCGAGCGGGAGCCACGCGGGCGCGGCTGTGCGTGGTGCAACCCGGACTATCACAGGGAACAGGCCACGGCGGAAGGGCGCTTCCTTCTGGCCTATGAGCCGGAAGAAAAGCTGGCAATGATACTGGACAAGGAAACGGGCGCGGTTGAACACATGATTTTCCATTGTTGCCCGTTCTGCGGAAGGAAGCTGAAATAGGAGGGGCGCACGATGAAAAAGCGCGGGCGCGGAAACTGAAATAAGCAAGGAAAAGGCATAGCCGCCGTGGGGGCGGGGGCTATGCCTTGTACCCGTTTTTATGACTTCAAAGGAACCGCCGGAAATCGGAGGTATAGGAAATGGACAAAAAAGACGTTTTGGCCGCCCTGATGTTTTACCGGAATATTGATGGAGAAATTAGGTATTACCGGGGCATGGTAGAAGAACTGGAAAGCTACTATGACACGATCGGCGGGCAAAGCCTGGACGGGATGCCGAAAGGGAAAAACCACATTTCAAACGCCGTGGAAGCCGTGGCCTTGAATTTGCCGGATGGAATAGCGGAAAACATAGACTATTACACGGCGAAGATCGCGGAATTGCAGACGCTGAAAGTGGAAATTCTGCGGGAAATTTCCGGCCTGGAATACAAGCTGAAAGTGATCGTAACGGACTACTACTTACACGGGCTGAAATGGGAACAAGTTTCGGCACGCAACCATTATTCCGAAAGGCAATGCAAAAATATCCGTGACGCGGCGGTTGGAAGCCTGGTTAAAGCGTTCGGGGCAAACAAGATTATTGCGGGTTTTTCATTTTCAAAGTAAAGATTGCCCGCCATTGCCCGTTTTTGTCTGCTATACTATAGCAGAACAAGGGCGGGAAAAGCCTTTGAAGTCAGCCCCCTACAGTAACAGGCTTTGAAGCAAAATTCAAAGCCTGTTATTATTTTACCAGTTCCGGCATGATCGGGAACGGCGAAAGGCTGAAAACGAACGAACAGGAGGGAAAACGGGATGGCAAGGCCAAGAAAGCCGGAACGGGACAAAGCTAAAAAAATGTACCTGGAAAGCGGCGGGAAAATCAGCACAAAAGAACTGGCGGCGGCCGTGGGCGTGGACGATGGCCGCATAAGGAAATGGAAATCCCTGGACAAGTGGGAAGATGCCCTGCAAAACCAGCCAAAGAAGAAGGGTGGGCAGCCGGGCAATAAGAACGCGGCTGGGGAAACGCCAGCAAAGCGGGGCAATAAGAACGCTGTAACGCATGGAGCGTTTGCGAGTGTTAGCATAGAAGACCTGACGGAAGAACAGAGAAATGCTATTCTGTCCATGCAGCCGGGGGAAACGCTGTCACGGATGAATGAGGAATTGCAAGGCTTACTGGTGCGCAAGGAATATTTAACGGGGTTACTGCAAGGATTTACAGACCCGGCGAAACAGCAGGAATATTACACGGACAAGATCGTGCATATGGTTGTCCCTATTCCGCAGGAAGACCGCGCCCAGGCGGAAGAAATGGGGATGGAACTGGAACTGGCAGAAGACCCGGAGGGCGGAAAAGAAAGCCTTAAAACGGCCATGAAAACCATAATCAAAGCAAGCCCGTTTGACCGGGCCATGAAGGTTGAAGCAGAACTGAACAAACTGAATGGCAGGATTATAAAGCTGCTGGACAGTATGCGGGCACACGAAGCAGATCAAAGCAGGCTTGCGCTGGAACGTTTGAAGTATCAGCTTGCACGGCAGAAAGCAACGGGAGAGTTCGACATAGACCCGGAAGACGGCGCGGACATAGAAGAAGACCCGGAAGACGCGGAGCCGGGCGGCGCGGAATAGGTTCTTCCAGCCGGAACGCCGGGTGAGGGTACGGCGAGCCCCGGCGTTTGATTTTCTGAAAAGCGGAAAAAAACGCTTCCGCTTCCGGGTAGCGGAAAAAATAAGGGGGTGCGCAAAAAATTGAAGCTGTATACCGCCGCTGTGGTTGCCCAGTGGCTTGACATTTCAGATCGCCGCGTGCGGCAGCTACGGCAAAAGGGCGTACTTGCGGAAGCCCGGCCCGGCCTGTACAACTTGAAGGATTGCGTACACCGCTATATTGAGTATCTGAAAAAGGACGGATCGCCGGAAGAAGCCGTGGACTACAACACGGAACGGGCGAAGCTGGCGCGGGCAAAGCGGGAGCGGGAAGAACTGGATCTGCAACTAAAGCGCCGGGAGGTTTTACAGGCGGCGGACGTGGAAAAAGTCATGGTGGAAATGCTTCTGCGATTCCGCCAGAAGATCCGCAACATTCCGGTAAAGCAAAGCCCGGCGCTGGCGGTGGAAACGGATCAAATGGAAATATTCCTGGCACTGAAACGGGCAACGGATGAAGCGTTAGAGGAATTGTCAGACTTTGACGGGCTACTTGCGGAAATGGAGGAAAGAACGCCGGATGGAGGAACAGGCGAAAGCGGTATTTAAGCGCATTTTCGCAAGGCTGAAACCGCCGCCGGAAATGCGCCTGTCAGACTGGGCGGATCGGTATCGCCGGATACCGCAGGGGGCGGCAGAGCCGGGGCGCTGGCGAACGGATAGAGTGCCGCATATGCGGGAAATCATGGACAGCATTTCGGACGTGCGGATCAGAAAAACTGTGGTTATGTCTTCCGCCCAGGTGGCAAAATCGGAAACACTGGTAAACGTAGTGGGGTATTATATGCACTATGACCCGGTTCCGATCCTGATGATGCAGCCCACAATTACGATGGCGGAAAGTTTCTCTAAAAACAGGCTGGCAAAATCCATACAGGAAACGCCAGTGTTGCGGGGGATGATAAGCGATCGGCGGGGAGCCGGAAATACAATCCTGGAAAAAGTGTTCCCCGGCGGAAGTATCGCCATTGTGGGAGCAAACAGCCCCAGTTCCCTTGCGTCCCGGCCCGTGCAAGTGCTGCTGGCGGACGAAGTGGACAGATACCCGGCCACGGCGGGAACCGAGGGCGATCCGCTTTTCCTTGCATCCGAACGGCTTACAACCTTCTGGAACAGCAAGGAAGTATATGTGTCCACGCCGGGAAACAAGGGCACTTCCAGGATAGAATTAGAATACCAGCACAGTTCACAAGGGGAATGGAACGTGCCGTGCCCGCATTGCGGGGAATTGCAGCCGCTGACGTGGGAAGGGGTTGTGTTCGACAAAGACAATCTGGACACAATCCAGTATTGTTGTAGCAAGTGCGCGGCGCTGGCAACGGAAGCGGAATGGAAAAAGGGGTTTATAAACGGAAAATACATACACGCAGATCCAGAAAATCCCGTGCGTGGCTTCCACCTTAACGCCCTGGGATCAAGTCTGGCCCGCTGGCGGGACATTGTGGAAAAGTTCCTGCTTGCGAATGAGGAAAAGAAGAAAGGCAACATAGAAGAATTGAAGTCCTGGACAAACACGAAAATGGGCCAGACGTGGGAGGAAGAAGGGACGGAGGTTGACGAAAGCGCTCTTATGAAGCGCCGGGAACGCTATAATTGCGAAGTTCCGCCGGAAGTCCTGTACCTGACAGCGGGCGTTGACACGCAGGACGATCGCTTTGAAGTGGAAGTGGTGGGCTGGGGCGTGGACTATGAAAGCTGGGGCATAAAGTACGCGGCCATTTACGGGGATCTGAAACAAGATCAGGTATGGAAAGACCTTGACGCTTTTCTTGCCCAGACATTCACAAAGCCGGACGGAACGAAACTAAAAATTATTTGCGCCTGCATGGATATAGGCGGACACTTCACGAACCAGGTATACCGCTTCTGCAAGGCGCGGTATGCGCGGGGCGTGCGGGCCATAAAGGGCAGCAATGACAGTCAAGCGGCCTATATCCAGAAACCGACAAAGAACAACCGTGAAGGGGCATATTTGTTCATGCTGGGCGTGGATACCGGAAAAAGCCTACTTCTGCAACGCCTGTTACTGGAAGACGAAGGGCCGGGCTACTGCCATTTCCCAAAGGATGAAGGGCGGGGCTATGATGAAAGTTTCTTTATTGGCCTGACGGCAGAAAAACAGGTGCTGACATACAAAAAGGGGCGGCCCGTGTTTGAGTGGAAAATAAAAGACTATAAGCACAAGCGAAACGAAGCGTTAGACTGTAGGAACTACGCGGCGGCGGCTATTGAGATCGCGCAAGTGCCGCTGAAAAAACGGGAAGAACAACCGCAGGTGAAGAAAAAGCGGCGGAAACGCCGGACAAGTGGAGGGATCATATAATGCCGGGAATTACTCTTGAAATCGCACAGAAACACCTTGACGCATGGTTAGAAGCGGAACTGGCCTGTACCACGAACCAGTCATACACGATCGGCAGCAGAACTTTGACGCGGGCAGACCTGGCGGAAATCAGGAACACGATCAAGTATTGGGCGGATATGGTGGCGCGGCTGGAAGCGGCAAAGAAGTTCGGCGGGCGCAACCGGGTAAAACGGATCATGCCAAGGGATTTATAAAAGATTGCCCGCCATTGCCCGTTTTTTCCGCTATAATTAGTAGCGTGAAAATCTGAATAGACAGACACGAACAGGAAGAAGCGCCCGCAGGGGCGCTTCTTCCTGCTGTTTAAGGGGGTGTATGCGTGGGGGTAATACAAAGGGCCATTGACGGCGCGATCGCCGCCATAAGCCCGCAAAAGGCGCTGGAACGTGCGGAAGCGCGGCAGCAGCTGGCGCGGACGCGGGTAATCAATACAGGATACAGCCATTACGGGGCCAGCAGCTACAAAAAGGGAATGGCCGGATGGATCTACAACGGCGGATCTTCCAGGGAGGACATAGAAGACAACCTGGACGTGTTGCGCCAGCGTTCCCGCGATCTGTATATGGGCGTGCCGCTTGCCACGGGCGCGATCAAAACCATGCGCACAAATATTGTGGGCCGGGGCTTGAAGCTGAAACCCACGATTGATCGGGAAGTCCTGGGGATAGATGCAGACGCGGCGCACGCGCTGGAACGGCGGATCGAAAAAGAATGGGAACTGTGGGCGGATACGCCGGACTGTGACGCGGCCCGCATTGATAATTTTTGTGAACTGCAACAGCTGGCGTTTGTGTCGTGGCTTGTGTCCGGGGACTGTCTGGCCCTTCTGCCCGTGAAGAAGCGGACGGGGCAGCCCTACGATCTGCGGGTGCGGCTGATTGAAGCGGATCGGCTGTCAAGCCCCGGCGGGTTTGACACGCTGGACGATCGCATAATCGGCGGCGTGGAAACGGACAGCACGGGGGAAGTGATTGCCTATCACTTTTCAAAGCACCATCCTTTATCCCTTGCAAGTCAGCCTATGGAATGGGTGCGCGTCCCGGCCTACAGTCCGGCTTCCGGGCGGCGGAACGTGATCCATATCATGAACCGGGAGCGGATCGACCAGCGGCGCGGCGTTCCCTTCCTGGCCCCCGTCATTGAAGCATTAAAGCAACTGGGGCGCTACACGGACGCGGAACTTGTGGCGGCGGTGGTAAGCGGCCTTTTTGCCGTGTTTGTCGAATCGGAAAACGCGGACGGCGGAATGGAAGGTGCGATCGGAACGAACGTGCCGGACGAAGACCGGGTGGACGATGAAGACGAAACAACGGTGGAGCTGGCCCCCGGCGCTGTCATTGACCTGCAACCGGGAGAAAAGGCCCACGCGGAAAGCCCAGGGCGGCCAAACGCAAACTTTTCCGGGTTTGTGGAGGCGGTATGCAGACAGATCGGCGCGGCCCTGGAAATCCCCTATGAACTGCTGCTAAAGCACTTCACGGCCAGTTATTCCGCAAGCCGGGGGGCGCTGGAAGAAGCCTGGAAAATGTTTCGTATGTACAGAACGTGGCTGGCAGCGGACTTCTGCCAAGTCATTTACGAAGAATGGCTGGCGGAAGCCGTGGCGAAAGGCCGCGTGAACGCGCCGGGATTCTTTTCCGATCCGCTGTACCGGAAAGCCTACAGCAAAGCGGAATGGAACGGCCCGGCCCGTGGGATTCTTGACCCGGTTAAGGAAGTGACCGCAGCGGAAAAGCGGGTTAAAAATGGATTCTCCACGCGGCAGTCTGAAACTATGGAAATGACCGGATCGGACTATTACGCAAACGTGGAACAGCTGAAACAGGAAGAAGAAAAATTAAGGGAGGTAACGCAAAATGCCGCAGGGAGCCAACAGCCCGCAGCAGGGGCAGACGGGAAACCCGTACCAGGTGACGGAAAATAGATTCTGGAATTTCGTCCCGGCCACGGGCACGAAGCCGCCGGAAATGCTTTTGTACGGCCCGATCGCCAGTCAAAAAAGCTGGTGGGAAGACCGTGTAACCCCGGCCCAGTTCAACCAGGAATTAGCCGCTATCGGGGACGTGGAAGAACTGGTGGTGCGGATCAATTCCCCCGGCGGTGACGTGTTCGCAGCGCACGCAATCTATTGCCGCTTGCGGGACATTGACGCAAAAATCACAGTGAAAATTGACGGGTGGGCCGCCAGCGCGGCCACGATCGTTGCAATGGCCGGGGACGTTATCCAGATCCCCCGGAATGGCGTTTTTATGATCCATGACCCGGCAATGACCGTATGGGACACCTACAAGGCGGCGGACTTTGAAAAACTGGCCCAGGAATTGAAGGTGATCAAACAGTCCATTGTGAACACCTACGCAGGAAGAACCAAAATGAAGGACGAAGACATAGCGGCCATGATGCAGGAAGAAACATGGTGGACGGGAGATCAGGCCGTGGAAAAGGGCTTCTGTGATTCCATCATGTTTGAAGCGGAGCCGCAGACGGTGATCGAAAACGCCCGGAAAGTCATTGTCAATTCTGTTCCGCTGGATCTGTCACGGTTTAAGACCGTGCCAACAATGTTGTTAAACAGCCCGGCCCAGGGCGGTTTGCAAAATACTATTGAAGAACCCAAAGACCAAAAAGGAGGAAAAGGAACTATGGACGAACAGATCAAGACCGTGCCCGCCCTGGAAGCAAAATACCCGGATCTGGTGAACCAGATCCGCACGGAAGCCGTGAACAGCGAGAGGGAGCGGATCAAGAGCATCATGGACACGGCCCCGGCGGGGTATGAAAGCATTGTGGAAGATGCCCTGTTCAAAACCCCCGTGGACGCTGGGCAGGTGGCCTTGAAGATCGTTGCCGCACAGAAGCAGGCGGGCGCAAAGTACCTGGCCGCAGTTGCAAAGGATGCCGCCGCGTCCGGCATGGACGGCGTGGAGCCGGGCGGAACGCCTATGGGCGGCGGGGACGATGGCAAGAGCATCTTTGACAGGGCCATTGAGGAAGTTCTGTAAAGAGAAGGGAGGAAACGAAAGTGGCAGAGTTGATCGAGCGGCGGGAGTACACGCCGAAAAGGTTTTATGCCGGGGAGTTCCCCGCCGTGCCGGAAACGGGAACCGCTGGCGGCGCTATTGCCCTGCATGACCTGGTTATGTCCAGCGATACCGGGATCGTAAAGGCAACCAAAGAGGGCATTGCAAACGTGGTGGGCATTGCCGTAAGCGAGGCCGCAGCGGCGGGCGATCCCGTTGTGTACATTATGACCGGGGAAGTGTTTGCGGATTCCGTGGGCCTTGACGGAATTACCGTGGACGAAGCAAAGGCGGCGTGCCGGAAGCTGTCTATTTTCTTGAAGTAAGGAGGATAAAAAACGATGCCTAACACTGTAAGCATTTACGAACCCCGTACCATGATGGGCGTGATCAAGAAATTGCCGCCCGTCCACACCTTCTTCCGTAGCACCTTCTTTTCCCATGAAAAGACGTTCGCAACGAAAAGCGTTGATATGGACTATAAGAAGGGCGCACGGAAGCTGGCCCCGTTCGTGTCCCGCGAGATCGGCGGCAAGATTATCCCGAACACCGGGTATACGACCGAAACGTATACGCCCCCGTTCGTTGCGCCGGACAAGGTGACAACCATTGATGATATTCTGGATCGGCAGCCCGGCGAAAGCCTGTACAGCGGCAGAACCCCGGCACAGCGGGCCGTGATCCAGATGTCGGAAGACTTCACGGATCTGCGGGAAATGATTCTGCGCCGTGAAGAATGGATGTGCGCCCAGGCCATGCTTACGGGCAAGATCATTGTGCTGGGCGAGGGCGTGAAGGATACGATCGACTTCCGCTTTACGAACCTGCTTGACATTTCCAAGGACACAAAGCGGAAGTGGAAGGGCGGAACGGCCCAGAACAAGTACGCCGATCTGAAAGCCTGGCATGAGAAGGTACAGAAAGAGGGCTTCACCAACTGCAACGTGTGCATTATGGCTTCTGACGTGGTGACAGAGTTCCTTATGGATGAACAGATCCAGAAGCTGCTGGACGTGAAGAACTACGCCCTGGCCGTGATCAAGCCCACGCAGAAGGAAAACAACGTTACCTATATCGGCACGATCCACGAACTGGGGCTGGATCTCTACCAGTACAACGAATGGTACGTGGACGATTGGACAGACCCGGCAAACCCTGTGGAACTGCCCATGGTTCCGGCGGGCACGCTGATGATGGCAAGCACGCACGCCAAGTATTCCATGTACTACGGCGCTATTTCCATTCTGAACCAGCGCACGGAGAAGTGGGAAACCGTGGCCGGGAAGTATGTGCCGGACACCTTCATCAAGAAGCGCCCGGATCGCCGCTTCCTGTCCCTGCAAAGCGCCCCTGTGCCCGTGCCGCATGAGGTTGACAGCTGGATCACGGTGAAGGTGATGTAATGGACTTCAAAGCACAAGTGGCGGCAGATATGCGGGTATTTCACAACCCGGCGGAAATGGCTACTTTGACGGGCTTCTATTACGATCGGAAATGGTATGAAGTGCCAGCGGTGCTTGACCATGAAGCGGCGGCAGAACGGCAGCGGGGAAGCGGCGATAATGCGCCGGGCGTTTCCGAACTGGAAGCGCTGGTGTATGTTTCGCTGTATGATCTGGGCTTTATGCCGGAGCGGGATCACAAGTTCGGCGTAAAAGTGGAGGGCGTTTATCAGGAATACAACATTGAACGCGCACACCATGAAGACGGGGAAATCATTCTGGAACTGGGGGCGCTGGGCGAAAAATGAGTACAAACATAGGCGTTAGAATTGACGCGGAAACCCTGGAACGGGTGGAAACGTTGCTGGCAGGAGTACCACGGGGAGCCGAGCGGGCTTTTTCCAACGCCATAAACCGGGGATTGTCAAAGCTGAAAACCGGGGCGCTACGGGAAGTAAAGCGGGTGTATACGGTGCAAAGCAGCGCCCTAAACGCCGCCACAAACACAACCGTAAAAAAAGCGTCAACGGGCGATCTGGCCGGGTATGTCCAGTTTGCAGGCTATGAAATCCCCCTGTACAAGTTCAACGTAACGCCGAAAAAGCCCGGAACCGGGAAGCAGGTACGCGCAACCATGAAGCGCGGCGGCGGGGCCGTCTATGATGATGCCTTTATAGCTGAAATGAAAAACGGGCATATAGGGGTATTCCGGCGGGAAACAAGTAAGCACCTGCCCATTTCGGAATATATGGGCCTGTCCGCCGCGCACATGGTAGGGGAAATCGCCGTGGCCGAAAAGGTGCAGGAAGAAGCACAGAAGACCGTTGAAGAACGTGTAATGCACGAAGTTGAACGGATTCTGGGCGGCTATGGGGGTAAACCGTGACAGAAATTTTTCTTATGGAAAGCATGGCGGCGTTTGTGGAGGAACACACCAGAAATATTATTCTGGAAGTGGAAGTGGAGCCGGACGCGGAACGGAAAGAGCGCCCGGCGGAAGTTCACAAGTATGGACTGCCAAAGAAGGAAGACAAAACAAAGCGGATTCCATATATTTTGCTTCAACTGCTGAAAGGTGAAGACGAAGTGGAAGACAGCGAATGTATGATCCGAATTGTGGCGGCAACGTATTCCGAGGACGGGAGCGCGGGAAAGATCGACCTGCTGAACCTGCTTTTGAAAATCAAGGCGGAATTAAAGCGGGTTGGGATGTTGGATAATCGTTTTGCCCTGCATTTCCCGATCGAATACCTGATTTATGCTGAACCGACAGAACCGTACCATTTTGGGGAAATGATCACAAAATGGGGTTTACCAACAATGAAACGGGAGGTTGAAGAAATATGGCAAGAGTAGCGAAAAGCAAGGCGGAAGACCTGGAAGCCGTCCAGACGGCCCAGGAAGCCGCCCAGGACACGCTGGAAGCGGCGGGGAGTACGGATACCACCACGGCGGCGGAGGGAGCGCAGAACGCGCCGCAGGCCGCCCAGGACGCGCCCGGCGCGGAGGGGGACAAGGATGCCGCCCAGGACGCGGAAGCCGCC
>Ga0137307_101990_pt1 | contig 15380 bp, 16 predicted proteins | sample NAcewD2O_March_2_FD_97180 | JGI IMG/M metagenome (GOLD analysis project Ga0137307, IMG submission 97180) | Mouse cecal microbial communities from Vienna, Austria - N-Acetylglucosamine amended D2O_March | ecosystem: Host-associated > Mammals > Digestive system > Large intestine > Cecum | place...
TTTTCCAGGATGGACATTAGGCGCATTGCTTGCCGGAGTGATCTATGGAGTCTTTTATTATAAAAAGTCCATATCCTTGTGGCGAGTGTTGGCAGCGGAGCTTGTGGTTTCGGTTCTCTGCAATATGTTATTGGGGACTTACTGGCTGACTTTGATGTATGGTAATCGCTTCTTTGATTTGTTCTGGTTACGGGTACAGAAAAATCTAATTATGTGGCCGATTAATTCTCTTATTTTTTTCACGATAGCTAAAAATATGGAAGCTGCCGGAATTTTCCGTATTATGAAAGAATTCCGAAGAACTTCTTCGTAATAATGAAAGGAATGTACGGCATAATTTTGCATATATTGAGACAAAGGGGCTTGGAAAGGTGACAACAGATGCAAATTTATGTAGTAAAAGAGGGAGACAATGTGGACTATATTGCATCCTCCATGGGAATTCCGGTGGATGCCCTGATTTATGATAATCAGATTGAATATCCTTATCGCCTGGCTGTTGGCCAGGCACTTTTTATTGGGGAATATTCCGGAAAATTTACTGGTGACGGATACTATCAGCGGAGGGAAAATGGGGAGCGAAAAAACCGGATTCCGTTGTATGTCAGTGGATATGCGTATCCTTATATTTCGGATAAAGTGTTGGAAGAAACATTGCCAGAGCTGACGGCGATCTATATATTTTCTTATGGCTTTACAACAGAGGGAGAGTTGGTGCCGCCTTCCCGCAATGAAGACTGGATGATTGCAGCTGCCCACCAGCAGGGAGTACGACCTGTATTGACGCTGACTCCGCTAGGAAGTGATGGACGTTTTAATAATAATCTGGTAGCGGCGTTAGTACGAGATCAGGCAATGCAAAGAAAGCTTTTGTGGGAGCTGGGTTCTGTGATGCAGCAAAAAGGATATGGGGGACTGGATATTGATTTTGAGTATATTCAGGCAGAGGATCGGGGGGCTTTTGCTGGATTTGTAGAATTTGCCACACAGGTGATGAATCTGTTTGATTATCCGGTCAGTGTGGCATTGGCGCCAAAGACCTCAAGAGATCAGCCAGGACTTTTGTATGAAGGAGTGGATTACCGGTTGCTGGGGGCGGTAGCGAACCGAGTAATGTTGATGACTTATGAGTGGGGGTATACCTATGGTCCACCTATGGCGGTAGCTCCCCTCAATATGGTGCGACGAGTGGTGGAATATGCCATATCAGAAATACCAAAAGAGAAGATCAGTCTGGGAATTCCTAATTATGGGTATGATTGGCCGCTTCCCTATGTGCGGGGGACGACAAAGGCGACGACAATCGGGACATTAGAGGCAATTCAGCTGGCGATTGATCATGGTGTAGAGATTCGTTTTGATGAGATAGCGCAATCACCATATTTCCGTTATTGGCAGTATGGAATTCAACATGAGGTATGGTTTGAGGATGTGAGAAGTTTGCAGGCAAAATTTGAACTGGTGAAGGAGTACGATTTAAGCGGAGTGGGGTACTGGCAGTTGATGCGATACTTTCGAGCAAATTGGCTGTTGTTAGAAGAAATGTTTGTAAGAGAGAGGGGATATCGGTGAAAGGAGAATCAAAGAGCCGCAAAATGAATGGTTCTTTTTTAGAAAATACCATTTGGAGGAAGGAGATAAAACACTATCTTGTTCCTTCCTCCAAAACGGAATATTTTCAAGGCTAAACTTAATGACATGGGGCGAAAATTAGCCGTTAGACATTTCTGATATAGCAGTTACAATGTCAGCAATTTGTCAGCAGCTTCGTCAATCCAGGATTCTTCCAGATATTCGATGGTTCCGGCGTCTACACGTTCGGCAATGGCCGGGGTGATGGGTAACTTGGCTAAGACGGGCAAGCCGAATTCCTTGGCAATCTCATCAATGTGGCTTTCACCGAAGACAGAGATCCGCTTTTTGCAGTCCGGACATTCGAGATAGCTCATATTCTCTACCAGGCCAAGGATCGGGATGTCCATCTTTTTGGCCATATTTACGGCTTTTGAGACAATCATAGAGACTAACTCCTGAGGAGAGGTGACGATGATGATTCCATCTACCGGCAGGGATTGGAACACCGTCAAAGGTACATCGCCAGTTCCCGGCGGCATATCGACAAACATATAATCCACGTTCTCCCACAGGGCTTCCTGCCAGAATTGCTTGACGGCGCCAGCGATGACCGGTCCTCTCCAAATCACAGGATCGGTATCATGGTCTAAAAGCAGGTTCGCTGACATGATATCGATACCAGTAGCGGTAGTGGCGGGAATCATCAGACCATCCGGAGTGACGCTGATGCCGTCGGTGCCAAGTCCGAAAGACTTAGGGATAGACGGTCCCGTGATGTCAGCATCCAAAATTGCGGTATGTTTGCCTCTGGCATTCATCTTGACAGCCAGCAGAGAGGTTACTAAAGATTTGCCGACACCGCCCTTGCCGCTGACAATGCCGATAACTTTGCCAACGGAACTAGCCGGATTTAATGGTTCTAAAAAGCTGGTGCGATCTGCGGTGCGACTGCTGCAGTTTTCTCCACAAGAACTGCAGTCATGGGTACAATTTGCACTTGCTTCACTCATATGAAATACCTCCTATTCATGCCGCACGGCTTATGGCTTTTTGAATGTCATATCTGTGCAGCGTTCAAATAACAATACCAGAAAAGGATACCACATTTACGGAAAAAGGAAAAGCCCTCTCGGACAGATTTTTTACTTGCATCCAGGGAGAGAACGAGGTATCATGAAAGAGAAAATAAGAAAATAAAAATAGCTGTATACAGAAAGAGGAATAGGATATATGGAGAGGAAAAGCGCCAATCGTTCGGTTGTGTTACGTATCATGATGGTGATTTGCCTGATCGTGTTTTTGGTCAGTGGATTTTTGCTGATACGGGATTTTGTTCGGAGTAACCGGCAACAAGAGACATTTGATGAGCTCAGTGAGCGATTTGTCGGTGAGCAGATATCAGAAGATGCGCTAAAGGAGGCTATAGATAGCAAAGAAGAGGAGCTGACAAAACAACAGAAATGGAAGCTGTGGTGGGAGGAGACAGCCCAGGAGCGTTTTGCCGTTTATCATTCCATGAAAGAAGAAAATTCAGATATGATCGGTTGGGTTCGTATTGAGGGGACCAATATTGATTATCCGGTGATGCAAAGTCCAAATCAGAGAGATTATTATCTGCACCGGGACTTTTATAAAAAAAAGAGTAGTTATGGCACGCCCTATCTTTCAGAGATTTGCAGGTATGAGAATCCCAGGACCAGTTTGCTCATCAGCGGGCATCATATGAAAAATGGCTCTATGTTTGCTTCTCTTCAAAACTACACAGAATATACATTTTATACCGAACATCCTTATGTACAGTTTGATACGATGGACGAGGCAGGGAGTTATGAAGTGGCGGCAGTGATTAAACTAAGTGCATCCGGAGATCAGACAATATGGCAAAACCTTCTGTTTCCCCAGAAAGAAGGGGATTTTGAGCAGGCATGGAACCGGGTAAAAGAGCAATCTTTTTATGATATTGGGATTGAACTTACAAAAGAAGATGAATTGTTGGCGTTGGTGACTTGTGAATATACATTGAAGAATGGCAGAATCCTGTTAATTGCTAAAAGAATTTGAGAGACAGCAGGGAAAATGCGATGACATGTTTACGAAAGCATGGATAATAAACAAAAGTAAGGGGTGTACTTATGAACATGAGCATGAATCCTAACAGTGATTTACATCAATCGGCAGTCAATGTTCCGGATCTGGCCCAGGTGCCTGAGGCGCTTTTACACCAGGCACGGGAATTTCAGGAAGCGATCATGATGTATTCCTGTGCGATTCGGGAAGTGAAGACGAAACTGGAAGTATTGAATGATGAATTGTCTGTACGCAATCAGCGAAATCCGATTGAGATGATTAAATCCCGGGTAAAAAAGCCATTGAGTATTGTGGACAAGCTTCATCGTCGGAATTTGCCGGTGACTCTGGACTCTATGGTCAACCATCTAGACGATGTGGCAGGAATCCGGGTGATCTGTTCTTTTGTGGATGATATTTACAGTATTGCACGGATGCTTGTCAGCCAGGACGATATTCGGGTGGTTGCCGTGAAAGATTATATTGAACATCCAAAACCAAACGGCTATCGCAGTTATCATCTGATTTTAGAAGTTCCCGTATTCTTTTCGGATCGCAAGAAAGATATGCGAGTAGAAGTGCAGATTCGCACCATTGCCATGGATTTTTGGGCAAGTCTGGATCATCAGTTGAAGTATAAAAAAGATATCGGAGTAGATGCGGATGAGATTGGCGAAGAACTGAGAAAATGCGCGGAGGTAATCGCCAAGACCGACCGTCATATGCTGCTGATTCGTAAAAGTATTGAGGCTCAGAATGGAAAGATAAGATAAAAATCAATACCAATAATAGGACAGGGTTTCGGTGATTCGGAATCCTGTCTTTTTGTAGAGAGAGACAGCAGGGAGGTTATCAGCAGAGACGTGCAGGAGGAGCCGTTTTAGTCCATTTTCCTGCTGAAGACGAGTCAGCAGCTGACAAAGTAGCATCAGGCCAAAGCCCTGTCCGCGTAGTCGGTCGGCGATCTCGACTTGATGGAGGCAGAGAACACCTGGAGAAACCGGAGAAGTCAGACAGGAGCCGATAACATCTGCCGAGGAGGAAAAAGAAAGCTTCCAGATGGCATTTTCTGAAAAAACAGATTCCGGTGCGAGAAGCTTTGCATGATGTTGCGTGGATGGCGTACATGGGAGCGATACAGAAAGCTCCCGCTCCATCCGCAATTCCTGGTGGGACAGTTCGGCGCCTAGAGCTTTGAGAGCAGCGAGGGTATCGGTACAACTGCCAGATACCGGAAACAACAGGTCGCATTCTTGGCAGCTTTCCAGCGCTAACGCGAGAAGACGGGAAAAATATCCCTTCTGCCTGTGAGCCGGATGGGTAAAGGCAACGCACTCGTAGGTAGTGTCATCCAGAGAAAGTAAGGCCAACGCACTGAGCAGATGCGAAGAAGAGTCACTGAGAAGGTAGTGGACAGAAACACCATCCTCAGAATCGATAGGATAGGACAGGGAAAGAGAGTCATGTTTTTGACAGAGGCGAACTAAAGAAAGGAGCGCTTGTTGCTGGTCTGTGGTGAGGTGGGAGGTCTGATGAATGGCAGGGGACATGGAGAGGATCCTTTCTGTGGTTTTTATTGAGATACCATTTTATTGTTGGAGGTCATTGGGTGGAAGATACCTGTTATGGAAATGGAACCAGATTTCTGCCCAATGGATTTTCCCCCAATACTGGCCTGTGACCAGTAATAGGAGTATATAGAAAATACACAGAAAATACAAGTGGTTAATTGTTATTTAATGAACGAAGTGATAGAATAAGGGTGCTGTTTGCCGACTGCCTTTCATAGGACGGTAGATTTTGTAACTTGGTAATAGTAAGAAAGAAGGAAACCTGATATGCGATATGTAAAAGAATGTGCAGTGATTTTGGGGATTACTCTAGTGGGAGAGTGGATGAATGATACGCTGCCGTTTCCGGTTCCGGCCGGAGTCTACGGTCTGTTTTTGATGTTGTTTTTGTTTTGTTTGGGAGTACTGAAATTGGAACAGGTGGAAGCAACGGGAAATTTTCTGTTGGATATCATGCCAGTACTGTTTGTACCGGCGGCGGTGGGACTGATGGAAAGCTTTGAGCAGCTTCGCCCTGTGCTTGTGCCAGTGGCAGGCGTTTGCGCGATTTCGACGCTGGTGGTGATGGGAGTTACTGGGGGGATAGCAGAGGTATTTCTCAAAAGAATGGGAAACAAAAAGACGAAGAACCGGAAAAAGAGTAGGGAAGGAAGGGGAGAGAGGAAATGAGCTTTGCGGGAGATTCCCTGTATTTTGGCGTTGTGATCAGTTTGTTGGCCTACTGGTGGGGGCTGTGGCTGAAAAAAAAGCTGGGATGGGCCGTACTCAATCCGATCCTGGTGGCAGTGGTGTTGGTGATTGTGGTATTAAAGCTTTTGCGGGTGGATTATGCAGATTATAATGAAGGAGCACAATATATCAGTTATCTGTTGACACCAGCTACGGTTTGTCTGGCAATTCCACTGTATAAACAGTTAGCGCTGTTGCGGCAGAATTTGCTGGCAGTAGTGATAGCCATCGCAGCGGGAGTTGCGGCCAGTGCCGTGAGTATTTTTCTGCTGTGTCTGCTATTTCGGATGGAGCATGTTTATTATGTAACGTTGCTGCCCAAGTCAATTACCACAGCAATCGGTATGGGAGTCAGCGAAGAGGCAGGGGGGATTGTGACGATCACAGTAGTGTGCATCATCGTCACGGGTATTTTGGGAAATATTATTGGAGAAACGGTATTTAGGTTTTTGCATCTGGAAAATCCGATTGCCCGCGGGTTGGCGTTGGGGACCTCGGCTCATGCGGTGGGGACAGCAAAAGCACTGGAGTTGGGAGAGATTGAAGGAGCAATGAGTAGTCTGTCAGTAGCTGTGGCTGGATTGATGACTGTGGTGGTGGTTCCGCTAGTTTCTAACTGGATTTAGACTTGAAACGCTGGTGGTGATATGCTAAAATGGAAAAAATTGACCAACGGCAGGTGACTGCGAGAGTGTTGGGCAGTTGCAGGGCCAGATAAAGTTTAAGGAGGATCGTATGATTCAACAGCTGATTCAGAAGATACAAAAGACCAAGGCTCCGTTGTGTGTTGGGCTGGACCCGATGTTGGGGTACATTCCAGAACATATTCTGAAAGCGTCATTTCAGGAATTTGGCGAGACACTGGAGGGAGCCGCCAATGCGATTTGGCATTTTAATAAAGAAATCGTGGATCATACCTGGGATTTGATTCCCTGTGTGAAGCCACAGATTGCCATGTATGAGCAGTTTGGTATTGAGGGACTGAAGGTGTATGCGCGGACGATCCGCTATTGTCAGGACAAGGGACTTCTGGTGATCGGGGATGCTAAGCGCGGGGATATCGGGTCGACTTCCGCTGCCTACGCGACCGCCCATCTGGGGAAGGTGAAGGTGGGAGAATCTTGGCATACAGCCTTTGACACAGAGTTTTTGACCGTCAATCCTTATCTGGGAACGGATGGTGTGAAGCCTTTTGTGGATGTGTGTAAGGCGGAGGACAAGGGGATTTTCGTATTGGTAAAGACTTCCAATCCTTCTAGTGGTGAGTTTCAAGATCGGCTAATCGATGGCAGACCTCTGTACGAGCATGTAGCGGACAAAGTTGTGGAGTGGGGGGCAGATTGTATGGATGGGGAGTACAGCAATGTAGGCGCTGTGGTAGGAGCTACCTATCCGGAGATGAGCGCGGTGCTCAGAAAGCAGATGCCACACACTTATTTTCTGGTACCAGGCTATGGCGCACAGGGAGCAACGGCTGGAGATCTGCGCCCCTGTTTTGACGATAATGGGCTGGGGGCGATTGTAAATTCTTCGAGAGGTATCATTGCGGCATATCGTCAGGAAAAGTACGCCAAATTCGGATCGGAACATTTTGGGGAGGCTTCAAGGCAAGCGGTGATAGATATGGCGGCGGATATCAATAGTGTATTGTAAGTAGAAAGTGTTGTTTCAGAATGGGAGTGGTTGCAGGAGAAATGACCGAAATCGGGGTGACAGGAGGTTGTCATGGAGAAAAATAAGAAAACCGGCAAGTGGAAACAAAAGGTCCCAGTGATCTCACAGGAGTGTTTGGCCAGTGGTGTTTACAGTATGTGGATAGAGGCTGCGGATATGGCAGCGGCGGCGAGAGCTGGACAGTTTTTCTCTCTGTACACGAAGGATGCCAGCCGGCTGCTGCCTCGTCCGATTAGTATTTGTGAGATCGACAGGGAGCAGGGCCGGTTGCGATTCGTGTATCGTGTGGTAGGGGCTGGCACGAAAGAATTTTCTCGGTATTGCCCAGGAGACGATATTACAGTGTTGGGACCGCTAGGAAATGGTTTTCCGGTAGAAGAAGATCCAAAGAGGAGGGCCTTTTTGGTGGGGGGTGGGATCGGGATTCCGCCGATGCTGCAGCTTGCTAAGGAACTTTCGTGTGAAAAGCAGATTCTTTTAGGATATCGAGACGAGTTGTTTTTGAACCGGGAGATGGAGAGGTACGGCAATGTATGGCTGGCTACTGAGGATGGGAGCGCCGGTACGCAGGGGAATGTACTAGATATTATTCAGGAGCATGGTCTGATAGCGGATGTGATCTATGCCTGTGGGCCGACTCCGATGCTGCGGGCCTTAAAGGAATATGCCGCACAGAATTCCATGGAGTGTTGGATTTCGTTAGAGGAGCGGATGGCCTGCGGCGTGGGAGCTTGTCTGGCTTGTGTCTGTCAGTCAAAGGAGGTGGACAGACACTCCCATGTCCATAATAAGCGGATCTGCAAGGACGGGCCGGTTTTTGCGGCATGGGAGGTGGAACTGTGATAAACACGAAAGTAACGTTGGCTGGAGTAGAGTTAAAAAATCCGGTGATGACGGCTTCCGGAACTTTTGGCAGCGGCGCGGAATACGGGGAGTTTATCGATCTGAATCGTCTGGGGGCTGTGGTGACGAAAGGGGTAGCCAATGTGCCATGGGCGGGCAATCCGACTCCACGGATTGCAGAGGTCTGTGGCGGGATGCTCAATGCCATTGGACTGCAGAATCCTGGCATTGATGTGTTTGTAAAACGAGATATTCCGTTTTTGCAGCAATATAACACGCGAATCGTTGTCAATGTCTGCGGAAAGACGACAGAAGATTATCTGGAGGTTGTGGAACGCTTGGGCGAGGAACCCGTAGATTTTCTAGAGATCAATATTTCCTGTCCTAATGTCAAAGAAGGCGGGATTGCCTTCGGTCAGGATCCCAAAGCTGTGGAGGCGATCACGCGGGCAATTCGGGAGCGGGCGAAACAACCGGTGATCATGAAACTCAGTCCCAATGTCACGGATATCGGTGAGATGGCGCGAGCAGCAGAGGCCGGCGGGGCGGATGCCATTTCGCTTATCAACACTTTGACTGGAATGAAGATCGACATCAAACGGCGCTGTTTTGTGTTGGCGAATAAGACCGGGGGTATGTCGGGTCCGGCGATCAAGCCGATTGCAGTGCGGATGGTTTATCAGGCGGCATGCGCGGTGAAGCTTCCGATCATTGGCATGGGGGGAATTGCCACGGCAGAGGACGCTCTGGAGTTTATCATGGCTGGGGCTACGGCAGTCTCGGTGGGTACGGCCAATTTCTTCAATCCTTATGCAACCGTGGAGATTGTGGAAGGAATTGAAAAATATATGCAGGAAAATGGTGTTACGGATATGACAGAATTGATTGGTTGTGTGAAATAAAGAGAGGAGAACACAAAAAACGGGGAGCTATAAAAGGGCAATTGAGACAAAAAGAAAAGAGGGGAGCAGAGAAAAGATGGAAGCATATAAAAAAGAATTTATTGAGTTTATGATTGACAGCGAGGTGTTGAAATTCGGAGATTTTATCACGAAGAGCGGGCGGAAGACTCCGTTTTTCATCAACACGGGATTTTACCGGACAGGAGAGCAGTTGCGCCGTCTGGGAGGATATTATGCCAAAGCGATTGCAGGAGATTTCGGGGTGAATTTTGATGTGTTGTTTGGGCCGGCCTACAAAGGCATTCCGTTGACGGTGGCAGCTTCGATGGCACTCAGTGAGCTGTATGAGGCGGATATCAAATATTGCTCAAACCGCAAGGAGGTCAAGGATCATGGAGACAAAGGTATATTGTTGGGGAGCCCGATTCAAGATGGCGATAAGGTGTTGATTATTGAGGATGTCACCACAGCAGGCACTTCGATCGAGGAGACATTGCCGATCCTTCGGGCCCAGGGAAAGGTGGAGGTGCTGGGTCTGGTGGTGTCTGTAGATCGGATGGAGCGGGGACAGGGAACGAAGTCGGCATTTCAGGAAATTGAAGAAAAGTATGGTTTTCGGGCAACGGCTATCGTGACCATGGCAGAGGTGGTAGAACACCTCTATAATCGTCCGTATAAGGGGAAGATTATCATTGATGATGCACTAAAGGCGGCTATTGATGCATATTATGAGCAATATGGTGCAAAGTAGTAACAGTTCAGTAAGGAGCAAGTATATGGAGAGAATTTATAAGACCATGAGGAACACAGGAGCGTGCAGTATTGCTGCCGGGATCGTGATCTTGGTGGCTGGAGTGGCTGTGGGTATTGTATCTATCGTCAGCGGGAGCATTTTGCTAAAACGAAAATCAGAGATTATGTTTTAGGCACATTGAGAGGGCAGTCTCTTTCCTGGTGGAGAGAGACTGTCTTCTGTTGCCTTTTTGATATCTTCAGAGAACAAAAGTGTTCTCTGAGAATCGGGAATTGTGATAGAACGAGGGGAAAAGTGATGATAAAAAACACGACCAGGAACCAGAAATTCGGGTGGGTGTTATTTCTTGCCTACCTGGCAATGCTGGTCTATTTTATGTTTTTTGCCGAATCCTTCGGGAGGGATCCGGCACAGCGAGAGTACGCATATAATCTGGAGCTGTTTAAGGAGATTAAACGGTTCTATCAATATAGACATCAACTGGGAATGACAGCATTTTTGCTAAATGTGGTGGGGAATGTGGTGGCGTTTATGCCGTGTGGTTTTTTTCTTCCTATCGTCAGTCGCAGAAGTAAAAAATGGTACAATACCATCGGACTCGGATTTAGTTTGAGTCTCTGTATTGAGACTGTGCAGCTGGTATTTAAGGTGGGAAGTTTCGATGTAGATGACCTGTTGCTGAATACGGTGGGAGGAGTGTTAGGGTATCTTTGCTATCATGTGGTGCAGCAGGTGCGCATAAGGAGGAAACGGCATGGGAAGACAGCGACATAAGATTTCTTATATTCGAAAACCTTTTGCCAAAAAAAGCCTGGTCTGTCTGCCGCTGGCAGTAGCAGCGCTGGTGATGGGGGGAATCAGCGTAAGCTTAAGCGTCCGTCTGCAGGGACAGGGGGAACTGAATATAGCTGCCTGGGGAGTGAGCAGTTTTTTGTTTGCTCTCATGGCATTGGCATATGGAGGATTATCGTTTTTGGAAAAGGAGAAGAACTATCTGTTGTCGCGGATTGGCATGTGGACGGCAGGAGTATTGGTTGTGTTGTGGGTATGTGTGACGGTGGTGGGTGTGATCGGAGGTTAACCGAAGAAAGGACAATCATGAAATATCAGGAATTGTGGATGGGTGAAAATACGCGGATTCAGGAGCGGTATGATCTAGCGATGGAACGGATTGCAGATATAGCCAGGAACGGGGCCGGGGAGATACCGGAGCCTTTTGCGGGATATTTTGAAAGCTTGGCGCGATTTGTCGGGCAGATTGAAAAGCTGGCCAGGAGGCAGATGCGCGAGGAGCTGGAAGGACTTTCGCTGGAAGAGCTACAGGCATTAAATCAAAGTTTGTATGCAGATATTTTGCCGGAGAATTATGAGCACAGCTATGCCAATCCGGAATATGCTGCTCGGTTTTTAGGGAAGGACTTAGGGCCGCTTTTAGCGGCGTTTTATGCCCAGCTGCGGGGATGCATTGTCTTTGCTTTTGAATGCCGGTTGGAGGACATCACGATTCTCTGTGAGACATTGATTGAGCTCATCGTTATGTTTGAGGAGGAGATCCCTTCGGCAAAGAGGGTGAGGGATGTTCTTTATTGGTTCCACAGCGATTATACGGATGTGACATTACCATACCGGATTCGGGAGCAACTGGACGCATCACTTTCGTTTGCCAGAGACATCATTATGGAGAGCGATTTGACGGATCTGCGGTATCTCTATCGGTTTGGAGAATATATCTCCGATAATGAGCTGCAGATAGCAACCTTTTTGAATGGACTTTCCAAGGAGACGATTGAGCAGATGGCGGCCACATATACAGAGGGCTATCAGAAAGGCTTTGCGGTGATGGGGCGTGATTTGTCGAAGAAGAGAACCGTGGGTATCCGGTATGAGTTGGGATTTGAGCGGATGATTCGAGCGGCGATTCGAAAGTTTGCCGAGATGGGCCTGGAGTCTGTTATATATCGATCGGCGGTATGGTCGGTGACGCAGACGCCAAACCGCAAGATAGGCTATCATGGGACTTCTCCGAATCGGCAATACGATTATGACCATCGCTATGACGCGGCAATCTATATGGACAAGGCATTTAAGGAGCGGAAGATAGCGGTGCTGCGGACGGCTTATGAGAGTTATAAAAAAGAAGCGGCTATGTACGCTGGGCCGGCGGTGGTGGAGACCTTTGGAGAGGCGGCGTTTCAGCCAATGAATAAGGCGGCGGCTTGTGCATTGAGCCGCCAGCAGGAAGCGATCTCATTGGCATATATGAATGAGTCTATGTCTGTGATCAATCAATATATCCCGGGGGATGAGACCAGCTTTACCATTATTGCATTTCCGGTGCCGGAGATCGGGAAGGACTTTGAGGAGATTTTTGAGGAAACGATCCGGATCAATACGTTGGATTATGGACAGTATCAGGAGATTCAGCAGAATATTATAGAAGTGTTGGATCAAGCAGAGTATGTGCAGGTGACCGGAAGAGGAAACAATGAGACGAACCTGCAGATCGCATTGCATTCACTGAACGATATTACCCAAGAGACGAATTTTGAGAATTGCGTGGCGGATGTAAACATTCCAGTAGGCGAAGTGTTTACCTCTCCTAAGCTTGCCGGTACCAAGGGATTGCTACATGTGGGAAAGGTTTATCTAGGAAATATTCAGTTTCAGAATTTGCGTCTTTGGTTTCAGGACGGCATGGTAACGGAATATTCTTGTGATAATTTTGTCGATCCGGAGGAAGGCAAAACGCTGGTTCGTCAGGAAATTTTGAAAAATCATGATACGCTTCCTATGGGAGAGTTTGCCATTGGAACCAATACGGCAGCATATGCTATGGCAGAACGGTTTGGAATAGGAGAAAAGCTGCCGATTTTGATTGCGGAAAAGATGGGGCCGCATTTTGCCGTCGGTGATACGTGTTACAGCTGGAGTGAGGATTCTCCTATGTACAATCCGGACGGCCGGGAGATGGTGGCAAGGGATAATGAGATTTCAGCACTGCGGAAGGAGGATGTATCAAAGGCATACTTCGGATGTCATTTGGATATTACGATCCCCTATTCGGAGTTAGGAGACATCCGTGCCGTACGTCCGGACGGCACGGAGCTTTGGGTGATTCGGGACGGCAGATTTGTCGCAGAGGGAACCCAAAAGTTGAATGAGGCGTTAGGAGCGGTTTAATCTTCTGGGATTTCAATATCAATTTCCAGGTTCCGGAAATAATAGTTCCGGTCCCGCTCATTGATTTCCCGCAGTACCCGGCAGGGATTCCCCACTGCCACCACGCCGGCAGGAATATCTTTTGTCACAACACTGCCGGCGCCGATAACCGAATCATCGCCAATCGTCACTCCAGGTAGAATCATGACCATGCCGCCAATCCACACATTATTTCCAATGTGGATGTCTGCATTGAACTGTATTTCTCGTTTCCGCAGATGGGGCTCCACCGGATGTCCTGCGGAGGATATGGTCACATTCGGGCCGATCATTACATGATTTCCGATATAGATATTTCCGTCATCTGTCATAGTCAAATGAAAATTCGCATAGACATGATTTCCCAAAAACACATGTTTCCCGCCCCAGTTCGCATAGAAGGGCGGCTCAATATAACATCCCTCGCCGATATGACCAAACATTTCTTGCATCAGACGCTGCCGTTTTTCCACTTCAGAAGGCAGGGTCCGGTTAAATTCATACATTTTTTCCAGATATCCAAATTGTTCTGCCAAAATCTCTGAATCTCCCGGATCATAAAGCTTTCCGGCAATCATTCGTTCCTTATTGGTCATTTTCAGATTCTCCTTTCTATAGATCCACAAACATTTCCATCTGCTTCTTTAACTCGGCCACAATTTCCTGATTCACATCCATTTTTTCTGTAATATCCGTCATATTCTTTTCCATTTTTCGGGTACTGTCTGCCGCTCCTGTGATTCCGACAGCGCCCTCGTCCATCGCCTTACTGATGCTGCCAATAGAATTGGCGATTTCTTCCATTGTTCCCCGCAATCGTTCCGTGCGTTCATAAAAGGCGTCCATTGCCCGGCCAACATAGACAGAATCATCTTTATATTGCTTTCCCGAATCCACAAAGGATCGGAATTCGGTCAATACCGATTCCTTCAGATAATCAACGAGCTCCTGTGATTGACGCGAAAGATTATGTACTGCCCCGGTGACCACCTCATTGACATTCTGAATGTGGCTGGCCGTCTCGCCGCAGGAATCTGCCAGCTGACGGATCTCATTGGCGACTACTGCAAATCCCTTTCCTGCGGAACCGGCCCGGGCCGCTTCCACAGAGGCATTCAAAGCAATCAGATTGGTAGTGGATGCGATTGCCAGAATATCCTTCGTGAGCGCATTTACCTGATCTACACTATTACTTTTTTTGATTGCGTCATCCAGAAGTGCAAGGATTTCTTCCACCTTCGCCTCGATTACTTCTACATTGCTTTTGGCGGACTGTTGCATCTCATCAGCCCGGATACGCATCTCGGAGGAATAGGTGGTGATAGTACCACATTCTTCAGCCATATTGTTGACATCAACCCGGATATCTGCAGCACTACTGTTGATTTGCGAGGCATTGCTGGCTACATCTTGCATGGCAGAGGACAATTCTCTTACTAGAGAGGCCAAAGAACGGGCGCTCTGATGGGAAGTTTTCGTTCGCTTTAACACCTCTCCGGTTACGTCATCAATACGTTTTGAACTTTCCTGAAGAGAGAGCAACATGCTCTTGATTGGGTGAATCACGTACTTGAGAATAATGTGGATGGCAAACAACACAAGAACAATCCCGATCACAATAGAGAGCGCTCCTGTTCCAATAGAAATTCCGTATACGATCATCAGCTTTTTACGAGCAGAGGCAGTCTGGGTGCGGATGGCCTCGTCAAGCTGATCGATATTTGCTTCCACTGCGGAGCCAAAAGAAGCCACATCTCCGTTGGCAATGGCATAAGCCTCTTGTGTCTTGCTGTCCGCACTGGCGCATACCAAATCGACTAAGGCATGTTTAAAGGAATCGTAGTTATCAAGAAGCTGTTGGTAGGAAGTCTTTTCCTTTTCTGTGATATAGCTGGCAAATTCTGCCAATTCCATATCCAGTTTTTTCTCCTCTGCCTTAATCTGGGCAACTACCTCTACCATGGTTCGGTAATCCGTGGCCACGATGTGAGAGAGAGCCATCTTGTGTGTGTTCAGAATCGAACGGCGGATATCTGCCAGCCGGGATTGCTCCACCATGGAATTATC
>Ga0137307_101994_pt1 | contig 15365 bp, 8 predicted proteins | sample NAcewD2O_March_2_FD_97180 | JGI IMG/M metagenome (GOLD analysis project Ga0137307, IMG submission 97180) | Mouse cecal microbial communities from Vienna, Austria - N-Acetylglucosamine amended D2O_March | ecosystem: Host-associated > Mammals > Digestive system > Large intestine > Cecum | place...
GCTTTCGCTTTCATCGCTTCCGCTTTCTTCCGCATTGCCTTTGCTTTCGCTTCCAACTCCGCGGCTTTCTCTTCCGGAGTTTTTGCTTTCTTTTCCAAGTTCTCCGCTTTCTTTATCGTCTTTTTCTCTTCTTTCTCCGTAATTGTCGCCGTGCTCTCCGCGCTCTGCGCCGCCGCTGCCATCCGCCCTGCGCGCACTGCCGCGATAATTGCGTCGACGTCCGCTTTTGCGCGCATTCTTATCACCATCTTACCCGTCAACAACTGCAACACGCCTTTTATGTGCAGTATCGACATCACTATTACTATAACTGCCACTACGCCTATTACGATCAGCAGTACGCCCCACCACGGCATGCCCTGCGTTATGACCGTGTTGCTTTCGGGTGCGAACACTCTGAACGTCGTGCTGTAATTCAATGCCGAATAATCGTCCGTTCCGCTTACTTGCGCGGTCATGATGTACAGCCCCGCGCGCATACCGCTCAACGTGTCCACGCCTGTCGAGTTGTCGTAATACACGCATTCGCCCGTTTCGTCGGTTATTCTTACTATTACTTGCTCGCCGAACTTGCTTTTGCTCTGCGGCGCGTTTTTGTCCTTGTCGTAATTGCCCGTTATCCAGCTTTCTATGCTCGGGCTTTCTTCCCAATAGTTTTCCGCTTTCAGGATATTGAACATTATTTCTTCGTCGCTCAATTCCGAATAGCTACTCGTTCCGTCCACCCACACGCGCAATATGTATCTCGTCACGCCGAGCGTGTTGATCAGCGTTACCGTTTCTTCGTCGCTGACAACATAGCACTCGCCGTATGTCTGATCGATTATTTTCTCGACGGCTATGTCCGCCAGTCCATCTATATCCTCACCGTTGCCGTTCAATATGCTTATATGCACGTTTGCTTCGGGCAAAAGATACTTCGGCTTCGCTATTATTACCGCGCCTTTTTCGTCGAAGTTTCCGTAAGTCCACCGCACGATGTTCGGCAATTTTTCCCAGCCGTTTACCGCGCGCGCTATCTCGAACGCTATTTCCGCTTCGCCGCTGTAATTCCCTATGAACGTTATCGTTGCTTTCGCGGCTCCGCCTTCTATCGCCTCGTCCTCATGCTTTTCGTCGCTGTAATTGACGGTATAATCTATGCCTTCGTACAGCGCCAAATAGTCGAGCACCACTCTTACGCTCGGACGCTTGCTCGTTCCGTCGTATATTACTTCCGTTTCGGACAGGCGAAGTTCCAATCTCGTATCCGTCGGGTCGATCTCGTATTTGTCTATGCCCAACGTTATTCTGTGTTCGCCGCCGATAGGATAGTCCGCTTCGCCGTCCAGCCATGCCGCATACGCGCCCACTTCCCTGAACGCGCTTACGCTCTCGCCGTTCTGCTCGTACTTGACCGTTATCTCGCTTACATTGCCTGTTGTGACGGTTACGTCGTTATAGTCCGTCACGCCCGACGCGTATGCGTAGCGTATTACCTCGCCGCTTTCGTCCGCGCCTTTAAGCGTTAGTTTTGCTCGGACACGATTGGATTGATTGCCTCTGTACCCGGGGACATACTCGAACGCAGTCGCCGCGTCGACATCTTTCCATGCCGTGCCGTCGAAGTACTCCCACGTTACGGTGTACTGTCCGCCCGCTATGTTGATCTCGAACGGCAATTCCTTACTGCCCGTATAATTGCCTTTGAACGTTATTACCGCATAGCCTATGCCTGCGTCCATATTGTTCCTATACGTTATTTCGTAATCCGTTTCTGCCGTCAGCGTTGCGCCGTTATACGTCACTTCGCTTACGCTCGGCTCTTTCGCTTCCCCGTCGTATTCGTATTCGGTCACGTTCAACGTTGCGCCTACCGTTTCGTCCGTAAGATCGCGCGGTAGTATCGTTATGTAATAATCATGCCTGTAACTCCCGTCCGCATACGTTAGTTTGTACGTGCCCACGTCGGTCATAGCTCCGCTGTACGCCGTATAACTGCCGTTGCTCTGCCACTTCGTTACAGTAAGCGTTTTTACTTCGCCGCCCACGGTCAACTCGTATTTTACCGCGCTGTTTTTCTCGTACTCGTATTCTGCGCCGTAGCCGTCCACTTCGATCGGTTCCGCGTCCGCTTCGCCGTACACCGCTTTTAATGCGCCTTTCTCTTTCGTCATGAAATACACTTCGTCGTTCAGCAACAGCACGTTCTTGCTTTCGTCGTCGCTGTGGAAATACTTGCTTGGGTCTGCGACCACTCCGTTCTCGCTGTTGTTTTTTGCGTAGCCAGTAGTTTTTTCCGCGGCTTTATACGGCGTGACCCATATCTCGGCGCCCACCTCGAACGCCGCTCCCACGGTTATCGGAGAACTGTTGTTGAGCTGTAAGTTCTTCTCGATCGTTCCGTTGTATTTATTGTTCTTTATTACAGCCTTGCCGCCGAGCACGATAGTATTTGTTCCATAAGTATATACACCGCCTTTATTTACTTGCGTAATATTATCCCTTATTTCGCCGCCTATCATGTTGAACGTAGTGTCGCCGCCCACGTGCACGCCGCCGCCGTAGCCCGCCGTGTTGCCTGAAATTACGCCGCCCCGCATGGTGAACTTGTTATTATTGTACAAACATACTCCGCCACCGTAACCGTTAGCGTTCACTGTGTTACCCGAAATCTCACCGCCTTCCATAATAATTGTGGATCCGCCGACATTTATACCGCCGCCGTAAATGCTTGCCTTATTATTACTGATAACTCCGCCTTTAATATTGACCGTACTATTATTACTTGCATAAATACCGCCGCCTTTGCCCGAAGCCGTATTATTGCTTACAGACCCGCCTTTAACATTGACCGTACTATTACTTGCATGAATACCGCCGCCGTCATTTTCTTCAGCTTTATTATATCTTATGACGCCGTCGTTTATTGTAAACGACGCGTTGTATAGGGTTAATCCGCCGCCGCTGCTACTTGATATATTATTACTTATTTCGCCTCCGTTCATAGTGAAATCAGTATTTTGTAAATATACACCGCCGACATAGGCGGATGAATTATTATTCACAACGCCGCCGTTCATTACTGTCCAAGAACGATTGTCGGCGTAAATAGCGCCGGCGCCGGCTGCCGCGTAATTATCGCATATAGCTCCGTTGTTTATTGTAACAGTATTAAAAGTATATAGAAAAATACCGCCGCCGAAGTTCGCAGTGTTATTGCAAACAGCTCCGCCGTTCATGATAAACGTACTGAGATTATAGACATATATTCCGCCGCCGACATTGCTCGCTTTGTTGTCACAAATAGCTCCGCCGTTCATGATAAACGTGCTTAATTCGCCTACGTAAACGCCGCCTGCATACGAATAATGGCTCTCTGTATCCGCTACGGCATTGCCGCCCGTTATAACGCCGCCCGTTATAACTTCCGTGCGCGTTACATTTTCGGCTTCGCCCGTACCGTCCTGCTCGGTAACGATCCTTTCGTATGTGAATCTATCCGTTATACCGTCCGCGGCTTTATGCTCTTTATCGGGCTTGCCGTCTACAAGTTCGAGCGCGGCTTCATTGCCTACCATTACGGCTCTGCCGTTGCCGTTAGCACGGTCTATCACACAACCGTTAAGATCGAGCACTACGGTCGCGCCGCTCGGCACTAAAATACTGCCGTTATCAAACGCCGTAGGATCGGAACCGAATATCTTATCGCCGTCTGCGGTTTCCGTTGCGGTCCAATCGTCTGCGAGCGCCACTTTAACACAGTCGACCCGCGCCGCCTGCATTGCTTTTGCCCAGCCCACAGCATGATTCGAATATGTATATTCGTACTCGCCGTTATTTTCCTCTGCGATGTAATAACCGTACTGTTTACTGTTTCCGTCGACTTCCATCGCGCCGAATTTGCCGATTATGCTTTTCTCTCCGATTATGTAAGTCACGCCTATTTCGCCGAGCTCGGTCGCCTGTACGTTCGGCGATTCTTCCGCGTCAGCCGTTTTCGTCGAAACGAAAACAAAAGCAAACGCCGTTGCGCATGCCAATACGAGCGCGACGATTATTGCCACGCAAAACCTTCGAGCAGCCAGCCCCTTTAACCCCATAAATCCAAATCTCCTTCGTTAGGTGGTTCTTTTGCGAGTTTTCCTGCCGCCGTTTCCTTTTCCGACGTTATGCAAAACCCTTTATACGCTTTTTATTTTACAGCATACCCCCCCCCCCGTCTGTCAAGCGGTTGGAACAAATTTTTTATTCGATTTTGACATTTTTTTACTGTTTTTGCTTGATTTATTGTTTTTTATTGCTGCGGTTTTGCACAAACACAAAAAACGCAGGGCGTTTCCTGCGTTTTTTACTCATCGTTTAAAGATGCAATTACAATAATATTCGATTATTTGCAAATTTCTATGGAACTCACACCTATGCGAATTTCGGTCGTTCTCTAATATTCGATCAATCTTCCGAAACCTCGGTTTCTCCAGCTTTCGGGTGCACGTTGGACGCGGCTACGGGCTTTCTTCGATTTATCACATTCCCGTTTATAACAAGCTCAAACCAATATCCGAGGAATGCCGCCGCCTTTTCGGATAAAACCATGCGCGACAAATAGATTTGCAAATATTCCATTGTTGCCGACGTATTATCCATTTGAATAACGAGCCGTATTGTTTTTTTATTGATATCTATCGCAAGATAATTCTTGGTTATAGACAAATTCACTCTGTCGTGGATATCCTTACGGTCTGCCGTTTCTCTGCGGACGCGCGATCTGTGCGCGTCCGATTTATCCGCCAATATAAGCGCGGCGGAAATAGGATTTACGGGCGTACCCGTTTCTTCTTCGTGATTGCCTATTGCGGCGATTATCTGCGTCGCTTCGCACGCGCTCATGCCCATTCGCACAAGAATATCGTACGCAAGCACGGAACCCGTAAGCCCGTGATGCTTGCGGTTGATCGCATTGCCTATATCGTGTATCCAACCGGCGATCGCGCCGAGCTCTACCATGCGCTCGTCATAACCGAGCGTGCTTAAAATATTTGCCGTCGTTTTGGAAACGTACCCGACATGCCGCAATCCGTGTTCGGTATATCCCAATACATTTAAGCTTTCGTTACTCGCATTTATCAAGCACTTGATCTCTTCGTTTTCCTTAACGTCGGCAAGCGTGATAAGCCTTGAAGTGTTCTTTGCCATACTGTTATTCTATTTCTTGACCGTGCTTTTTATAGCAGCATACAGCGGATCGGACGAAAAATCTCTGTAATGTTTGTCTACCGTACCGCCGAGTTCCTCTATGGCATTGCGTATTTCCAAAAACTCGGCATAATCGCAAGTATCCAACAGCGGATACAGATCGGAACATGCTCTTTCGTCGCCGTATCTACCCATGAGCGCCGCAATGTACGCGACATTGGGATCGTACGCCAAAAGCTTTCTTAACAGCCCGAGTATCCTGTCGTCGCCGGCGGCGCAAAAAGTAAGCGGCTCGACATACAGTTCTATCTTTCCCACGTCGTCCGTATTTTCGGCGCGTTCGAGCAACCGGTCTTTAACGTCTTCCGCCATATCGCAAAGCGCTTCGATACACTCTTCTTTTACATCCGCATCGATGTCGCGCTCTATCATATCGAGATAAAAATCGCAATCCGCGCCGCCCAACTCGTTTATAAGGCTCAACAACACAAGCAACAGTTTTTCGTCCGTGGCAGAAAGCGCAAGCTCTATAAGTTCACCCGTCAACGACGGTTCGGTAGCTATCCTATCGAAAAGCAACGAACTCGGATTGTTATCGCCCACGCACGCGCCTTTCAGAATATCTATTAGTTCGTCTGTGGGAATACGGTTAAAGAACTCAGACGGAGATATTCCGCCAAGCGCAGTCTGCGATGATGTAGCCCACTTATGGTACACCTTATCGAGATCGCGCGCAAAATCGTCGGGCGAATCGTATTCGTCCTCATGCTCGTTATAATACTTGTCGGCATAGTTCTCGAACAGCTTATCGAAATCGATATAATAAAGTTCTTGATTGTTTTCCATGAGTAGGTTCTCCTTGATCAGTTATTTTTACAGTCAGCCGATGCAACAAGCGGATCGAGCATGCTCGATATCGTTTTATACGCCTGTGTAGCCGCGGTCTTGGCGGTATAGCCGAGCGCATAGTCTATACGCACGTCAGTCGATTTATCGGCAAGGCTGCTCTTGCCTCGCACTTTTCTTATAAGATAATTGGCGATATCGCGATCCGAACATTGCAAGCTTTTTATGTGCGGAGCGGCTTTATCCGCAAGCGCGATAAGATCGGTAAGTTTATCGCGGCGGAGCGTTGCAACAAATGCATACGCCGTGAGCATGCCGTTTGTCGGTTCTGTTTCGAATTTAGGCAAGTTTCCGTCGAATACGGGGCAATATCCCGTTTCGAACAACAGATCGCGTTCGCCCTGAACATACAGCTCAGACAACATCACCGATTTTACGAGCGGTTCCACATACGGCGAAACAAGCGAATCGAGTACTTTGGTCTTCAGCTTGGGGATCGCAGTCATCTTACGCAATGCGCCGAACATGTCTATCATAGTACGCCTGTCGTTATCGAACTCGAGCGTGACGAACGTTTCCAGCCCTACCGACAGCATTTCTTCGTCCATCGTTTCCAAAGGCAATCCGTTGTTCAACTCGCTCATGATATCGTCTACGAGCATTCCGAGTATTTCCTGCGGCGCTTCCTCGCTAAGCGGCATTTTATCCACATTGCCGTGTGACATGATATTATAAAACAGCGTATTGAAGTCGTCGTAAAAAATTCGCGAAAGCGAATACAGTTCTTCCGTCGCCCCCTCTTTATCGCCGCTGTTATACAGCATTTGCGCGTAAAGCATGCGCACATCCATGATGTTATATTCTTCTATATATTCTTCGGCAAGATCGAGCGCATCGTCGACCGTGCAGTATTTTATAGCGTATCGCATCGCTTTATAAACGTGATCGGAATCGACAAAATCTTTGACGTCGATCTTTTTCAACGCGCGCGGAATTTTATCGAACTGTTCCGTAAGCTCGTATATTCGGCACAACAGCGTTCCGGCAAGAGCGCCGTCGGCATGAAGATCGAGCGCTCGGTTTACCGCTTTTTGCGCACCGCTTATATCGTTCGTTTCGAGTAAGATAAACGCGCGTACGCATTCGCCGCAATAATAAAATCTGCCGTCCGACGGCGATATCTTATCGAGCGCCTCGAGCGCCTTGGCGTAATCGCCGTGTTCGCTGTGTATTTCCGCCTCTTGCAATGCTAATCCGGCTCGCAACTGCGAGGTTTTTACATCGGTGTTTTGTCCGTCGGCGATCTTTATTTCCAAACCGTCCGCGTCGTCGAAATCGTCGGTCAAAACCTTTATCAGATCGAGCAAGCTTTCCGCATCCTGTTCCGCGATCTTATCCCCGAACAAGTCGGCTTGATCAAACGCGAACGACTGCTCCGTTTCGTCTAAACGCACTATTTTTTTATCGACTTTCGATTTGCTTACATCGGTTCGTTCGCTGTTGCCGCCGCGGAATTTGATTATTTTATTCGCTTTGGTAAGCTGTTCGGGCGATTCGACGGTCGCGCCGCTATGCGCTTGCGCTTCGTTTTGCGCTTTACCGCCGCGCGGATCGATCATGCCGAAGTCGCCGGCGTTGAACAGGCTTTCGAGATCCAAATAATCGGAATCGGTGGGAATAAGTTGGTTTATCCCCGCCCTAGCAAGCTCGTCAAACACCGTTTCGCTGTCAAGCGTGCTTTCGCGCAAATATTTGCTCCACTCGTACATAGCAACAGGTTCGCGCCGCAAAAATACCGTAGCCAAAATATTACGGTATATAGCCGTATTATCGGGATCGCGGCGAAGCTGCATCATAAATTCTCTGAACGCCAAAGTAAGCAGTTCGGAATCGTCGCTGTCCTGCGTCATCAATAAATACAGCATGCCGCATGCCATGTGAAAATCCGGATTGTTTTTCACAGCCGAAAACTTATGAAGGCAGTCCAATGCACCCTCATAATCGTAATCATCCAAGCATTCGCCGAACTTACGTTTATACAGCGCCGAAGCACACGATTTGTCGAATTTGCTAATCAATTATTTACCTTTATTCTCGATCGGCAGACTCGACGATTTCCGACTTTACGTCCGCACTATCCGCCGCTTCGTTATCGGCAGGCAGTTCGCCGAGTTCGTCCGTCATTTCGTCCAAATTGCTCTCGCGAATGACCTTTTCGTGCTCCGACTGCAATCGTTCCAAATCTTCACGACGGAACGTGGGAGTAAGCGGCGTGATCGACGAACCTTCGTCAATCGAACGCTTACGCTTTTTGGGGTTCTTATACGGCGTGGGAGATTTCTTTTTTGCTGTTTTTTCGGCGTCCGCCAAATCGCTCTCGCGCTTGGCATATACATTGGACGGCTTGTTTTCTATCTTGTCGTACAGATACTTTTCGTAACAGAAATGACAGAACAACGACATTACCAGCGTCGTAAACGAAAAACCGATAAACACATATATCATGACGAGTATCATAAGTATGCCGGGAATGAACATAAGATACATCGGCGCAAGCGACAGCCCGATAAAGAATATGCCTAATATGTTCGTGCCGAAAACAAATAACGCGGAATTGCGTATCAGCGCTATAGGACGCATTTTAAACGCGGCGTTTTGCGTCATAAAGAACGCAGTGAACATTGCCATAAACACTAAAAGTATCATAGATAACGTTATAGACACCGCTTTGAGCGACGTGGGCAACGAGTACGCATCGAAATATCCGAGCGAAAACACAACGATCCACAGCGTGAGTCCGAAAGCACAGCCCATGAATAAAGACGGCAACCAGCATTTCTTGATGCCGCGAAAAAAGTCCTTGGCGGTGCGCGTAGGTTCATCCCATATAAGTTTGCGCATGACATACAGGTTACCCGAAACGCCCAAAGCAAACACCGCTATACAGGGGACGAGTATCAGATACTCCATCATCTGAAAAGAAAACGCCGTCATTGCGCCTTGACTGTTAGCGTCGGTAACGATGGGATATCCTATGCCTATATTTGAAGAATACGGTATATAGCCGCTTGCAATAGTGGAATTCAAATAGAACAACACCATAACGGCTATCGCCGGGAGTGCGAAAAGCAGCGTCAGAAGATTGAGCAAAACCATCGATCCGAAACGATTGAAAAATAGGTATTTAAACATCGCCCACTTGCTCATTTGCATACGTTCGGGCGTAAGATCCGGTTTATTGTCGTTACCGAACATCATTCGTTGAACGATGCCCTTTCTTTTCTTTTTCTCGGTTTCCGTTTTTGCCATACCGTTTCTCTCCTATCTTTTTGCGGCGTGAGCCTGTATAAGATTAAGGAACAGTTCCGTTCCCACAAGCAGTGCGCTCTCGTCGAACGCGAACTTCTCGCTGTGCAACGGGTTGTTCCATTTGTCTGTTTCTGTGCCGAGCCATACCATACAACCCGACACGTCCTTTAGATAATGCGAAAAGTCCTCCGCCGTGTTTCTCGGTTCTGTTTCGACGCATCTGTCGCCCATAATGCTGCGAACTTTATCCACACTCAACGCGTCGTTTACAAGCGGAACATACATTGCCGTACTCACTATCCTGTGGTCCGTGCCGTAACGATCGTCCGCGCTCAATGCCGCGCGCTCTATCTCGAGCATGACTGCCTCGCACTTCGACATATCGTAAAACCTAAGCGTATATTCCGACACGCATTTGTCGGCTATTATATTACGCGCCGCGCCGCCGCCGAGCTTGCCGAGATTTATTATCAGTCCGCTGTTCGCCGCCGCGGAATACGCAGCCGACGCTATGTCTACCGACGCACGGATCGCATCCGCACCGCGCTCCGGATTTGCGCAATGTCCGGCTTTGCCTACGACTTCAATATCGAACTCGCAGCATCCTGCAAACATTCCGCCGTAACAGTACCCTATCTTGCCCTGAGGCAGTTCGGGACACAAGTGAAGCGCATAGATCTCGTCTACTCCGTCAAGCACTCCGTTATCGATCATGACCTGACTTCCGCCGACGCCTTCTTCGCCGAACTGAAATATGAATCGCACCGGAGTATCGCTTTTCGCGCCGAGAATACGCGCTACGTTAAGCAGGTTTGCGGTATGACCGTCGTGACCGCACGCATGCATGACGCCGTTCCCTGCACAATCGGTCATGCCCGTAAAATCGGTATTTTCGCTTATGGGCAATGCGTCTATATCGGCGCGGAGCGCTATTCTTCCGCCCTTGCGTCCGCAATCGCAGTAAACGCCTGTACCTATCGTTTTGGGTTTATAACCGAAACGTTTCAGTTCGTCAACGATAAACGCCGAAGTTTTATGTTCTTCGCCCGAAATCTCCGCTAATGCGTGCAATTTACGACGCGTTTCGGTTAGGTATTGTAACGACACTCTGTCCATGATATACATTATACTACACAAGACGCATTTTTTCAAGCAATTACACCTATTTCTTTTGTAAAAGAACTTTTAGCGCCGTGTGTTTACTTAGACTGTTCGTTGTAGGTTACACCCGAATAGTTTTATGACGTTATAAGTTATAAGACGCCACTTTTTTTAATTCGGAATGCGGAATTAGGAATTCGGAATCGATGACCGCTATCGCGGTTATTTAATCAAAAGATTCCTCCGCTCCGCGCTGCGCGCTACGGTCGAAATGACACACTCTATACCAATGTCATCCCGAGCGTAGTCGAGGGATCTATAATTCCGCTTTTCTAATTCCTAATTCCGAATTAACCTCTACAAACACTCTTTTACTTGACAAATAACGGCATTTTTTGCTATATTTACTTCGGAGGTTGTTATGGGCGAAAAAGTAGCTGTAGTCGGCGCTACCGGTGTTGTAGGCCGTATGATGATAAAGGTTTTGGAAGAGCGCGATTTTCCTATCGGAGAACTGCATTTGTTTGCATCCGCACGCTCCGCCGGAACTACGATCAAGTTCAAGGGCAAGGATCACATCGTTAAAGAGCTTAACGAACAGAACATAAAATCCGCAGGCGTGAAATTCGCTATATTCTCGGCAGGGAGCGACGTTTCCGAAAAGTATGCGCCCGTTTTCGCCGCACACGGCGCTGTTGCGATAGACAATTCGTCGCGCTGGCGTATGGATAAAGACGTGCCGCTTGTCGTACCGGAAGTAAACCCCGATGCGGCATTCGAGCATAACGGCATAATCGCCAATCCCAACTGCTCCACTATTCAAGCGGTAGTAGCGATCAAGCCGCTTCATGATGCCTTCAAGGTAAAGCGTATAGTTTATTCGACCTATCAAGCGGTATCCGGCGCAGGCAAGCAAGGCTTGCTCGATCTTGCCGACGGAGAAAAAGGCATGCCGCCAAAAAAGTTCCCTTACCCGATCTCGCATAATATTATTCCGCATATCGACGTTTTCACCGAAGACGGCTACACAAAAGAAGAAATAAAAATGATAAACGAAACGCGCAAGATATTGGGCGACGAATCTTTGCGCATAACCGCAACGACTGCGCGAGTTCCCGTTTATTACGGACACAGCGAAAGCATAAACATCGAGTTCTTCAATCCCGTTACGCGCGCAGCCGCGCTCGATGTTTTACGCAAAGCCAAGGGCGTTATCGTTACAGACGATCCGCAAAACAACGTATACCCCATGCCGATCGACGCGGAGGGACGCGACGAAGTGTTTGTGGGACGCGTGCGCGAGGATAGATCCGTCGATAACGGGCTTAACATTTGGGTCGTAGCCGATAATATCCGCAAAGGCGCCGCAAGCAATGCCGTACAAATCGCGGAACTTCTGCTTGCGCATCAAAACAAAACGAAATAAATATTTACGCGTTAACACAATAAACGATCCACTCATATAAAAAACAAAGATACCGATACGAGGTAAAAACAATGGCATTATTCAGAGGCGTAGGCGCGGCAATGGTCACGCCGTTCGGAAAAGACGGCAAAATAGACTACGATGTACTGAGCGCGTACATAGAGCATCTTATATCGGGCGGAGTCGCTGCGCTATTCCCTTTCGGAACGACCGGCGAGCCGGCAACGGTGACCGCCGACGAGTACGAAAAGACGATACGATTCGTTCTCGAAAAGGTAAATAAACGCGTGCCCGTTATCGTCGGCGCCGGAAGTAACAGCACAGCCGTTGCGTGCGAGCATGTTAAAACCGTAAAACGCTTGGGCGCGGACGGGGCGCTGGTAGTAACGCCCTACTATAATAAATGCACTCAGAACGGACTCATCGAGCACTATAAAGCGGTAGCGAGCATCGACTTGCCTATCATTGCTTATAATGTTCCTTCACGCACGTGCGTCAATATTGCGCCGCCCACGCTCACAAAGCTCGCCGCAATAGACGGTATAGTCGGCGTTAAGGAAGCGAGCGGCGATATAGACCAATTCCTCGATGCGGCAAAGGCGTGCAACGACGCGCATCTGCCTATGTACTGCGGCGACGACAGTCTTACCACAATAGCCATGGCTATGGGGTGCTACGGGGTTATTTCCGTAGCAGCCAACCCCGCGCCGCGACAGATGAGCGACATAGTAATGCTCTGCGACAACGGGGATTACGCCAAAGCGCGCGAACTGCAATTCCGCCTCAACGAGTTTATACACAGCCTGTTTTGCGAAGTAAATCCGATACCCGTAAAAAAGGCTATGCAGCTTATAGGTTACGACGTCGGAAGTCCGCGCTTGCCGCTTACCGAGCTTGAACCGCAGCACACGGAACGGCTCAAAGCCGCAATGTCGGAAATCGGGCTGATCTGAGGAATATACACCATGAAGAAAGCTTTTATATTCGGCATAAACGGAAAAATGGGCAGAATGCTCGTCGATAACGCCGAGGACTACGGTTATGAGGTTGTCGGCGGTTTCGATTTGACACCGAACGAGAGCATACCCGTTTTCGATAATGTGACTAACGTCAATATGCCGTTCGACGTTATTATAGATTTTTCGCGGCCGCAGACGCTCACGCCGTTGATAACGCTTGCGGATAAACTGCGTGTTCCCGTAGTTATTGCGACAACGGGATATAATGCGAGCGAGCTCGTGAGCATTTCCCTGCTCTCGAAACGCGTGCCTGTCCTTCATTCCGGCAATATGAGTTTGGGCGTTCTGGCAATAAAAGCCGCGGCAAAGACCGTTCGATCCATACTCGGGGATTCTTACGATATAGAGATCGTGGAAAAGCACCATAACCAGAAAGCGGATAATCCGTCGGGAACAGCGCTCATGCTTGCCGACGCGCTTGCACCGCAAGAATATCAGGTAGTCAACCGCGACGGCAAACGCAATCGCGGCGAGCTGGGCATAGTGTCCGTTCGCGGCGGTAATGTTATCGGCGAACACGAGATTGGATTCTACGGTAAGGACGAGATCGTAACAATCTCGCATTCCGCACGCAGTCGACTGTTATTCGTTGCCGGCACTTACAAAGCCGCAGACTTTCTTCTCTCAGCCAAACCGGCGCTGTACTCAATGGACGACCTACTTCTTTTGTAAAAGAAGTAGGCAAGAAAACTTTACCTCGATTGCATATTTGTTTGTTTTTTATCCTTTCTTTTATCAGTATACATAATTATTTATCAAAGAAGTAAACAAGAAAACTTTTAGTGCCGTGTGAGGGCGTGTGTTATTTGTTATAAGATTGAACCCGAATTGACGAGCAATTTAAGTACAGTATAACGTTTACCGTTCACAATCATAAATTCGGTGTTTTTCATTTATAAAGCACCGCGATTCCGTTCGGGAGCAGTATATTGCCCTCTTTCTTTCGACTGTACATAACGGTTTTATCGGTATTAACGGTTATTTTTTCGTTTGAGGCATTCAAATACACCTCCAAGCTGTGTCCGTCGGCATTATGCCAAATATAATTGACGACACGCGATCCGCTATCGAACTTCCAAACAATATCGCCGTTTTTAAATTGCAAAAATATATTTCTGATTGCGACTATTTCTCTGAAATCGGTCAGCAAATCGTTAAATTTACCGTCGTCTATATCGCGCCACTTCATGCAGCGTCTGTTATGCGATTGTCCGATCTCCCCTTCAAGCCCGATTTCCGTACCGTAATATATACAAGGACTTCCGCGCATTGTCATAAGCAAAACAAGCTCTTGCAACATTCCGTCTATCGAGCCGCACCTTGTAACGGTGCGCACAACATCATGATTGTCAAGCATGTTAAAGAGTACGCCGTTTATTTGCCTGTAATAATTATTATAAGTTTCATTAAACGAATACATCAGGTCTCGCGCCGTAGCATGCTTGTCTATCATGAAGTTATTGACGCTTTCCATAAATTGGAAGTTCATTATAGAATCGTATTCGTCGCCCAAAAGCCACGGCAACGATCTGTGCCAAATCTCACCTAATAAAAACAGATCGGATTTTATCGACTTCAGTTCGATGCGCAACTTCTTTAAAAATGTATGAGATATCTCGTTTCCTACGTCGAATCTTATACCGTCAACACCGAGCGCGACCCAACTCTTACATACGTTTATCATATAACCCATGACTTCTGGATTGTTGGTATTGAGCTTGGGCATATATGCGGAAAACGCAAAAGAAAAATATCGCCCGTCCTTTGTATTGCCCTTAATCGATGCAAAGTCATCGCTATTGATAAAAAACCAATCGTAGTACTTTGATGTTTTACCGTGCTTTACTACATCTTGCCAAGCAAAAAATCGAGTTCCGCAATGATTAAAAACTGCGTCCAGCATTATTCTAAGCCCCATGGCGTGCGCGTTGTCTATCAATTCTTTAAGATCGGCATTACTGCCCAATTGCGGATCGACAAGCGTATAATCATGCACGTTGTAACGGTGATTGGTGTCGGAACACATGATCGGCGTCAAATACAGCCCCGTTATGCCAAGCCCCTTTATGTACTCGAGCTTTTCCGATATACCGCGCAGATTACCGCCGTAAAACGAATCGAACCGCGCCGTATCCTCTTTACCCCATTCGATCGGCTTAAACGTACCGGTTTCGCCGCTTTCGACGCGACGGTATCTGTCGGGAAAAATCTGATACCATACGGTATCTTCCGCCCATTCGGGCACAACGCAAACATCGGAAGGATTGAGCCAGGCAAACTTAAAGTATTGTACTATAGAACCGTTTAAGCAGTCCTCGTCGGCATGAATGCCGTCGTCATAAAGATACAAACGCTCATTGCCGCTCGTTATCTCGAAATAATACTGCAATCTTTTATATTCGGGTACTATTTCGGTTTCCCATACAAGCGAATGTTTAAGCTCGGCTTTAAGTTTCATTTCCGTCTTTTTGCCGTGCCAAATTTCACAA
>Ga0137307_101995_pt1 | contig 15362 bp, 13 predicted proteins | sample NAcewD2O_March_2_FD_97180 | JGI IMG/M metagenome (GOLD analysis project Ga0137307, IMG submission 97180) | Mouse cecal microbial communities from Vienna, Austria - N-Acetylglucosamine amended D2O_March | ecosystem: Host-associated > Mammals > Digestive system > Large intestine > Cecum | place...
ATAAAAATACTGCCAAATCATAAATGTAAAACCAAATAGTAAAATCCGCTCGCCCGGATGCTTTTTCAGAAAAGCACGCACGCCCTCCAGATCCAGCCTCATATCATCATCCAAGGCATATTGGCGGTCTGACGCCAGAATAGAAAATCCTAAGATGCCCGCTCCTCTTGCTGAAAACATCGCCCGGTTTTTCACTACGGACGGGCAGTCAATAATCAGCATTGGAAGACGGCTCTTTCCGGTAAAATCAGAAACAATTTTCACTAACGTTTTCTGTTGGTTCATAGAGGTCTGGCGGTCAAGAAAAATCTTTGAGACCGTCTGCCCCGTCGTGCCGGAAGAAGTCATCGTTTTAAAAACCTCTTCCTTTTCAATACTCCGAAGCTCCATATCTTTAAATAACCGTACCGGTAAAAAAGGAAGCTCTTCGTAACTTGAAATCTGCTCCTCTTTGACGTCAAGCATATCCAAAATCTTTTGGTAAGTTCTGCAATGCTCTCTGTGATATCCTGTAAGCTCCCTCAAACGTCTGGTCAGCAGCCTGTCCTTTTCCTGCTTTGTAAGGGAATACGGCAGAATTTTCAAAATATCATTCATAGAAACCCTCATTTTACTCGTCTATGAGCACATCATATTTTTTCAATATCTGTTTTCCGACTTCAAAAGAACTAAAGTCAATGATGTCATCCGTATCCATCATAATATCAAATTCATCCTCCAATGCCGCCACCAAAGTCATATGTCCGACAGAATCCCATCCAGCGGTCACCGTATACTCGGCATTATCAATCTGTTCCCCGCTAATCTCAAAAGTCTCCTGAAATACCTTCCTGTATTTTTCCTTGTTGTTCATACAAAGCTCCTTTCTCACTCTCATTGTATCATTAAAATAATATTATTTTACAAAACATGAATATGCCTTGACAGGCTATAAATAAAATCAATCCCTTCCCATTGTAAGGACGGCGGCATAGATTGACCAATCGGAACAATCCTGTCAATTCCCTTCACGCCCGTCTCCCTTATGGCGCATAAAATCTCAGTCGTACAAACGCCATAATAACTCAATGTCTGCCAATCCTTTTGGACACATTTTATGATATCTCTTACATTTTCTACAAATGCCTGAAAAAACAATCCTCCGTTGCCCTTGCAATCAGAAATATTGGGCGAGACTTCCCCGACGTTCACTACATTCACATAATTACCGTAACTGTTTTTTCTGTCACGCTTTGCATCCATTTCAATTGCGATGGTGCATTCCTGCAATAATTTATTCACGCCTGAAATCTGTTCCAGCGCATATTTTTGCTCTACAACTTCTTTCTCTAAGTTCCAGAAGATTTCCGCTGCATTCCTGCAGCTCTCTTTTTCCCCAATCCACACAACCATTCTTGGAGAATTGCAGGCGTTCTGATCCGAAAAAAAAGTATCGGTATAGAATCCATGCGCCAGTTTTTCCTTTGTATCGGAAGGCGCTTCTAAATATTTCTGGCCATTGATGATGCACAGGGAAAACCGGTCCGCAAACGTAAGCTCAAAAGCCCGCGCAGACAAAGGTGATTCTCTTATTTTAGAAATTGTTGCATCTCCTCCCCAGACAATGCGCCCGTCACACTTTAAAGATAACTCATCTGTGATTTCTTTGTCGTGTCCGTACCGCAGCAGGCAGACATACGGCAGCATGGACGGATATTTCTCCAACGACTTTCTGAGCGCCTCACAAATGATTCTTCCCTGCTCAAATTCTTTCTGTGACATTCGGATAATATTCGCATTACCTGCCAATAAAGAAACAACCAGCGAATACAAAAACTGCACTGGTATGTTAGACGGCGTAATATGAAACATAAGCCCGTATCCCAGACGGTCTTTTGTTTCATACTGTTGTTTCATCTTTATCAGGGAAGCTTTTCGAATCCAAAATGCGATAGAAACCAAATCCTCAAATTCCCTGACATTCCTTATTTTCAGTATTTCTTTTGAAACATCATCCAGAAGTTCAATTACATTCCTGTCAAAAACGGGCAATGGCTTCGCATGAACTGTCTCTTCCATGCTCCCGATCATATACTCAATATTTTGCTGCATAAGTATCACTACATCCTCTTAATTCTGCATTTTTAAGTCTTCCGATTACCTTTATATACTTTCCTTTTCGTCCGCAGGGGCAATCATCTATTCCCTCTATCACGCCAATATCTTCTGTCAGCAGAGAATTCCCGGGGTAAGAATTCGGCAGGCATGACACAACCTGAATAATTCCTTCTTCTCCAATATCGCAGACTGAAAAATCTTTAAAATTCCGAACTATAATATCCGAATAAATACTTGCATGATAATGTCCGCATTCACATTCCGCATAAACACTGCCATTTTGTTCCGCCATACTATAATGATCCGAAAATTTAGATATCCCGCTTACTTTTGTAATCTCTTCCTTGAACCGTTCTCTGGAAACCGACTCCTGCTGCAGCTTTTTCCAGCCCCCGCTCTGCAGCAAAAATGTATTTTTCATATCCAGACAGAGATTCTTTTTCTTTAATTCTTGATAAAAATGCTGCCAGACCATAAATGTCATGCCGAACATAATATTAGGCTGTTCCCCATACTTCTCAAGAAACTCCTGAAGTTTTTCTACGTTTAAACTCATATCGCTATTCAGCACATACACCGGGTTCCTTCCCATCATACTGATACTCATCAATGCCGCACCTCTGGCAGAAAATAGCTTCCGGTCGCTGACGACGTCAGGAGAATCCACAATCAGCATTGGAAGCCTCTGTTTCCCTGTGATGTCCGAAAGAATCCTAAGCAGGACCTTCTGCTGCAGCAAAGCGTTCTCTTTATCCAGATATATTCTGGAGACTTGTTGTCCCGTTGTCCCTGATGATGTCATAGTCTTAAAAATCTTATCTTTTGGGATGCTTTTTAAATTATATTTCTTAAAAATCCGCACCGGCAAAAACGGCAGCTCATAGTAACTATTTGCGTCGGTCAAATCCACACCATAAAAATCGACGATTTTTTTATAGTCCTGACACTGATGATAATGCTTTTTGCAAATTTCAATTACGATCTCAGATAATATGGATTCCTTTTCCTGCTGCGCCAAACAGTACGGGTTCATTTTATGTAACTGTTCTATCGACACTTGTTATCTCCCTCCATCTACAGGAATCACCTGACCTGTAATGAATGATGATTCCTTAGAAGCCAGAAAAACGACCGCATCGGCTATTTCCTCCGGCATACCCAGCCGCTTCATGGTAGACAAATCAACCGTCTCTTCAATCTGTTTATCTGTATGTATATCAATTCCCATCCTTGTCTCAATCAGTCCGGGAGCCACTCCGTTCACTCGGATATTATGATGGCCCAGCTCTTTGGAAATCGATTTCGTCGCCCAGATTAATGCCGCCTTGCTGGAACCATAGGCAAGAAAGCCCTCTCTTGTCTCTATTCCTCCGATAGACGCTATATTGATGATATTCCCCTCTTTCTGCTTCACCATTAAACGGGACAATCCCTGAATCATCTGCAAGGGCGCAATGAAATTCACCTCCATTACCTCTCTCAAGTCAGCCATCGGCGTCATTGCCAGCAAACCGCTATACGGCATACCTGCATTGTTAATCAGCACATCCACCTTTTTCTTTTCAGACATAATGGTTTTCACTGCTTTCTTGATGCTTTCTTCCTCCCGGAAATCAATCTTCACGCACTTAATCCAAACTCCATGCTTCTTCTCAAGCTCCTCAAACTCTGACTTTATGTCATCTCCCATTGTACGCATACATGCCCAAACATTTGCGCCATTCGCAACGCATTTTTCAAGTATGGCTTTTCCAATTCCCCGATTACAGCCTGTGATTACTACATTCTTTCCCTCTAATTTTCTCATTTCACACCCCTTTGTATCTATCAACAATTTTGTTTGCTATCAATTCTGCCTTTAATCCCGCCTGTTCCAGCATGAAGGCACGATCGCCCAGCTTATACTGACGGTCCTCTGCTCCTATCATAACCTGAAGCTTTGGATGCCCATTTGTCACCATAAGCTCGGCTATTGCACTGCCCAGACCACCGATTATACTATGTTCTTCAACAGTCACAATCAGTTGATTCTTTTTAAATATTTCTACATAATTATCTGGATTCATCGGTTTAATCGTATGTACATCATATACGCTTGGCAAAATACCTGTCATTTTCTCAATTTGACTGGCCGCATCCAATGCTTCATGTACAATTGTCGTTCCGGTCGCAAGTATCGCAATCGTATTTCCCTCAATCAACTGTACAGGTTTTCCAATCTCCAACATATAGTCTTGCTGGTATACAACCGGCAGACCTGTCGTCCCACAGAAACGCATATATACCGGCTGGTTTAATCTGGCTGCAGCCAACATTAATTTTATCGCTTCCGTACAGTCTGCAGGCGACAAGACAACCATGTTAGGAACCGCCCTCATAAATGCAATATCATTTAACGCTAACAGAGCGTTTCCCGACATCCCTGCGGAAAAACCTGCCGCTGAGCCGACTGCTACCATCGGTAATTTCAGATTTCCCATAAAATGACGAATCTGATCTGCACACCGATACGTCATAAAAGGAGCATATGTCGTCATAAATACCTGAAATCCCTCAAGCGACAGGCCAGCCGCCACCCCGACCATATTCTGTTCTGCAATTCCCAGATTATATACAAGATTCTGGTGTAAATTATTTATACGCCCCAGCCCAGAATACCGCTCCAAATCAGCCGTAAGAATTTTCATGTTCTCAGGCTTTTCCGATTCATTTATAATTTCTTCTAATGCAATGCTCCATATAGACGGACTTATCCCCATAATAGACCATGCACGAATATTTCTTTTATTAAACTCTATCATGATTTTGCTCCATCCATTTCAATGCTTCTGCATAATCATTTTCACTTATTGCACAATGATGCGACTCAGGCGTATTTTCATACTTTTCAATTCCATTTGCCTTGATCGTATGCGCTATAATTGCCAAAGGTTTTCCGTCATGTTCCGTTGAAAACGCCTTCTGCAGATCCTCTATGTTATGCCCGTCGCAGGACACCGCCGTCCATCCAAATGCCTTTAGCTTATCTTCCAGCGGCATAACGCTCATCACTTCTTCATTTGCGCCGTCAAATTGCATATTATTGTAATCAATGATAACGGTCAGGTTGCTCAAGTGGAATTGTGAAGCTGACATAAATGCTTCCCACACTTCACCTTCATTGCATTCCCCATCTCCCAGAAGAACATAAATGCATTGTTTTTGCTTCCGGCACACTGCGGCAACCGCCATCCCAATTCCAAGCGATATGCCCATTCCAAGACTTCCTCCTGAGAACTCCATTCCAATGTCTGTACCCATCGGATGTCCTGCAAGCAGCCCGTCATTCTCGTGGAAAGAATCCAGCGCCTCCTCGTCGATAAACCCAAACTCCGCCAGCGTGGCATAATGTGTCAAAATACAATGCGCCTTACTGGCAATAAACCGATCTCTTTCTTCCCATCCCTTATTGTTCAAATCATAATTCATGACTACGCCATATAAGACCGCCAATATCTCAAGGCAGGAAAAACTGCCTCCCACATGACTTCCGGCCTTTCCTGCATGAAGCGCCATTTTTAATGCCTTTTTTCTAATATTTTCTGCGGAATCATAAATACTCATTTCTCGTTCCTTTCACGACTTTGTACACACAATACATCAGCTTCCCTTACCGCAGTCTGCTCGGACGGTCTTGATCTGCATCCGCTTTGCAGATTGTAACGTCCTCCGCGGTACTGTTAAACCATATTTCAATATTTTCCTGTAAGAATGGCTCGAAAAAATTCGGAATAATGTTCACATCATTCTCTTCTCTTTTTATGAAACCTGCCATCTTCAAGTCTTCCTCTTCAAATCCCAAACAATAGAAATCTATGTATTCGCTTCCGTCTTCCAACAGATGCTTCAAATCATTATATATATATCTGATTGCGCCTTTATTGCCTGTGCAGTCCACCAGCCGTAATACATGGGACTGATTGTATGAAACCTTACGGAACACCAATATCGTTTCTATATTCCCGTTCTCATTATAAATTCCATAGACGTCATAGCGGTATATCGGATGTTCAAAAAAGCGATGCTCAAAATACCAGCTATCCTTATACGGAATGTATCCACTGTACTTCTTATGATCAAATCTTTCTTCAATCTCTTTCTTCCGATCTATTTTTCTCAGGTAATATGGATGGTCTTCCAATCGCCTTCCAGTCCAGATTATCTTATTCTCTATTTTGGCAATCTTATAGTCGGGCAAATCATTGAGCAGATAGTAATGCTCAAGCTTTCCCACACGGTTTTTCAGAAGCTTTCCAAGAACCGGAATCGCCGTCTTTTCATTATCTCCGACGCCAATCTCGCTCCTGCTGCCTACCATCTGATCCCTGCGCCGTCCAATCTCTACCCCCAGCAACGGCATATTGTTTAAATCATTCCTCACACTCCAGAGCGTTCCCCAGATATCCAAATTCTCTTTGTCCTTAGAACAAAGATAGTATCCGTTAAGCGCAGCAATCACACCATCATTCTGCCTGTCCCTCACAAGAATGAAATGGACATCCTTCCCGTCCAGAAACTCATACTCAAAAAACTCCCTGCTGACGGACAAAATATGCCCCTTTTTCCAGTGCTTGCCGATATAATCCATAATCTCTTCAATATCGGACTTTTGGGCAAGGCAAAAATCGTATCTTTGATCATATTTATTCATAAGTATTTCCTTCCTTTCATCCTTGAAACTGTTTTATACTAATACTTATGCACGAAAGATTTATTTCTGCCAATTTAGTATACCATACTGCCGCATGTGTCTCAAGTAGTTTACTTTTACCAAAAGTATTTATGAACGCATCAGTTCCGCCTTAAGCGCATCCAGCAATTTATCATTATCTTCCCTATTACGGACTGCCAGCCGCAAATATTGCTTTCCCTGCATTTTCCCTGACAGATCTTTTATAAGTAAATTATATTTATGCAGCATTATTTTTGTAAGCTGATGTGATGTGACGCGGCCTTTTACCTCAACCATCACATAATTTGCCTGGGACGGAATCGGGCGAAGTCCGTCAATCTCTCCCAGCAGCTCCCAAAAACGGGTGCGCTCTTCACGGAACAAAGCTAAGGCATTCACATAATCACGTTTATATTTCTCCATGATCTGCATATAAAATTCCCCGAACGAATTTATATTCCAGATGGCGACATCTTTTTTGAGCTCTTCCACCAGACGCAAATCCCCGGACGCCAGAATTCCAAGGCGCAGACCAGGAACACCATAAGATTTTGAAATACTTTTTATTACATGCAAGTGAATGTTTGCATCCAAAATCTCTTGTACGATTATCGTCCCGTCCTCCTCATTAGCAAAATCCACAAAGCTTTCGTCTATGACCAGTTCGATTCCTTTCTCTTTGGTCCATGCTATCAGCCTTAAAATATCTGCCTTACAGATATAATTTCCAGACGGATTATCCGGATTGACGACAACCAGCCCCTGAATTTCCTTGTCGTCAAAAAACTTCATCAAATCTTCCGCTGTGTATGCATAATCTGGGTTGTCTGGCAGATACAAAACGGATTTCTCCTCCTCATACCGGTTCGGATATTCCTCAAATGTCGGACGGACAAAACCTATCCTGCCGGAAAAACGCTCCATAAGAGCTTTAATCAGCTCTGCCGCGCCGTTGCCCACGAGAATATTCTCCTGATGGACGCCAAAATTCTTTGCCGCCAGCAGTGAATTCACATACATCCCCGACGGATAATGCGTAACAAGCTTCTCAAAGCCCGCCTTCATCTCATCTATCATCCTCTGCGGCGGAAAATAAGGATTTACCAGATAGCAAAAATCCAGCATCCGTGGATACCGCCAATATCCGCCATACCTGCCCATCATCATCGACACTTTCTGATCTGTGTCGGATGCGAACAAAGACGAAGCAATATCCAGATCCTGAATATCATCTATTTCATACCAGAGCTGACCTTCCAGTGGTTTTGCCTTGATTTCGGGGTCTTCCAGCATTGTAATCACGCGCAGTACCTGTTCGTAATACTCATTCTCTCCCAGAGCCTTCTGATAAGCGTCCAAAAAAGGCACGTAATGCGTCTCAGAAAAATGCCTGCCAAATTTATAAATATTGACTGTTTTATAATATTCGCCCGTCTCGTGAAATACAAATTCTTTTGATGAAACAAATTGCTTGATTCTTCCATCCTCCCCCAGCCTCATGCATGTCCCGTCCATCCAGCTCTCGTATTTATCCACCAGCGCAAGCGTCTCCCGAGGATCTTCAACAAGAACCCTTAATACATCATCCTCAAATATAATATCGGATTCCAGCAATAACGTATCCTCTTTCACAAGATAATCCTTTGCCAGAGACAACGAATAAATATTATTTGTCTTGTCATAGACCGGGTTATTGATGTAACAGATAGGAGTCTGGATGTTCAAAGTGCTGATATGATTTATCAGTTTGTCTCCTTCATACCCGACAACAATGACTATTCGTGAAAGATGCAGCCGCTCAAGCTGGCCTAGCGTTCTGTCAATCAAGGCCTCTCCATTCACTTGCACCATGCACTTCGTGTTATTTTTCGTCAAATCCTTTAAACGCTTTCCCATTCCTGCGGCCAAAATAATCGCTTGCATAAAACTCTCCTAATTGTATTTTATCAAATGGCAAATTTCCTTACGTATCACCTGTTCATATTCCGCAAGGCGCACTTCATCTGCAATCTCATTCCCGGATTCATCCAGAAGGTAACTCTTTGCGCCTTCCACATCAATCTGATACTCAGACGTCACCGGTTCAGCCGTTTCAAAATAATAATGAAAATCCTTTCCATGCAGCGCCCCGCAATACGGATCTCCAATAAACAGCACCTGACTCAGAGCAAATTCCCTTTCGTTAATTCCGCCGAATACTACCGGCAGATTCGCATCCGTTCCTTCATAATCGTACGGTATTCCTGCCAATTTACACATAATAGAGGCATAATCCGCACTCTCTATAATTTCATCGCACATGCCAGCCGGAGTTTCTGAACCGCGAACCATCAGCGGAACATTCATTCTCTGCTCACATGCAAATGACTGGCCATTATCTACGTTAAACGCCGTCCCATGATCGGAAAAAAGGGAAATAACAATATCCTCATCTGCATAATGTTCTTCTATGTATTGATATAATTGGTTCAGATAAAAATCCAGTTCTTTCAGTTCCCGGACATACACCTTTTCCTTATTGACACTCTTCGTCTGTTTCACGGTTGTTTTACATTCATTGTCAATAATCCTATCTTCCAGCGGCGTTTCCGACTGCACCTTAATGGAACGCATAAAGCCGCCTGCGACGTCATGCAAATCTACAAATTCAATCCATAGGTATTGGTCTGTCTCACAGAAGGTCTCCAAATGCTGCAGTACATCTTCGACAACTTCCTTTGCGCGATATCCCTGCGAACTATACTGATACAAAAAACGGTCTATCCCCCTTATGTATCCCTGCAGGGGCGATACCCCATCATTGCCTCCGATTTTGGCAGTTACATAACCTGCGTCATGAAAATACTCCGCAAGCACCTTTTGCCCTCTCATAAAATCCAAACGATAGCCCTCGTTTAAATTCATATGGTTTGTGGAATGTTTGCCTGTCCAGTAAGTCGAAATAGAAGGCAATGTACACTCTGAACCGGCATAATACTCACTGCACTGAATTCCTTTCGAAAAAAAGCGCTCCGTGTACGGCATAAGCGTTTTCAAATCACCCTTCTTAATAATACTATAGTTAAAGCTGTCAATGAAAATGCTGATAACCAGCCTTTTTCGCTCTGAAGTACGATCCTGCACTAACGGAATCGGCTTTGCAAACACGGCCGGTCCCCGTGTGATCAGCGTCTGCCTTTTCTCTATCGGAATATAACTGTATTTCCCATACGCACTCTCAACATAAGATTTTGTATTCCCTTTTCCTTTAAAATTCATCACATTTTTGCTCTTCTCCTGCAGTGTCATACAAACAGGAATCAGAACCTTTTCCTTTTCGTTAATCGTATATTCCCTCCCCATTGACGCCACTTCGAATATTTCCAAACGGTTATGAATACAATTCTTAATATTGCCAATTCCCCAATAAGCGTCAAACCAGCTTTCTGCAAATCCCACATAATACCGCTTCCTGTCAAATGTTTTGAACACGCTGCCGCACATCTCCACCTTGGGGTTACACAACGGAGTATTCATTGAAAAACTATGTTCATCTTCCAATATATCCAGTTCCGCCTTTAAATCCGGATTTTCCGCTGCGCGCCGTCTGATATCATCCAATTCTGACTGAACCTGCTCCTTATCTACCGGATATGTCTTATAATTATCTTGAAAAAATTGCACGCGAAGAAGGGATTTATATGCTTTGTCATAGTCTCCTAATACTTGTGCACAAGCTGCAAAATTATAATTCGCCACAATATTGAAAGGATTTATAGTTACAGCTTCATGCGCTATCCGGTATGCCCTTTCAAAATCATCATTCAAAATATAATAAATACACCAATAAGAATATAAATCATAGTCTGAAGGTTTTTCTTTTTGATACTCTTTCAAAGCTGTTTCAATCGCATTTACATCATTTTCTGCTAGCAGAGCTTCTATTTCTTTATTCAATGCCGCCTCCTCCTGTTTATCAAATCTCAATTCTCTCTATGTTTTATATATATGTGTTCAATATATTCCGGAACATATCCATTGCATATCACAGCCTTTAAATCAACAATATTATTCGTTGATACACTTATCTTTACTTTCGTTCCACCCAATCGCTTTACCTCATCTATCACATGGTAACTGATAATTGAACCCAGCCCGCCAATCCTCTTGTCAACATACAAACCGCCAAGCGTCGATACATAGACTCCATTCTCCTGCTCTTTTAACGAAAAGAATCCCACATCTTGATTTTTATACAAATAAATATAAAAAGACGTCCCTCTTTCAAATTCGTCCCGAATCCAATAAGCGTATCTTTTGTTCGCGACATTTTCATCAAAAAAGGAATCAACAGAAATCCTGTCTGTCCCAAAAATGCCGCGTTCGACCTGCCTGCACAATTCATCCAGTTCAGAACCATCCATTTTTCTGATACCAGTCTGCGCAAACATTCTCAATTCCACCGGAGTGAGTACTACAGAATTCAAATTGTGTACCAATCTTACCATATCTTCAACATAAGTTAATCCCAGCCGTTCCATATTGCACAATAATTTTGAACTGCCTGCCGGCAGCCGGACGACTAGATAATCACTTGTATCATTTGTTATTGCTTCAAGTAAACGGTCAAAAGTATCTTCTGCTTCAACATCAATCTCAGTTGTATTCAAATTTAAATTTCTCTTCTCCCAAACGGCATCAATAATCTTCATTAAAGTAAAACCTTTCTATTTCTCTTCCATAATCTTTATGATGCTATCCAACATCTTTTTCATATCTTTAACCTGTTTCTCCGCAGTATTCTTCTGCACGTATTCTAATGCCGCCTCAGACTGCAGTCTGTAGTATTCCTCATCCGTTACATAACGGCAAACTTCACGTACCATCTCATCGTAGTCTGCAACAACAAATCTTTCCCCCGCATTTGACGCAACGTCATTCCCCGGCAGAGTCACCACTGGGATCCCTGAGACCACTGCCATCAGACCACTATGGCCTCCGCCATTTCTATTCGGGTTCAGATACAAATCCAATGCCGTATATGTTTTCAGCAAATTCTTTTGCCATTCCAGATGATACATCCGATTCTCAAATTCCGTTCCGGCAAAAAGATCTTTCTTTTCGTTCATATCTCCAACCGTTACAATCGCCGTATTCTCTGTTCTTTCCAAAATTGACTTCATGACACCGATAAATTCCTCATCCAGCTCTTCATCTAACCGGTTTCCGACAACGGCAATCAGGAATTTATCTTCCGGTAATCCCAACTCTGGACGTTCCTGCTTCTCTGCGCTTGCTTCAAAGCTAACCTCCGCCCCTCGTTCAAACAATTGTACTTGATTTTCAATAAGCGCTTCTTCGTATTCCGCTTCTATTTCCTCACTTAGGCGTCCTCCGTTTCTAATAAGGATATCCGCATCTGATACCGCTGCTTGTATCGACATTGGCATACTGACAACCGTAGTAAACTTTCTTGCCAGATCCGCAACCGGGTTGCTTACTCCGCACTGAAATACAAAAAGAGGATTAAATGCATAAATCATTGAAAACATCATATTGTATTCTTTTGGACCAAACTTTGTCATATTAATCTGGTATCCAAAAATCTCAGCTCCTCTATAAAAAACCCGAATCGCTTCATTTACAAATTCGTCTCTTGTCATCCGCCGTAAATACTGCCCGCTGTTCCATAGATTCTCCGTCAAAAAACCGTCGCATGGGCAGGCAAACAACAAAATCTCATAGCCCAGATACTCCTGCAAAATATAGATATACTCAAGAACCATCTTTGTCGGCGCATGCTGCAAAAACATGATTTGTTCCGCAATAATGACAATACGCTTTTTATTCCTCTGCGCAAAAGGAAGATACGGAAATTTGATATCCAAAATCCGGTCAAATCTCTCCGCATTCTGCCTGTGAAGTAATCTCTTTTCCCCATAATGTCCGTCTAAATTATGAGTAATATTACATTCCAGCATGCTTCCAATATAAGCGTCATATTTTCCCCTTAATACTGCTGTCAGCATATCCGCCTGAAATGTTTTGATCTGTTTCATATATTTCATAAAATAAGAACCTACGAAAATCAGATCATTCACTTCAAATTGCGAAAGCATCACTTCAGAAATCGCCTTTTGCTCCTCCGCAGACATCGCCAGATATTCCTGCTCCAATATTCCAAACTGCTCAGCTCTTTGTTCCTCGGTCCGCTCCGGATTTTCCAGACATAATCCAACGCTCTTTTTAATCCATTCAATATATGATATCATTCTTTTCCTCCGGTATCCCTTACTCTATTTTTAACAAGGTCTCTTTTGCAAAGTCCCGCAGCAATTCCGCACATTCCTGCATCATCTTTGCAAATTTCATTCCCTGATCTGAAATTGCTTTTCCTTCTTCCTCAAAGGAATCCAACCCTTGCAGGCTCTCGTTTCTTACTACAAGTTCTGCTCCCGCCATTGTAGATGCGACCAGTCCATACTCCAATACCGTTTCACACTTTTTTGTCTGCTTCTTCACCTTTTTCAGCAAATTTAAGTATGCCTCTTTGTCGACATGTCCTGATTTGCAGAGATTCCCAATTTTCTTGTAGATTGCATAAAGCCCTCTGGCATTTTTTGCAATTCCGTTTAACCGTTCTGGAACCGTGTGCAGATATCCGACCACCTTCTCCCGCTGTTCTTTCGAAAATTCCGACTTCATATTCCGAATACATTCCTCAAAATCCATTTCTCTCCCGCAATTTTCCTCAATTGCCTCTTTCAATGTCATCACTTCGGTATTCTCTATATATGCCCCTCCCGCAGTCGCATTAATGACTCTCACATCGCGGTGCTTCTTCACGCCTTCCACATACATATTAAACCAATCCAGATACATTTTAAAGTCTTCTCTTGTGGGAACCTTATCTTCATAATTTCCCTTAACGCGGCGCATGCGGCTCGTATCCTGCTCCGGCATCTTATCCTGAAACGTACCGTCCGCATGAGACTTATTCCCCGTAAGGGCAAGATCCTGTCCTACCAGTATAATCGTGTTAAATCCCATTTTGTACAATAAAGAAAAACCGCTGCATGCCACGGATCCGCCTGTAGATACATCTGCCAGAATCTTTCCTACTGAAGCATAGGCCTGCATTCCCAGAAAATATCCGTCAAAATAGAAAATCTTCTTATTCCTTTGTTCCTTTAATATATCGTAATTTGCCGTAATCGGCGCAATGACCGGCGTATCCTTGATTTCATCTATCTGCACCAGATTCGACAGCTTCATCGCATCAATCGTAATAAATGCGTCCGGCCTGATTCCTGCCCGTATCAAAGGCTTGACTGCCGTATCAACCGCCAAAATAAAAGCTTTATTCTTTGCCAGCTTTAAATCCTGTATATTTTTATCCAACGATGGACCCGCCGCAATCAGGATTGCCGGATAATCATGAGGGACTGCCTCTGACAATCGTCTTGTATTGTATCCGTCGCAGAGATATTCCATATTCAGCATCTGATTCTTTACCAGATGTGCAGAAAATTTTATGCCTGTTCGATAATTCATTATAATGAATGACGTTCTTTTCCTAATCTCCGCCAAAACGTCCCTCATTTTTTCCGGATACAACTCCTGATAATTCGGATGGATTTCCTGTTTTAAAAATTCCATCGTCTCTATCGAAATCAGCTTGTCAATCACTGGGACAAGTTCGTTTTTATTCACATCTTCTACAACAAAAGCAATCGGACGAGACTCAATTTCCTCCGACAAATCCACTTGCTTTATCATTTCCAGAAAAATATCAAGCGACGGTTCATATAAAATCACATTTACTTTTTCAGAAGTATTTTGGACAAGTTTTTTTAAATAAGCGCCGCTCCCTCCTCCAAGCAATACAACCGGTGCATAATCATGAATATCCCCCAGATGCTCCATCCACATCCGAAGCGGTTCTTTCACGTTCCGCTTCCCGTTTAGATATAAACTTCTCTCATCTGCCTTTACTTTGAAAATAATTTCATCATCCCAAGACAGCTCTGCTTCTACTGTCACTTCCGGCTCATTTCTCTTTTCGTCTACCACCCGAATCCTATCAGCAAATTCCGGATACCACTTCTCCATCGCCTTTAGGTTCTTCTCAAATATTTCCCTGCTCATCCTGATTCTCTCCGCTATCTGTATCTATATAAATGTCCAACAAATCCCGCAGCCCAAATTCCAGCGCATCCGCCATACGTACCATGTCCCGCTGTGCAATTGCCTCAGTATAATCCGTCAGCACCTGAACTACATAGCTTTGCAGACTATTATATTCTTCTTCTTCCATTCCAAATACATTTCCCTGTAAAAGCACAGAGACTAACTGCTGAATTTCTCCAGCTAGAGCTTTTGCTCGTTCAACAATATCTGTGCGTCTCATATAGTGATACTCTATACAAATGAGATCCACTTTTTTTGCCAATTCCCTTGCTAATGTTTCCATTTCCACACCCTATTCTATAAGATAAAAAAGAGGTACGAATACTCGTACCTCTGAAATTCTATAATCCAATTCTGAATTATATTTTTGATACCTCTTACTGTA
>Ga0137307_101998_pt1 | contig 15324 bp, 7 predicted proteins | sample NAcewD2O_March_2_FD_97180 | JGI IMG/M metagenome (GOLD analysis project Ga0137307, IMG submission 97180) | Mouse cecal microbial communities from Vienna, Austria - N-Acetylglucosamine amended D2O_March | ecosystem: Host-associated > Mammals > Digestive system > Large intestine > Cecum | place...
ATTCTACTTCCGTATCCTACAATGACCAGGAAGGCGTCATCATCAATTCTGACTTAAACAGATACCAGGCACGTGTCAACCTCAGCCAGCAATTCAACAAGAGACTGAAGGTAGATGCCAACGCCAACTTTGCCAGTACAACACAGAACGGGCCCAATCCCTCGAACAACACCAGCGCCATGTCTACCGCATTCATGTACAGTGTATGGGCTTACCGTCCCGTATCTCCGTCAGGCGCCGACTTAAAAGACGAAATTTACGATACCGATATAGACATGGCAGAAGACTATCGCTTCAACCCTGTATTGTCGGCCAAGAACGAATATCGCAGGAACACTACCAACACATTGCAAGCCAACTTGAGTGCAGAGTATGAAATCATCAAGAACTTGAAGTTTAAAGTTGCAGCAGGCTATTCGAGCCGTGACATAAAGGAAGAAGAGTTTAATGGTCCTAATACCCGTACCGGTAATTCTCACCCTTCCAATACACAAAGTAAAGGTATCAATGCTAAGTTGTACCAATATGAATTCAGAAGCTATCTGAACGAAAACACATTGACCTATCAGTTCAATAAAAAACTTCACAGCATGAATGTACTGGCAGGTTTAAGTTTACAGAAGAACAGCAATTACTCCCACTCCGTAGCAACCGAACATATCAGTAATGAGTCTTTCGGTATGGCAGGACTAGATAAAGGTACCAACCAAACCATAGAGAGCAACCAGGGAGAAAGCAAGATGATGTCCTATTTCGGTCGTATCAACTATAACTATGATTCAAGATACTACCTTAACGCCACCATGCGTGCCGACGGTTCTTCTAAATTCCCGAAAAACAACCGCTGGGGATATTTCCCTTCTGCATCTGTGGCATGGGCTTTCGGTCGCGAAGCTTTTGTATCGGAAAATGCTTCTTGGCTGTCTAATGGAAAACTACGCCTCAGCTACGGCCAGACAGGTAACAACCGTGTGGGCGACTTTGACTACATGGCCAAACTGATTACAAGCGACAACGTGTATAAATATCCTTGGAATGGTTCATTTACCCCAGGTTTCCATATTGCCAATAAAGCCAATTCACAACTCAAGTGGGAAACTACCGAACAAATAGACTTCGGTCTGGATTTAGGTTTCTTCGACGGACGTATCAACGTGACTGCCGATTATTATATAAAAACCACTAAGGATTTGTTACTCAGAGCTGATGTTCCAGGCAGTTCCGGTTTCTCCAGTGCAACGCTCAATGTCGGTAAACTCAAGAACAAAGGTTTCGAGCTTACTTTGGAAACTATTAACCTGAAGAATAAGAAGTTCTCATGGACTTCCAACTTCAATATAGCATTCAACTCCAACAAGATTACCGCATTGACGGAAGGAAAAGGTGAAATTACAAGTTATGTAAGCTGGGACAACAAGTACAAAACCATGCCCGCATACGTCAGCCGTATCGGCGAATCGGCCGGCAAGATGTATGGTTTCATTTATGAAGGTACCTACAAAGAATCGGACTTCAACATCACTACGGACGACAAAGGCAAGAAAGTGTACACCCTGAAAGAGGGTATCGCTTCTTACGTGAAAGGCTGCCAACCCGGTGACCCCAAATATAAAGACATGCCTACGATAGATACCAATGGCGACGGTATTCCTGATACAGGCGACGGTATCATCAATGACAAAGACCGTACCACCATCGGTAACGGCCTGCCCACATGCACCGGCGGTTTCACCAATAGCTTTACCTATAAGAATTGGGACTTCAGTATCTTCTTGCAATGGAGTTTAGGAAATGATATTCTGAACGCTAACCGAATGGTCTTTGAAAATCCCGCCAAGAAGAAGAACACTAACATGTTTGCATCCTATACCAACCGTTGGACTCCCGAAAACCCGTATAGCAACATGCCCCGTGCAAATGCCCTCGGCTCCAACGAGTATAGTTCTCTCTATGTGGAAGATGGTTCGTTCTTGAAACTGAAATCCATCTCTTTAGGTTACAATTTTCCGGCACAGATGCTGAGAAAAGCATTCATCAGCTCTGCCAGAGTATTTGTTTCCGCTGAAAACATCGCTACCATTACAGGCTATTCCGGCTCAGACCCAGAAGTATCTACACGTAATTCGGTATTGACTCCCGGATTCGACTGGTCTGCATATCCACGCTCTTTCAACGCATCTATCGGAGTGAACCTTACTTTCTAACAACAAACGTATAAAACAAAAACAATGATGAAAAAGTTCTATAATATATTCAAAAAAGCCCTTGTCCTCATAGGAGTAGTCTCTATGACTTCATGTGACTTCTTAGGAACCGAACCATACGATTTCGTTTCACCAACCACATTCTATAGAAACGAGTCTGAATGTACCATGGCACTTGCCGCAGTATATTACCCAATGGCAACCGCCAACTTATATGGTAATTTCTATTCCACAGAAATGACCAATATAGATGACCTGAGCTACTATACGCGCAACAGCAACTTTTCCGGTAAGCTATGGGCAAACGACTATACCAGCACCACTCAAGAAATATGGAATATCTGGGAAGCACTATACACCGGCATTAAAAACGCCAATGGTTTGCTTGAGAACATAGACAAGGCAGAAATGAGTCAAATCGCCAAAGATAGAATCAAAGGGGAAGCTAAGTTCCTCCGTGCTTACTATCACTTCTTACTTGTACAGGCTTTCTATGAGGTGCCTATCCGCAAACAATCTTTAGATGACATCAATGCCGCCAGTATGCCTGCCACCTCCAATGCGGAAGCATTAGACTGGATTATCAAAGAAATGGAAGATTGCATTCCCTTGGTTGACAAAAAAGAATATGACAAAAGCCCATCCCACGTGAAAGAAACTTCTGTATATGGCATCCTAGCACGCGTATGCTTATGGAGAGCAGGAAAACCTTCCGACGGTGGAGAAGCCTATTATAAAAAAGCGGCTCAATATGCCAATGAAGTCTACAAATCCAAGAAACATGACTTAAACCCTGATGTGTACGCCATGTGGAAGTGTATGGCAACAGATAAATATGACACTGAATATAACGAATCCATCTGGGAAGTAGAATTTATAGGTACTCGCCTTGACAATAATTATACCGAAAGCCGTATTGGTAATACCATCGGTAACGCCCAAAGAAATGGTAACGCCACGGGTAAAGGTTATACCTATGCTTTCTATGCAGGTACATTAGTCCTTTGGGATTTATTTGAAAAGAACAGTACAGACAAACGTCGTGACCTTTCCATGGCACCTTATTACTTGAATGCGAAAGACGTGCAAGTAAAATGGAAAGACCATGAAATCACCATGCGCCGTTGTGGTAAGTTCCGCCGTGAGTGGGAAACAGCCGAAAACAAGAACAAGAACTGGACTCCCGAGAATTATCCGATTCTGCGCTATGCCGACGTATTGCTAATGCTGGCCGAAGCCGAAAATGAAGTGAACAAGCAACCTACGGACCTGGCTTATACAGCAATAAATCTTGTACGCAAGCGCGCCGGCATTCCGGAACTCAAAAACTTGTCATACGACCAGTTCCAACAAGAATTACGTGATGAACGCGCCCGCGAACTTTGCTTCGAGTCCATACGTAAGTTCGATTTGGTACGTTGGGGAATTTACTTGGAAAGAATGCAGAATACACTGGGTACGGCAGCAGCCGACAAACGCTGGAACTCACAGAGTGAAAATGAAGCCAAGGCCGACAAGACCGGTGGCAAATATGACTTCGCCGCTACTGTAGCAGCCAAAACAGAAGAAAAACATCAGTTCTATCCCATTCCCAACAAAGAACTGTCCGTGAATACTAAACTAAAACAGAACAAATGGTGGTAATAAAACCGCAAGACTTCTAACCTTATTATCTCTATATCACAAATAATCAAATAGACCTTAATTAATTTTATTTGTGCAGAGGAGGGTAATCGAGAGATTACTCTCCTCATTTTAATGAATGATTTTACCACTTGTTTTGTACAATCCACACATCTTATGAAAACAATATTCCGTAATTTTGTAACACAATCAATTAATTACCTTATTTAACCTGATAGTTATGACACGAAAGTTTTTTCAGTTGCTATTTATTTTGACCTATCTTAGTTCATCCGCTTTTGCACAATTCGTAAGTTTCGAAGAAGAAATCCCCTGTAACTTCAAAAGTTCCGATAAACAAGAGTTGGCGTTATCATCATCATACTATAAAGAAGGAAGCAAGAGCCTGGAGTGGAAATTCTCTCCTAACAGCATATTGGACATTCCATCCGAATCTGTTTTTACCCTGGAGGGCGACAATGGAATCACTCTGTGGATATACAATGAAAAGCCTCAGCAAGACTCCCTGCGTTTTGAATTTTACTCTCCCAACGGACATGTTTCCCATCACTTCGGATTCCGACTATACGCTGCCGGATGGCGCGCCTGCTGGATAAGCTTCAAGCACATGCAAGGAGACAAACAAGATAAGAAAATTGCCGGTTACCGTATCATTGCCCCCAACCGCACCGGACGAGTCTTTATAGACCGACTGACCTTCCCGGTAAAAAAAATCAATGACCGTACTACCCCCGATTTGCAGATGCCGACCAATAACTCGCTGACCTATCGCGACCTGTGGCATTGGTGCCGCGTCTGGCAATGGGAACAATATCAATACGACCTACCTCTGAGCGAATCGTTAACCACCGACGAGAAACAAGAACTGGCCACTATAGAAGCACGGCTGACCGCAATACTCGACACCCCAAAAGCACCTAAAAAAGGAATATCAAAAGCCTACAGCACATTCAAGGCGGCCAATATCCGTCCATCCAGTAACGGTTTCACCGGTGCTCCCGTTGTAGCACCCGATGAACTAAACCGTCGAAAAGGCGAACTCTCTTGGAACAATCTGGAAGATATGCTCTCGGGGTTTGCATACGATGCTTACTACAACCATTCTGCCCAATCGGCAAAGAATTACTTCCTCGTTTGGGACTACGCTATCAACCAAGGTTTCGCTTTTGGCAGTGGCATGGGCACCAACCATCACTACGGTTATCAGGTACGAAAAATATATACTACGGCATGGCTGATGCGCGACGCTATCTGGAAAGCTCCCAATAGGGATAATATTCTCTCAGCACTTATCTTCTGGTCAGCATTACAAGAAACAAGGATACCTTTCCAATACGGACGGGACGAATTACTGGATAGCTGGCACACCCTGCTGATGGCAAAAACCGTATCTGCACTCTTGTTTGTGGACGAAAGGGAAAGAGCACGGGCCCTTGCCGGACTCTCCAGATGGCTGAGTGGTTCCTTGCAATACAGTCCGGGAACCATTGGCGGTATCAAGGTAGACGGAACAACCTTCCACCACGGAGGATTCTATCCTGCCTATACCACCGGAGTGCTCGCCATAGTAGGGCAGTTCATAGCACTCACCAGCCATACCCGGTACGTGCCTACCATGGAAGCACGCCAGGTGCTGAAATCCGCATTCATATCTATGCGCAATTATTGCAACATCTATGAATGGGGTATCGGTATCAGCGGAAGACACCCTTTCGGAGGTTCCATGAAAGAAAATGACGTAGCTGCCTTTGCCTATCTTGCCCTTGCCGGAGATTTATCAGGAGAAAGCAATACCTTCGACCACCACTTAGCAGCAGACTATATGCGGCTTTGCAACAATGATACTCCCGAAGCCATCTATTTCAGAAAAGAAGGAATTACCCCCGCAAAAGCTCCGCAAGGCTTTTTTGTATACAATTATGGTTCGGCAGGCATTTTCCGCCGAAACGACTGGATGGTAACCTTGAAAGGCTATACTACCGATGTATGGGGATCCGAAATATATAGGAAAGATAATCGTTACGGACGTTACCAAAGTTATGGTTCCGTCCAAATCATGGGTTATCCGTCGCGCAAAGCCAGCGGTTTCGATGAAAACGGATGGGACTGGAACCGTCTGCCCGGAACCACCACAATACATTTACCGTTCGACTTACTAGACAGTCCTCTGCCCGGTACCACCATGGCACATTCCAAAGAGAACTTCTCCGGCAGCAGTTCCCTTGAAGGTAAGAACGGTATGTTTGCCATGAAGCTGATGGAACGTAACTTGAAAAACTTCACACCCGATTTCGTTGCCCGCAAATCTGTGTTCTGTTTCAATAACCGTATGATATGTCTGGGTACGGGTATCAGCAATAGCAATGCTTCTTTCCCAACGGAAACAACGCTCTTTCAAAGTACCTTCCAAAAGGGGAAAAGCGACATCTATGTAGACGGCAAACTAAAGGACGTGCCTTTCCACCAAGAATTAAACGATGGCAAACGTCATTGCATCCAAGATGGATATAACAATTACTATCTGGTGAATGGAGATAACGTGCAGATACAGATTGCCCGGCAAGACTCCCACCATGAAAAAAACCGTGCCAAGACACAAGGAACTTTTGCTTCTGCCTATATCAATCATGGGGCAGCGCCACAAAATGCCGGATACGAATATATGGTATTGATACAGCCCAGTCCAAAAGAACTGGATGCCGCCCGACGGAAAGCACCTTACCAGATACTCCACAAAGACAGTATCGCCCATGTGGTTATCGATAAACAGACAGGTATCACTGCATACGCAGCTTTTGAAACTTATCTTCCCCAAAAAGACGAACTATTCCTTTCCATCCCTGCAGAAACGATGGTAATGCAAAAGCAATCTGGTTCCAACCTCTTGCTCAGCGTATGCGACCCCAATTTGAATATCTCTGAAAAGGCTTTTACCACCAAAGAGCCAAGCCGCCCCATTGAGAAGAAGTTGATACTGAAAGGTCAATGGAAATGTAAAACACTGCAGGAGGACGTAACCGTAGAAGTAGGACAAACAGAAACAGTACTCACCGTGACTTGCAGACACGGGCAGCCTATAGAATTTATCCTGCTGAACAAATAGTTAGCAAGCGATAAAAAGCCGGAGAAAGCAGTGGGGAAAATATAAAATTTCGGCAAAGCAAGTGCTGTTTCGCAAGAAAACATGTATCTTTGCCGATATGAACGAAAACAGATTACCCATCTACTTCGCCCCACTGCAAGGCTACACTGATTCGGCCTACCGCTTGGCACATGCCCGAATCTTCGGAGGTATCAACACCTACTATTCTCCGTTTGTACGTGTGGAACACGGCGAAATCCGTCGCAAGGACATACGCGAAATCCATCCCGACAACAACGGGGAAATGCACTTCATTCCGCAACTCATAGCCCCGACTCCCGATAAATTAGAGCAGATAATGGCCCTTTTCATCGAATACGGCTATCGGGAAGCCGACATCAACCTTGGCTGTCCGTTTCCCATGTTGGTCAAGCGGCACAACGGAGCAGGTATGTTGCCCCACCCCAAGGAGGTAGAGGCGCTGCTGAAAACCGCTGTAGAGAAGTTCCCGGAAATCCGCTTTTCAGTAAAACTGCGATTGGGATGGGAACATGCGGACGAGTGCCTCGCCCTGCTCCCTCTACTGAACGAACTGCCACTTTCACATGTCACTCTCCATCCGCGCTTAGGCATCCAGCAGTATAAAGGTACTGTTGACTGGAATGGCTTTGAAGCCTTCTACAAGGGATGTGACAAACCACTGTTGTACAACGGTGACATACACACGCCAGATGACATCGAAAGCATAGTCGCCCGCTTTCCCCGATTGGTTGGTGTTGTCATAGGACGTGGATTGCTCGCCAACCCTGCTTTGGCCTGGGAGTACCAGCAAGGACATCCTCTTTCTTCCGATGAAATGGCAAAAAAAGTGAGACTACTACACAACGAAGTGTTCAATGCCTACAAGGAACGCCTACAAGGTGGTGACCTACAACTGCTGACAAAAATGAAAAGTTTTTGGGAATACCTGCTTCCCAATGCCGACCGGAAAGCAAAGAAAATCATCCATAAGACAACGAAGCTAAGCAACTACGAAGTAGCCGTCGCTCGACTGTTTGCAGAACTTTGAGAAACCGATTTTGAGCTTACCGAAGTTTCACAAGCGATGCAAACAGTTACAAAATGGAAAGAACATTACTCTGGGATTAGATGTACCTCAGGCCGTATCTGCGCCACACGATGCCGTCTCATCCATTCGCCCAAATAGGCGCGATGCTGCTGCAACACTTCCCGATAATTCTTTTCAAGAGCCAAGTTACGCATCTCTCCGCGGTCGTCCTCCATGTTATAAAGCTGTTCACGATAGTTTCCTTTATCATACAACACATATTTATAACGCGGAGTACGCAAAGCCCAACCACGGGTAATACCTTTGTCGAAGGTGGTTTCTATGACCACATAAGGTTGGTGTGCCTGTTCTGGGTCGGCACTCTCAACCAAGGATTTAAAAGAAACGCCATACAAACCTCCGGGCAGAGGAATGTCTGCCCAGTCGCATACGGAAGCAAAGAAGTCAACACCTGCATTGACGAGCTGCGGCATCTCTTTTCCGGCATTCTTCTTTCCGGGTAGAGTCACTATCAGAGGGATGTTCACCACTTCTTCGTAAAGAGCAGACTTCTGATTCCATTGATGTGCTCCCACACCGTCACCGTGGTCGCTCGTGAAGATAATTACCGTGTTCTTCCATAGATTCCGCCGATCAATGATGTCGACAATCTTTCCGATTTCAGCATCCACTTTTTCTACCAAACGGAAATAAAGACTGCGATAGCGACGCCAGTCATCCGGGGAATAATGACGCGTGGGATAGGTCGAATAGTTCAGCGATTGTTCATAGGTTATCACATCGGCATCGTAAGGATGGCGGGAAAAGTTCAAGGGCAATCCAGGCCATTCGTCTTGAGAAAGTTCAGGCAAATTGCCGTATGGCAGATTCTGCCCACGTGCATATTCACAGATATTGTGGGGATTATCGAAGCCAACTACAAGAAAGAAGGGCCGGGTGTGTTCCCGTTCAAGAAAGGCAACGGAAGCCTCAGCCAATCCGTGGTCGGTGTGCGGATGAAGGACAGAAAAACCAAACTCCCGATCCGGTATGGAAGCGGTATGTACATGCCACTTTCCGGCATATGCGCATTCATATCCGGCATGCTGCATCAGAACTCCCAAGGTCGTTGCCCGCAAGGAATCGGGCATAGGCACATTGTTTCTCGCAAGACCTATTTCATGGGATGTGTGTCCCGTAAACATGGATGCCCTAGAAGGACCGCTCAAGGGAGCAGAGCAATAAGCATTGGTAAACAAGACACCCGCCTGCGCCAAACGGTCTATATTCGGGGTATGCACATCCGTATTTCCCACACAGCTCATGGCAGAAGCCGTTTGCTGATCGGTCACAATATAGATAATATTCGGCAACTCCTTGGCTCCCGACAAAACTGGAACAAAAGCTGTGGTACAAAATAGTACGTCTTTGAATTTCATCATGGTACAAATTTATCGGATTTAAAAATCGATTTCTAAGGTTCACCTTTTCAATTCCACGTCAAGGCTCACTGCATCGCGACAGGTAAAACGAAGTACTGTCTGCTTCCGGTCGGCCACCACCACTTGACAATATGGAGTTTCGGTCACTCTCCACAAACCTTTCAGCGTAATGGTCACGGGAATTTCACCACTGACATTTTTTATCCACGGGCGTGAATAGATACTGCGCTCAATACGTTTTCCGTCTTTGTCGAAAGCCTCGTCGCTCGGGCCACGATACAAGGCCAGGTCGGGCTGGGAGACAGTCAGCAGAAGCTTGTCCTCATATTCGCGTATCATGACAAGGCACGATGTATCGGCTTTCTGCAACAATCCGCCGTCGGGTAGCGCCTGCGGGGTCTCGAACAGGACGTAAGAAGTAAGACCGTCGACCGGAGAAGACACAATGTGGGCGTTGCGGTCTTGCCACAGAATCTTGTAAGTGGGTTTCTTGGCAAATGCCTTCAAAGCGGCGGCATCCGTGTGGGGCAGCACGGCATATTCGTAGGAAGCACCCTTCGGGGCTTTGCCATGTTGCAGCGTCAGGGATATCCAGTCGCCGGAAGTAGGCTCGGTGCTGCGCTCGCCCACGGTCACTTGCGGGAAGTTCTTCTCGTAACGGGCATCCGGGCGTGAGGCTTTGGAGATGTAATAGCCCACGCCGTTGGGGTCGATATAGGTCTGTCCGTCACTCTGATAAGCTTCCCAGTACCGGCGGGTTTCGGGAGTGGTGGCGGCAAGCTGGAACACGGTGGTTTCCGTCGGATACTCGTCATTCAGGTTCTCGATGTCCGTACCGAGGCATACAATGGTGCCGCCGAAGAAGTGGAAAGACTTGCGGGCACGGTGCGAGCCGTTGTACTTGTCATGTTCGTGCAGTACCATACCGAAGTTACCGTTCTGATGTGCTTGGGACAAACCGCCGGCGAAAGTCTCATCGGAATAGAGCATCTCCTCCATGCCGGAGAAGGTATCGACATTCAAGACCCGGGCACGCAAATGGTCGAAAGGCAGATGAATACTCGTGACCCCCGGAATACGATTCCAGTCGAAGCCTGCCTCCTGCCAGCCACTGGTGGCAAAAGTAACCGTTTCATCGGGTTTTCCGGTAAGAATCTGCATGCTGCCATGCGCCAGATAACGGCCATAGAAGTTGGCGGGGAGATAGTGTTCGGCAGCCCAGAGGTAACGGGAATGTCCGCGTACTACGACAGCCCAGTTGTCGCGGCGCTGCACGGATACACAACCATAGCCCAAAGCCAGATTGCCTTGCGGAACCGGTTCGGGGCGGAAGCCTTGGGTTTCGAGCAGCTTCTTCATCTCCAGCTCGTGGCGGGTAGAAGCCTTCGGCAGATAGTCGGGCGCATTCTTGTCCGGAGCTTCCGTATGGGCAACCAGACGCAGATAGGCTGCGGCCATTTCGGGGTCGTATTTCTGCTTGCCGTCCGGCGTACCGGCAATGGCCATCGTGGCATATTGGATAGGTATCAGACTTCCTCCCCCGTTGGGATGGCGGCCCGACATGGAGAGCGGCCATTGCTTGAGGTTGCAATAGAAACGCATGGCGAGAAGCACTTTCTTCACCGTCTCGTGCGCCTGCCGGGACAGACGGAACTCCGTACCGCTCAGCAAGTAAATCATATTGGTGGCACCGTCCAGACCGCCCACCGCATAAGCGGGATAATTGTTGCAATGATGGAAGCAGGCACCGTCCGACTTGAAAGAACCGGCCAGTCCCGGCGCAGGAAGGCAGCCTTTGTTCAGCCAGCGGGAGAAGGAACGAAGGTATTGCAGTTTCTCCGGCGTATCCTCCATAATCAGAATGCTGGCTACGCGCCCTTGCAACTTGGTGTTGAACGTATCTATATCAATACCGTTGACGGCAGGTTCGGGATATACCTCATTGGTGATGGCATACCAGTTGAGCGTACGTACCGCCTCTTCCAGCTTACCTGCCTCACGCAACACGTCCTTCATCAGGAAATAAGCCACAAAAAGGCCGCGCATACTATATCCGTAATGGTGGATATTTCCCCAGCAACTGCCGTAGGCAATGCCCTGGTCGGTGGCGTTATCGTACATGGCGATGAATTTCTGCTTCAACTCGTGTCTCAGCACCGCATCCTGCGTATTGTTATAAGCAGTGGCAATGCGTTTCATCAGATTGAAGTAGTCGCTTATCTCCACCCCCAGTCTGGAGAACATATCTTTGTCCCAATCGGGTATGATACGTTCGTAAGCCTCGGACTGACGTACGAAATAGATAGGACGTCCCGCCACTTTTCCGTTCTTATAGGTAATCCGGTAAAAATCATACTTCTTGCGAATGGACTGCATCTCCTTGTCCGAAAGCGCGGAAGGCGTGTAGAGCATGTCGCGGAAACGCTTCTCCATAACCCGTATATCCTGCTTCTGCGCCTCGGTCACGTCTGTCAAGGGGATGTCCGGTTTCCACAAGGAGTGTTCGTAGATAACCAGCCAGTGGTTGGTGGTTCCCTTATTTACGAACGGCACCTGCAAGTCGGCAGTCTGCTGGCGGGCATCTACCTTGCCGGCAGTAATCAGATGGTCGAAAAAGAGCTTCCCCTTCACGTCGAGGGCTACAATGCGGATTTCGTCCATCCCTTCTTCCGGGGTGCCTTGCATATCGCGTTCATAACATACCCATGCTCCGCGCCAACCGGTAAAGTTGATGCCAAAAGGAAAAGAGGTGCATACCTTGCCATCCTTCAGGAACTCGAACTGAATCTGCTTGTCCTGGGCCTGCTCATTGTACACCCATACGATGAAAGCCGAAAGATAGGTGTCTTTCCCCGTCGGATCTTTCTTCTCAAACTTCAAGTCTTTCTTGATGGACAGTGCGGCACCCGGCTCGAAAGTCCAGCTCAAGCTGTGGTCGCCGTCCCTATAATGTTCATCGCTAATGCCCAACTGCGAACCGGCTGCCGTAGTGACAAACGCCGGAACCAGCTTCTCCTCAAAAGAAAGCAAACGCTCATTCTTCACGATTTGTGCATGTACACTGCCCGGCAGCCACATGCAAACGAGCGCTGCCGCTCCCATTTTCCATTTACTGAATTGCATCATGTCCGTTTATTTAAGGTTATTGATATTCACCGCTTGAAAATCGGCAAAAGAAGTCGTAACCGCATATTTCAATGTATTAGTACGGTACAAAGAAACCCCTCTTTTTGGAAAAAGAGGGGCATAAATCGTACAGAAGAAGGATAAAATAATGATTGAGGCGAATTTCTGCCCCTACTTTCTCAAGGATGAAGTTCTTCGAAAGCCTTGTTTTCTTCTTGCACCGCCTGAATGGTTTCTTCCAGTTCACTGACGGGGAGGTCGAAGTTGTACCAGTCGTTATAGCAGTCGGTGACGTACCACTTGCCGTCTGCCAGTTCAAAGACCACACGAAGGGAAGGTTCCGATTCATCATAGCCTGCTTCGAACTCCTTATGGGCAGGTTCATTGACTGTGAAACGAGATATATAGGTGCCTCCCTCCTCTTCGGCAATATGCCCTTCCTTCAGCGTTTCTTCGTCCAGCAATGCCCACTTCTCGCGGGTGAAGGGAAAAGTCTGTTCCGTCTCACCGTCATCCTTCAAAAGGACGATGGAAGACTTCAAAGGAAACTTGATTCGGGAATACTGGAATGAGGCACTGGACGTGAATTTCCTGAGAAATGTCTTGAAATCCTCCTCTTCGGCAGCCAGACCATTGGGAATGGTCAGCATAAGTGCCGCAAACAGACAAAGAACAAAGCGGATAGCCTTCATATACTCGGATTATTTTTCAAGGCGCAAAGATAATGATAAAAATCTAATGTGCTAATGTGCCAATGTGCTAATATGCCAATAACCTGCGGTGTAAAGACATAACAGAAACACAGCGCAGCACATTAGCACATTGGCACATTACCCATATTAGCACATTAAACCATCATCTACGCCGCAAATACTCGTAACCGAACCGGCAGCACAGGCAGTCCTTCTTGTCGCAATACTCCTTTTGAAGTTGGAGCAATGCCTGCGAATCGGCAGCGGTAGATACCGGCAGGCCGGCACCGTCCCACAGACGGGTCACGTGGTTGTTCTCAGCCTTCAAGGATTCAAGGAAACGGGTGGCACGGTCACACAAAGCGTCATCGGCCTTGTGCATGCCGTATGCATAAAGAAACGGAATAACCGTATTGATGGCTATCAGATTCAAGGCGCCGTCCCCTACCCGCTTTTCCCTCCGGGGTGAAACCTTTCTGAAGTTGAAGTGCTCCTCCCAATATACGGAAGTATCGGCAGCCAGTATCTTCTTCACTGCTTCCGGCGTTTCAGCTTCCATGACGCGCGAGAAGAGTGCCCGCTCCTTGTGATACAGCTTGGCAAGCTGGGCCAGACGTACATGCGGAAAGTTATCGGGACGAAGACGCAGAAACCGCCACTGTTCAACAGACATAGGAGCTGCCAGCCCGAACTTGTGCTGCAGGTAGCGGAACTCTTTCTGAAGTTTCAAATAGTAATCATCCATCCCTGCCGAGTCTTCCTCCAGCAGTCCTGCCTGCCCCAGGAAGAAAGCCTCCACCTGAAGCAGACTGTCCCGATGCTTGTCTACGGCGCGGAACGGAAGACGGTTTGCCCATGCCTCGAAAGCGTCTCCATTCAGCCCGAAACCGAAGTTACGGGCAAGAGTAATGAAAAAAACATCTTCCCAATGATGATTACAGCGTTCGAGCCGACAGGATATGGCGCGTGCCTTCTGCCCGAAGCGCTCCACCTGCAAGGCGGACAGCCAGGAATGGACGGTGAGCTTCGGAAGGGATGCAAGGATGGAGTAGCAGGGAGGATAAATCTCCGTCTGACGGAGCTCTTCATAACGCCGGCTGACAGTTTCGGGACAAGCGAGCACCATTTGAGGAATCAATTCACCGTTCGTGCGATACACATCACAATTAGATTCGCCCACTACGTGCAGAATGACGTTATCATATGCCTTGTCGCGGTCGTGTCTATGGAGCAACCAGTCTGATGCCCGTGTATGCACTTCAACGTTGCCCACCCAGAGCGTACCGTCTATTTTCAGCTTGGCATTAAAGAAGTCGGGGCCTGCATTGATGTTCGGCAAACCGGGATCTATCACTTCTACCGGCTGTCCGGAAGTTGTTTGGAGTGCCGACAAAGGAAATATTTTGTGCTTCCAAACGTAATGCAGTAGTTGTTCCATGTTAACAAGACGTTAATGTTGAGCACAAATGTAAGAAAAAGATTATCTTTGCAACCTATAGTTTGTTGATAAACTAAATTAAAACAGATAGAAATAATGAAAATCGCATTAATCGGCTATGGAAAAATGGGCAAGGAAATCGAAAAGATAGCCCTCAGCCGCGGACACGAAATTGTAAGCATCATCGATGTCGACAATCAGGAAGACTTTGAATCGGCAGCCTTCAAGAGCGCCGACGTTGCCATAGAGTTCACCAATCCCATGGTTGCATACAACAACTATATGAAAACATTCCAAGCCGGAGTCAAACTGGTATCCGGCAGTACGGGATGGATGGCAGAACATGGAGACGAAGTGAAGAAGCTTTGCACCGAAGGTGGCAAAACGCTGTTCTGGTCGTCCAACTTCAGTCTGGGAGTAAGCATATTCTCTGCTGTCAACAAGTACCTCGCAAAGATAATGAACCAATTCCCTGCCTACGACGTGAGGATGAGCGAAACGCATCACATCCATAAGATGGATGCCCCGAGCGGTACGGCCATCACGCTTGCCGAAGGTATTCTGGAGAATCTCGACCGCAAAGACAAATGGGTAGAAGGAACTTTCCAAGCTCCCGACGGGACTGTTTCGGGCTCTGCAGAATGTACG
>Ga0137307_101999_pt1 | contig 15320 bp, 11 predicted proteins | sample NAcewD2O_March_2_FD_97180 | JGI IMG/M metagenome (GOLD analysis project Ga0137307, IMG submission 97180) | Mouse cecal microbial communities from Vienna, Austria - N-Acetylglucosamine amended D2O_March | ecosystem: Host-associated > Mammals > Digestive system > Large intestine > Cecum | place...
TATTAAAGGCGCTTGACTTTTACGAGCGCAGTCGATTATAATATAGCAAGTAACATTTATTTAGGAGTATAATATGTCGGAAACAAAAACGATCAACGCAAAAATAACGTTTACGGACGGCAACGTTATAAATCTCGAGCTTTATCCCGAAGTCGCGCCGATAACCGTGGATAATTTCGTCAAACTGTGCAAGGCTAAGTTTTACGACGGATTGTGTTTTCACCGCGTTATAGACGGGTTCATGATCCAGGGCGGCGGCTTTGTTTGGGATGAGCGGCGCGGCTTGGTGGACAAGCACGCTCAGTCCATAAAAGGCGAGTTCAATAGCAACGGTGTAAAAAATCCGCTCAAGCACGAGAAGGGAACGATATCCATGGCGCGCACTCAAGTACCCGATAGCGCGTCAAGTCAGTTTTTCATCTGTGTGGCGAATACGCCCTTCCTCGACGGCGAATATGCCGCGTTCGGTAAGTGCCGCGACGAGGAGAGCATTAAAACAGCGGTCAAGTACGGCAAAGTGAAAACGGGCAGATGGCAGTACTATTCGGACATTCCGCTAAATCCCATCGTTATTAAAACTATAGAGATAGAAGAATAATCAAGAATTTGCGCTATCCCGCGCAACGAAAAAAGTCGGTATAAAACTACCGACTTTTCAGTTTGAAATTATTGTCGCATAACGGACTGCGAATATCGGTTTATGCCCGGTATCAAACGCTTTCCAGCAGCATTTTATCGGCAACGAGCGCTATAAATTCGCCGTTGGTCGGTTTTTCGTTATGGTTGTAAACGCGCACTCCGAATAGCGTGTTTATGTTTTCGATCTTGCCGCGGTTCCAAGCTACTTCTATCGCGTGACGTATGGCGCGTTCTACTTTGCTCGGACTGGTATTAAAATGTTCGGCTACTTCGGGATAAAGTTTTTTGGTTATGGAGTTGATTATTTCGGGACTGTCGATCGTCATTTTGATCGCTTCGCGCAGATACTGATAGCCTTTAATGTGCGCCGGAATTCCGACGGTAATAAAAATGTTGCTTATTTTTTCGTCCATCGACCTGTTTTTCGCGGTGGGGCGCTTGGTGTTTACCGCCTCGATTATGCGTTCGTCGAGAACGTTGAACGATACGGGTTTCATCATGTAAAAATCCGCGCCGAGGTTCATGGCTTTGGAAATAAACGCGTCTTGCGACAGCGCCGACACCACTATCACTTTCATATTGCCTTTGTTTAGCCGCTCGAGTACCGAAAAGCCGTCAAGCGTAGGCATTACGAGATCCAACAACAGTACGTCGGGACGAACGGAATCCAACCGTTCGAGTGCGTCTTTTCCGTTTGACGCCGTTTCCACAAGTTCTATTTTTTCCGAAACGGCAAAGTGTGACCGTACGTTTGCAACATATTCTTCGTTATCGTCACATACCATGACCCTGATCTTCATTGTTGTTTCGCGCTCCTTTTTCTCGCTGATTTATTAAAATTATACCATTTTCACGGTATATTTTCAAGTTTCGCATACGTGCGTAAAAAGACTGCTTTTGTCGATAAACTCGCTTATTTTGACGTAAAAGCGCGAAACGCCTGTGCGGACGGTCGGAAACGTTCGGAAAACATCGGCTTTTAAAAATGACACATCAATGATATAATTGTGTATTTTTTAAAAATTTCGGGTATATATGTAGTTAAAATCATAAAAAAGCTATGAAAACGTGTAAAAGTATAGTATATTATAGGAGTCCATTGATGAAAGGAGGTTTAAAGAATTGAAATTCACATTATCCACCGATACTGTCTGCGATATATTTCGCAGTGAGCTTAAAGAGCGCGGCATAGAGTACATTCCTACTTACTACACTCTCGAGGGAGTGGAGCACCGCGACGAGTTTACTCGCGACGAGCAGTTTAAGGAGTTTTACGCTAAGGTCCGCGGAGGTGAGATGCCCACTACTTCGCAGGTCACGCAAAACGATTACGAGGAGTTTTTCGGCAAGCTTATAGAAAAGTACGAAGGGGATATCGTACATATTACAATTTCCTCGGGGCTTATTACTTCGCCGCTGTCGGCGCGTCAGGTCGCGCAAGAGATATTCGACAGAACGGGTCGACATATTTATATAGTTGATTCGCTTGCGGCAACGATAGCGACGCGGCTTGTAGTCGACGAAGCGCAACGTTTGCGCGACGAAGACGTCGGTGCGGAAGAAGCCGTGAACTTTCTTGTAGACTTTGTAAACCATGTTCACACGTGGTTTATGCCGTACGATTTAATGCACTTAAAGCGCGGCGGCAGGGTATCGGGTCCGTCGGCGTATATCGGCACGGCGTTAAACATAAAGCCGATCTTGCATTTCGATAAAGACGGAGCGCTTATAGTAATGCAAAAGAAGATAGGCGCGAGCAAGGGCGTTTCCGCAATGGTGGATATTTTTAAGCAGTATTGCTCGCCGACGCCGCATAAGGTGTATATAGCGAGCGCGGACAGCGATCTTGCCGACGGAATGTTAAAAAAAGTGCAAGCCGTTCGTCCCGACTGCAACGCCGAGATCGGCTGGATAGGACCCGTTATAGGTTCGCATACCGGATATAACGCAGTGGGAATAACATTTGTTTCGGATAAGCTCCGCGACGAACAGTAGATGAGTAGCGCTATTCGATATAAAAAACTTAAGATCAAATGTCGGAGATCATGACAATGAATTTTATACTTTCTTCGGATACGTCTTGCGATATAAAGAGAAAAGAAATGACCGCGCGCGGTATAGAATACCGTCCGCTTGTGTATACGATAGACGATATACCCGCATTCGACGAATGTTCGGACGATGCGGATTATAAAGCGTTTTACGATCAGATCCGTGCGGGCAAGATGCCCACGACGTCGCAGATAAACATTGCCGAACACGAGGAATTCTTTTCGAGGCTTCTCGAAAAATACGGCAAAGATATCGTGCATATCACATTATCGTCGGGTCTGTCGAGTACATACGGAAGCGCCGTAAAAGCCGCAGAGCAGATAAACGAGCGCGAGGGAAGAACGTGCGTTTACGTGGTGGATTCGTTCGGCGCGACTATAGTTACGCGCCACGTGGTAGACGAGGGCGAGAGGCTGCGCGATTCCGGTCTATCCGCAGAAGATGCCGCGCAAAAGCTCGAAGAGTTCGCCAAACATCTCCATACCTGGTTCATGCCTACCGATCTTATGCATTTAAAGCGCGGCGGCAGAGTGTCGGGCGCGAGCGCGGTCATAGGCACGGCGCTCAATATCAAGCCGATAATAAGGTTTAACAGAGCAGGCGAACTCGAAGTCGTGCAGAAAAAGATAGGCGCGAGCAAGGGCATTGCCGCAATGATAGATCTTTTTAAAAATACGAGCGTAAAAACGCCGCATAAGGTGTATATAGCGAGCGCGGACAGCGATCTTGCCGAGAATATGCTGGAAAAAGCGCGTAACGCCCGCCCCGATTGCGATATAGAGATCGGGTGGATAGGTCCCGTCATCGGCGCGCATACAGGCTGCGGCGCAGTCGGTATCTCATTCGTTTCGGATAAGCTTCGCGACGAATAAATTTCTTTAACGAATAAAGCGGTCGGTTGTACGCCGCTGTATTACCCGACAAGTACAATAATCAATATATTACGGAGAAAAAATGAGTTTTATTCTTTCGACAGATACGTCATGCGATATCTTTCGCGCCGAGCTTAAGGCGCGCAACATCGAATATCGCCCGTTGATTTATACTATAGACGATGTTCCCAATTACGACGAGTGTTCCTGCGACGCCGATTATAAAGCGTTTTACGATCAGATCCGTGCAGGCAAAATGCCCACGACGTCGCAGATAAACATAATCGAACATGAGGAGTTTTTCGAGAGTTTGTTGAAAAAATATGACGGCGATTTAGTTCACCTTACGCTTTCGTCGGGGCTTTCGAGCACGTATGAAAGCGCATGCAAAGCCGCCGAAACTGTAAATGCAAAGTACGGTAAACGCGTGTACGTTGTGGATTCGCTCGGCGCGACGGTAGTTGCACGTATTGTCGTGGACGAGGCGGAAAGACTGCGGAACAGCGGTGCGAGCGCAAAGGAGGCAGCCGAAAAGCTTGCCGAATACGCAAAACACGTCGTAGTGTGGTTTATGCCTACCGATCTTATGCACTTAAGGCGCGGCGGCAGAGTGTCGGGCGCAAGCGCAGTCATCGGCACGGCGCTCAATATTAAGCCCATACTTATTATAAACAAAGCGGGCGGACTGTCCGTTGTCGCCAAAAAGATGGGCGTAAGCAAGGGTATGGCATACATGCTCGATAAATTCAAAGAGTTCAGCGCGCCCTGTACCGCAAACAGTAAAATTTACGTTCCTTCGGCCGACAGCGGCGAGCTGGGTGAGGAAATGCGCGATAGGGTAAAGGCTTTGCGCCCCGATTGCGACGTGGAAGTCGGCTGGGTCGGACCCGTCATCGGCGCGCATACGGGCGTCGGAATGTTCGGCGTGTCGTTCCTGTCCGATAAAGAAAGAGAACTGTAAAGTCGAATTTACAACTTGTATAGTAAAAAGCAGCGAGTATATATTTCTCACTGCTTTTTTTATTTATATGTTGCGGTTTTAACTTGTCAAATTTTATAAACTGTTTTTAAGCCTTGCTATAACTTCCACTTCGATCTTTGCGCCCTTGGGCAAAGCCGCTACTTGCACGCAACTGCGCGCAGGATACGGAGCAGAGAAATACTCGGCGTACACGGAATTGACGCACGCAAAGTCGTTTAGGTCGGTAAGGAAAACCGTAGTCTTTACAACGTCGGCAAAATCGAGATTCGCCGCTTTAAGCACGCCGCGCACGTTCTTTAATGCTTGATGCGCTTGAGCCGCTATGTCGTCGCTTTCGATATTGCCCGTTTCGGGAACGATGGGGATTTGACCGGACGCGTATAGCATTTTGCCTACGGCGATCGCCTGTGAGTACGGACCTATCGCCTGAGGCGCGTTTTCGGTGACTATTTGGGTTTTTTTCATGGTATCCTCTTAAGGTATTATTTAAGACGGTCTTTAACTGCTTTAAGCCGCCGCAAAGCTTCGTTCTTGCCGAACAGCTTTACCATTTCTTCGCCGCCGCCGGGAGTGGCTGCCGCACCTGTCAAAGCAATGCGGTATATCCAAAGCACCTGACCTTTTTTGAGTCCGCGATCTACCGCCAACGTTTCGAGCGCGGCGCCGAGATCGGCGCTTTCGGTCGCCTTAATGCAGTCGTCGATAAGCGATTTAGCCATTGCCCGATCGGTCTTCCATTTTTTGTTGACAAACAGTTCGAGATCGAAGTTATCGAACGCGTCGAGGAATGCCGCGCGCTCCTTTATGTCCGCCAAAACTTCGCAACGCGATTGAAGCAGTTCGGAAAGATATTTATAGTCTATGTTTTTATCGGGATAATATTCGGCGTAGTACGGCTGTGCCGCGTTATGGAATTCTTCCGCGCTCAGTTCCTTGATGTACAGCGAATTGAGCCAGCGCATTTTGGTTTCGTCGAATATTGACGAGGATTTTTGCAATCCGTCTATAGAGAAACTGTCTATAAGCTCCGCCATTGACATTTTTTCGCAGTTGTTTTTGGGGTTCCAGCCGAGCAACGCTATATAATTGACAATGGCGTGGGGCAGAAAACCTTTCTTTAAAAAGTCCTCGAATCCGGCGTCGCCGTCGCGCTTACTGAGCTTGTGCTGACTGTCGCGCATTATCGGTTGAAGGTGGATGTATACGGGTCGCTCCCAACCGAGCGCGTCGTACAGAAGATTGTACTTGGGCGTCGACATAAGATATTCCACGCCGCGAATACAGTGAGTAATGCCCATAAGATGATCGTCTATGACGTTGGCGAAGTTGTACGTAGGCATGCCGTCCGACTTGATAAGGATATTATCCTCCAAGTCCTTATAGTCCACGGTAACGTCGCCGAAAACTTCGTCATGGTATGTGTGCGTGCCTGTTTCGGGAATGTTTTGACGTATAACGTACGGTTCGCCGCGCGCTATGCGATCTTGTATTTCCGTTTCGGACAAGTGCAGGCAGTGTTTATCGTACTTCGTTGCGCCTTTTTCGTGTATTTCGGCAAGCCGATCTTTTGAGCAGAAACAGTAATATGCGTCGCCGCTCTTTATAAGCTGCGCAGCGTATTTGAGATATATGTCCTTGCGCTCGGACTGAACGTACGGACCGTGATCGCCGCCGACGATAGGACCTTCGTCGTAGTTGATCCCGGCTTTGTTCAGCGCCGAAATAATTATATCCACCGCGCCGTCGACTTCTCTGGTCTGATCGGTGTCTTCTATGCGCAATATAAATTTGCCGTTATGCTTTTTTGCAAAAAGGTAGGCATAGAGCGCGGTGCGCAGACCGCCTATGTGTAAATATCCGGTGGGGCTGGGGGCAAATCTTGTTCTAACCATGTATTCTTCTCCTTGACAATTCAAATTGTACAATGGTATAATATCTTTAATATTATAGATTTTCCTATCGGAAAACGCAAGTAAAAGGATATCGAAATGAACGAAAACCTTACAAAAAACATTCTCGACGACCTCGCCGAGATAATAGCTATACCCAGCGTATATACAACGCCCGAACCGCATGCGCCGTACGGCAAGCCCTGCCGCGCCGCGCTCGATTGGTTTGTAAGCAAAGCGCGCGGTTACGGGCTGAAAGCGGATATAATTGCAGACGCGTGCGCATACGCCGAAACGGGCGAGGGCAAGGAGTGTATCGGGATTTTGGCGCATCTCGACGTTGTGCCTGTCGGCAACGGTTGGGCGACGGATCCGTTTAAAATGGTCGAGGAAAACGGTAAGGTCTACGGCAGAGGCGTGGGCGACGATAAAGGTTCGGCGGTAGTGTGCTTGCACGTGCTTAAAACGCTTGCCGAGCAAAAGAAAAAGCTCAAACGCAGAGTGCGGCTTATCGTCGGCACGGACGAGGAGCGCGGCAGTTCGTGCATTCGCGCGTACCTTAAAAACGGCGGCGAAGTTCCCGTTATGTCGTTCGTTCCCGATTCCGAATTCCCCATCATAAACAGCGAAAAGGGCATCACGCACATCGTTTTCAAGTTCGAGGACAAGGCGCTTACAAACAACGTGTCGTATATCGACGGCGCGGCTTGCGCGAATGCCGTTCCCGACAAGTCGAGCATAAAAATCGTTAAGGACAGTCCGTTGTATAACGCGGTATGTAAGGCGTGCGGCGGCAAGCCGACGTCAGATCTGTTTAAGACCGCGCCGCTTGCCGAGCATATAGTGTCGAGCGGCAACGGATTTACCGATTACGAGATAGTAAACGCCGGAGATATAACATTGACCGCGCTCGGTACCGCGGAGCATGCGTCCACGCCCGAAAAAGGCGATAACGCGCTTTGGAAAACTTTGGGGATTCTTGCCGCGCTCAACGGCGCGATAGGCTCTAAATATATAGAAAGCATTTACGACAATATGTGTACGGTGCTTGCTACCGAGAAACTCGGTATTTATGTAAACGACGAAAAGAGCGGCGATACTACAATGTGCATGTCGCAGGCGTGGATAGACGGCGATACGCTTTGCATAATGACGGACTACCGTTTGCCGCTCGGTCAGACCGCCGAGGACGTTAAAAACGCGGTGTGCGCCAAGCTCGGTTGCACTGCGGAAATAACGTCGTACGCGAAGAACCTTTACATTCCCGAGGACGCGCCGCTTATAAAAACGTTGCTCGGTATATACAGACGTTTGACGGGCGATATGACGCCGCCTATCAAGTCGGGCGGCGGAACTTACGCGCGCGAACTGCCCAATGCCGTTGCGTTCGGTTGCACCCCGCTCGATATAGACATAAACATGCACCGTGCCGACGAGAATTTCCCCGTCGCGCAGTTGGTGAAGAACTACGAAATATATCTTGCGGCGGCAAGCGAATTGGCGGATCTTTAACCGAATCACCGCATAGCGGTCGACTGTTCGGAATTCCTAATGATTTATTGCACATACTATAAAGAAGGAGAATATCATGATAAAACTCAATCCCACAATGGACGAATTTAACGAAATAACCGCAACAGGCAAAACGCTTGTCGATTTTTGGGCGAGCTGGTGCGGACCTTGCCGCATGCAAGCGCCGATAGTGGAAAAGCTTGCCGAAACGACGGACGTAAAAGTAATTAAGATAGACGTAGACGCCGACGATACGCTGTCTATGGATTTTCAGGTCAGCAGTATACCCACGCTCGTGCTTTTCGAGGACGGGGTAGTGGTGGAAAAGTTTATCGGGCTTACCGATATCGACGAAATTAAAAAAGCGTTCGGCATATAACCGCGCGATTTTAATGATAACAATTAAAAAAACCGTCCGTTTCGAATATCGAAACGGACGGTTTTCTGTTATGTTTTAGTTAGTTAAGCTGACAGAGCATTTAAAGTCTTTGAATTGCCAATCGTCCGCAAACGCGCCCGTCGCGTCGAATAGAAATGTCAGAGTATCGACGTTTTTCACTTTCGACAGGTCTATATTAATTGTGCAAGAATATTCATGTACGCCGCTCGAACTATCGAGTTTGTCCGCCCAAAGATATTCGCCGGTAGCATCGTGTCGGAGATAAATGTGTTGATAACCGTCGTTTATTTCCCATAGTTTGCAAGAAAATTCGATTTTTAATGTATTAAGAGTAGTTTCATTTATGAGTTCGCTGTAAAAACTTTTTATCAGAATATCTATAGTTTTACTCGGGTTATTGTTTACTCCATTATCTTTAACCGTGTATGTAGCGCTGTCGCTGGTTTCCATAATAAAGTAATCGTATTTTGCATACAGCGTAATATCGCCCGTTCTCGTTGCGGAGATAGAAGTTACTTTCGTGGCGAATGTAGACGACGTATACCAGCCGTAAAACGGTTCGAGGTTATAATATCTGCCGTTGGGATCTTTCATGCGTATGACGGGCATGGTAGACAAGCCTTCGCCGTAAGTGTAATATTTAGGCGATACTATCATTTTGGACGTTAAGTTTTTGTAGATTATATTATAGTTTTTAGCTCTCCAAGTGGCATATAAATCAATTTTGTCACCCGATGTGTATGAGAGATTCAATACGTCCTGTCCGTCGGAATAAACGGCGCTCCCGTTAGTCGAAGTTGCCCAACCGGCAAAGTCATAGTATGTTTTAGAGAACGTATTTTTGCGTAACGCCGCGGTAACGTCGCATGTGTGAGTTGTGTAACCCATATATCCGCTGCCGCCGTTTGGATAATAGTATATATAATATATATGTTGCGCCCATCTCGCAAAAAGCTGAGTCGATCCGTTGCTTTGGCTTGACGGAGTAAGATCGGGCATTGCATTCCATGCTATAAGCGAACCGCCGGTTTGAGCCGTGTACCAACCGATGAAAGTATATCCGAGTCGGCTCGGTGACGGAAGACTGATGTTTGCGTTATATACGGCTGTTATGGGCGCAACGTCTATATTACATAACGTGTTAAAGTAAATCGTATGTACTTCGTTTATCCAGACGGGTATTATAGTTATTACCGCCAGATTTTCTCCCAAATCGGGAACGCTTGTCCAATCGAGCACTGAATCTTTGTATTCGAAATGATCGAATATTTTTCCCGTACGGAATCCCTGTGCGGAGTTTTTGAATATCGCTATAAGATTTATTGCGGATATTACGGCGCCGTATTGTATGTAACACTTCTCATCCGAAATACCGTCGTTGCTCAGCCAGGTAATACTGCCGTTGGCGTTTATTTGGATTTCATAGCTTTTCTTTATCCATTGTGCTTTGAGCGAAATCGTTTCCGCTCTGTTCCAAGGATATATACTTCGTCCGTCGGAAGTAATGCAGATCGTACCGTTTTCGTCATACCAACCGTCCAATTCGTAGCCTGTCCGTATTGCGGTGATGTCTGTCGAAACATATTCGCCGTATTTGACGATTATAAAATTATCTTCCGATAAAGTTCCTCCGTCCGCATTGAAAACGATAGTGCAATCGTAAGGGATCAGATTGCAATACAGATTTAAAATGTCATCCATTTCGAATAAATCGCCTTCGGAATATGGCTCGCCCGTAAAATTCGGATCGTCATACCAACCGCCGAAATGATAACCGTACAAATCAACGTCAGGCAGATTTTTTACGGTATCTCCGTAGTATGATACCCGTTCTTCCGTCAGTACTCCGTTTATGATAAATCGAATAGGGAAACTTTTGGAAACGACCAAATACGAATACGTTCCGAATGCCGATTTATAATCGTCTATGTAGGTATACGGTACATAAATATACGGTTTGGTGCCCTGTAAAGCATTTTTACCGACAGAGGGTGGGGTAGTTACGGATGCGAGATAAGACATTTCCGATAGGTTAATACAGTTTACAAATGCGTAGTCGCCGATCTCGGTATTGGTGTTAAAGCGTATGCTATGAAGATTTACATTGCCCTCGAAAGCATACGGATGTATTTTGGTTGTATATTTAAATACATTGAATTCCGACTGTATGTTGCACGCCGATATGATTTCCGAACCGTCATAATTATATAGGACGCCGAAATGTTCGGAAAACGCTTTATTGGCAGAATTGACGTAAAAGTCTAATAGCTTGCAATAGGAGAATGCGCGCGACCCTATTTCGGATACGTTGGATCCCAATAGGATGTCTTTCAATGCCGAACAGCCGTAGAATGCTTTAGCGCCTATCCGTTTGATGCTGTTTGTATTCAGTATCCTTTCAATTTCGACTTGATCGGCAAAAGCTTCTTCTCCTATGGCAACTACAACGCGGTTGTTTAGTGTTGTCGGAAGATCGATTTGTCCGTACAACGGTTTGCCGAAAGTGCCCGTTATTTCGATCTCGCTATCGGACAGGACGTTTGTTTCATAAGTCGCTACCTCGCCGACAGCAGAATACGCATTAAGCTTCCGCACTTCCATGCTGTCGCCGCTCTTTGTTTGTATTGTTATGGCGTCGCCGCCCGAGAGTAACCGTTGTCTCAAATCTTGCGGCGTTAATTGGGGATCTATCGAGAGCATAAGCGCCGCAACGCCCGTAACGAACGGCGTAGCCATGGACGTTCCGTCCATGGAATGATAGCCGTAATCGATATGCGTGCCTAATCTTGTCGTGCAATTTTCCTGGCTACACATGTTTCTGGGGAAAGTGCTGTAAATATCGACCCCGGGAGCGAATATGTCTACCGTGGTCTTTCCCCAATTCGAAAAATCCGCGCGCTCGTTATCCTTATTGATTGCGCCGACCGAGATAAGATTATCTAATCGATAAGACGCGGGATATACACTGTATTCCCCGTCATTATCGTCACCGAAATTGCCCGCTGCGCAAATAAATGTGCCGGGGTATTCCTCAATAGCTTTTTTTAGCTTATCATTTTTCTTCCATTTACCGCTGTAATTAAGTATGGGCAAACCAATTTTTGTTGCATATTTTATAGCGTTGGTCAAAGCGTCATCATTCGTTATTTCGCCTTTATCATTCAATATCCTTAGCGATACGAAACGTACGTCTCTTGCCGCACCGGCAATACCTATATTGTTACACTCGGCGCCTATAATTCCGGCTACATGCGTGCCGTGCCCGTACGAGTCGCTCGGTTCGAGTACGGGTTCTCCTTCTGCTTTGTCGGTGGTGAAATCGCGGTGCAGTGTGGTGCTTAACGTGTGCGTATCCGCACGGTAAATGCGGTTGTATAAGTCGGGATGAGAAGCGTCTATTCCGCTGTCTATTATGCCTACCATAACCGCCGAACTGCCTTCCTCTATATCCCAGGCATTATTGATTTTGGCGTTATCCAAGCCCCATTGCTTATCGTAATAGTCGTCATGTGACGATATACTTAGCAAAGGACCGTAAACAGGTTGCGCTATTTCTATCCCGTCACGGGCAGATAACGTTTTAATAGCCTTAATAACGTTCTTTTTGCTTTTTTTATCTAATGTAATTTCCAGAGAGCGTTGATAATCTTCAAAGTCGATATTCAATTCCTCATCAACAGGGATGCCGTTAATTTTTCTCCTAACGTATTCATCCAAATCGGTATTCCATACTTTAACAGCGGAAGCGCCGACGTCTGCAAAATCTTTCGGTGTATAATCCAAAAATTTGCGAGTTTCTTCCTTTGTCAATGTTACATCAACGGCATCATCGGAAGCGTATTCGTTTCTCAGATAAATGCGGAAAGTATCCCTGTCGTTTTTTGCTTCCCAAGCTATGTCGTACCAAAGCTTGCCGATAAACCCTGCGACTATAACAAAAGCTATAAGCGCAATGAAGATAATAAACCATTTAGTCTTTGTGCCGATACGTTTCATGATATGCCTCCTTGAGATTTGGTTTTTTATTCGAAGAGCGATTTTGCTTATAACGGCAAAATGCAACAACGACAGGTTAGTGAAATATCCGCGATCCGAGCGAGAGTGATTTTATTGTCGTAATAGTCGTCATGTGACGAAATACTTTGTGAAAGACGTAGATAAACAGGGGATGCTGATTCTATTCCGTCGCGAGCAGATAACGTTTTAATAGCCTTTATAACGTTCTTTTTGCTTTTCTTATCTAATGTAATTTGCAGAAGACGTTGATATTCTTCAACGTCGATATTTCTATCATTGTCAACAGGGATGCCGTTTGCTTTTTTTATAATGTATTCATCCAAATCGGTATTCCATACACTAACAGCGGAAGCGCCGACGTCTGCAAAATCTTTCGGAGTGTAATCCAAAAATTTGCGAGTTTCTTCCTTTGTCAATTTTACATCAACAGTATCCTCAGAAGCATAATCGTTTGTCAGATAACTGTGGAAAGTATCCCTGTCGTTTTTTGCTTCCCAAGCTATGTCGTACCAAAGCTTGCCGATAAACCCTGCGATTATAGTAAAAGCTATAAGCGCAATGGCGATAATTAAACACTTGGCTTTTGTTCCGATATGTCGCATGATATGCCTCCTTGCTATCGGTTTTTACTAAAGTGTCCCTGCTTTAATGTAACGTAGAAGTTGTTTAGTATATTATACTATAATAATATATCTCCAGTCAATACATTTTTGAAAAACGGTAGAACTGTATAAAATTCGGAATGCGGAATTAGGAATTCGGAATTACGGTTGATTATTTATAGATCCCTCGACTGCGCTCGGGATGACTTACTTCTTTTGTAAAAGAAGTAAGCAAGAAAACTTTTAGCGCCGTGTGTTTACTTAAACCGTTCGTTGTAGGTTACACCCGAATAGTTTTATGACGTTAGAAGTTTATCAGACGCCACTATGTATTAGCATATAGATCCCTCGAGAGGGCAAAAAACGCTCGGGATGACATGGTTGGGCTTGTCCTTTCGACTGAAGGGCGTCATGTCATTTCCATGTCTTTTCGACCGAAGTGAGCGTCAGCGAACGGAGCGGAGAAATCTATATGCTTTACTCACCGCTATCCCGTTTTCCACTTTTTTAAAAAATTTCAATAAATTTTTAAAAACCTATTGACAAACGAAAATTTAGCTGTATTTAGCTGTATAATATAGTTAAACGTTTAAGTAATCGGTAACGTTCGGATATAAACATGGTCGTCTGCCGATAATTCAATAAACGGAGGTTAATGATGAAAAAAGTGCAGAAGTTGTTGATTTCGACTTTGTGCGTCGTGCTCGGAGCGAGCGCGCTTGTTGCGTGCGGCGGCGATAGTAATGATGGGAAGAACGGTAATGAATTTACCGTTACTTTCTACGACGCCACGGGAACGACAAAGCCGAACGAGATGACCGTTTTAAAGACCGTTAAGGTACAAAAAGACGGAACGGTGGAAAGTTTCGATCCCGACGAAAAAACGGGATACGAATTTATGGGCTGGTACGGCACGCCTACAAAATCTCAGCCGTTCGATTTTACTGCCGAGATCACTCAGGACACGGCGATATTCGGCGGTTTCAGCAAGTATGTGGAAGACACGCGCGAATATTACATAGTGGGATCGGGAACAAGCGAGCTTTTGTTTACGTCCAATTGGGGCAAGAACATAATCGCCGACCATAAACTTACCAAAGCCGCGGATAAGAACGAGTATACCATTACTTGCGATCTTAAGCAAGGCGACGAGTTCCAATTCGCGCTCAACGCCGACTGGGCTAACAAACGCGGTTACGGATATATGGCGTCGCTTAAGCTCGACGACGGAACGGTTGCGTTCAGCGGTCAGGGCAGCGTGTTCGACGATTCGGCAAAGGGAAGCAACATCAAGTGCGAACATTCGGGCAACTATACGCTTACGCTCAAGACCTATCCCAACGACGATTATTACAACACGAGCGGCAACGGCTACAGCGAAGAACGCAAAGAAATTTATAATGTAGGTACTTACGACAAAATAGAGTTCAAGCGCAATGGCGACGTTATAAATAACACGGTCACAATTACCGATTATTATATCAAGGGCGCAAGCATCACCAAATGGGGCGATATGTACAACGAGCATACGCAAATGACGCGTAACGGCTCCGAGTATACGATGTCCGTCTATCTTAAAGCCGGCGATGAATTTATGTTCACTACGCGCGTTACAAAGATAGAAGACGACGAAACTTCCTATGCTAAAGGCTCTAAATTCATTAAATCCAATCTTCTCGATGCCGAAGGTCAGGAATTGCTCGACGGCTATACGCTCGAAAACGGCGGAGCTAACATGAAAGCCAAGGCGACGGGTACATACACGTTTAAGTATGACGCAACCGCCGATAAGCTCGTGGTGACGTTCGACGCGACCGTTGTGCCCGAGGCGTTGGATTACTATATCGACGGCACGGCTGTGGGCGAGTGGAACGTTTACGACAACACGCGCAAGCTTGTAGAAACGGAAACGGGTTCGGGCATTTATAAGCTTACGACCGAACTTGCCGCAGACAAAGAGTTCGAGATCCGCGCATGCAAAGCCGGAGAAACGGCTACCGCTACCAACACGGCGGCTAACCAATATCAGTACGATTGCTTGGTCGCCGACGACGCTTTCGAACAGATGTCCGCCACAAACAAGAATATCAAGGTAAAGACCGCCGGAACTTACGACATTACGTTTGACAGCTATTCCAAGATAATCACGGTAGTCAAGCATGTGGATGTAGATCCCGCCGACACGCTGGATATTTATGTAAAGGGCGTCAATTTTACAAACGGCGCAGGAACAGCCGGCACATGGAGTCCCAACTTTGCCGCCGAGTGGAGAATGACGCTCGGCGCAGATAAAACGACTTACGAGATCACGTTGAATCTTACGGCTACGGCGCAGTTCGGTTTTGCCAAGTTCGA
>Ga0137307_102001_pt1 | contig 15312 bp, 12 predicted proteins | sample NAcewD2O_March_2_FD_97180 | JGI IMG/M metagenome (GOLD analysis project Ga0137307, IMG submission 97180) | Mouse cecal microbial communities from Vienna, Austria - N-Acetylglucosamine amended D2O_March | ecosystem: Host-associated > Mammals > Digestive system > Large intestine > Cecum | place...
AGAGGAGTGAGGAGAATCTATTTCTTGTATCAAGGATTTTTGCACTTCGATTTTGAACCTTAAAACAATTTTTTTTCGCAAAGTCCTACAGGCCTGCTCTACAATTTGCCAATTATCAACTTAAGTTTCGCAAGTTTTCAACTTGCTCAATCTTAAAGGTTAAGCGGTTATAAGGTTACTTACAAATAGTGAGTTGACATAACCTCCAAGCCTTCGGCTGAAAGCCGAACCAACCTTATAATCTTCAAGTAATCTTCAAGTTCTTAAGAACTTGGAAACTTGAATTATTAATCAGGTTGTGCGAATCAATTTGATCTCAACTTTCTTATCAATGGTTTGGAAACAGCATCAATCAAATAAGCAAGCACAATGGTAGATACCACAGTAACAGGAATAAAGAGATACGCCGGTGGTGCAAAATAGTCTCTCATGAGCAACATAAATGTGGTATGAAAGAGATATATCTCATATGATATACCACCAAGAAAAAGCAAAATCCTATTATTGAAGTTCCTGCGATAACTCCATAGAAAAAGACACATCAACAATACAACTCCCAACACTATTTTAAGCATATACGCACCCCAGAAATACACGTATTTATATTTTAGATACAGCACTCCCAAGACCAGCGAAGCTACTATAAAAATAATTTTTGGGGATAGATTCCTGCGTTTAATCCAGTTAAGCATTGCCGGAAAATATCTATAAAGCAACACTCCCCAGACAAGACCTAAGCGTTCATAACACCACCCAGTGGATTCCCCCAGAAAATATAAACACAAGCTCGACAACAAAACTCCTGATATATTTATTAAATCCGTCGTTTTGCGATTGAGTCTAAAATAATTGCCGATAATTTCCAGACACCAAAACCATAGACAATATGAAAGCAGAACGGCAACATATTCATTGAATTTGATTAACAACGGCAATCGAGACACACCTGAAAACAGATAATTTGCACCATAATTCACTATATTTATTATAATCATCGGTATCAACAAGCTCGACAAGCGATTTTTCCAAAACGTAGTCATGTAGCCTTGCTTATTCTCTACAGCTAACTGCATTCCATATGATGATACAAGAAAGAAAAATGTGACGGCAACATATCCAAAACTACCGATAGCATCTTGAAGCACATTGGAATAATCGGCCGGAACGTGTACAAATATTACCACTATCGCAGCCAAGCCCTTCAATGCAGTTGTATATTCTTTAGTAAAAAAGCTGTTCTCGTTTTCGCAATTCCTCCTTTTTAAGCATATCATTATAATAAATATAAGGAGAACGCAAGCTGTTGACAATAGACTTTTTAGCTCCATTTTAGCATTTAAGATTAATTAATTATTTCAAACAATGTGCTTTCGTCATTTGTCAATTGGCGATATTTAGCTATTGCATTGTTAAAAGCATCTTCAATTGTAGGGCAACTACCTTTATCATTGGGAAGTGATACAACATCACTCGTCCCCCAATAATTACCAATTAAATCATATCCAAGTTTAATTTTACAAGTATTACCAATCCATATTCCCTGGTCGTATTTTTGAATTCCATTTATGATATATGGTCCGGAGCATCTAAAGTTACCATTCTCAAACAAATTATTTCGATATATCATTTTTGTATTCCGATATTTGCTATTGCTAAGAATATGGCACTTTTTATAACGAGTATCACTATAACCAAAACCTGTATCAATCCCTGCATCGTATGATTTATTAGATTCAAATATACAATTATCAAAGATACTATCATCGGTATCTCCATTTAAAAATTCTTCATACGATTGACAACAGTTTCTTATAACATTGTTTTTCAAGATGATGTTTTTTACAACGAGTTTTTTATTTGCTGAGCCTTGAATAGTCAGGCCGGCATCATAACAATGACTTATTTCACAATTTTCAACTAAGGAATCGTGTGTGTCACCTGTTATATAAAATTCAATACCGTTACCTAAGCACACCCATGAAGGGTAGCCTATTTGTATCATCCCTCCGATGCAATCTATATTGCAATCTTTAATTATTAAATTTGAGCCGGATTGAATGCCATGACGTCCCCAATATGCTACTTTAACGTTCTCAATTACACAATTTTGTGCAATGACTCCTGTAGCACCAATTGTTACACCTAATCGTAGTTGTCGCAGATTCCCATTGTAACGTACATATAGATAATTAAAGTTCGATATTGGAGTTTGTGCAGTAGGAATAGATGTCGGCTGCCACATTAGCCAATCTTTATTAGCATTCAGCAGCTCTTCAAAATTTTGGACTTTCTGACAATTCAAAGATTTTCCATTTGATTGGTCAACAAGAGTACCTATATTATTGACAATAGATTGAGACACTTTATATCCTTCATATTCTGACTCAGGCATTGCCAAATTGATTCTCCAAACACAGCCATCGTTTGAAGATGTCCATTCACCACTGTTATTTATATCCCCTTGTTCGATAGCTGAATCAGGCAAAATCTTTAAGCCACTAATCACGGGCTTTACACCTTCCCCATAAGCTCTTAAATTCACACCATCAAGAGTAAAAGACTCATAAAATGTATCACCCTTACACAAATAAATATTGCGTGGTTTCATCGACAAAGCCTTCGCTATAGTTTTATAGGGATAATCTATGGTTCCTGGAGCTGAATCATTTCCCCTATTACTGACATACGCATTTTTGTGATTTACACTGTCGTGGCGTATCCAATAAGAAATTCGAGTACCTGTCTCATAAGAATTTTTATTCCAAAAGAACCTAACCTGATGATAATCTTTGGGTGAGATAAACGAACCTTTTGTCGTGCCTATTAATTTAAAAATCACTTCCCATGGTTCTGAGTCACTATTGCGTCCAGATATATGACATAAAGACAAATGATTCCCAGAATAATTACTAATTTCGACTCTATAATAATTATTGGCAAGAAATATAGGAGTAGTTGCAGAATATACACGACCACCACCTAAACTATCTGTAGTGATAAAATCACTTTGTATACAGTTGAGTGTGTCTACCATAAAATTATACGGAATTATCCGGCCTAAGCCAATATGCTATTCTTACATACTGATCAACATCAGTTTTATTCCAAAAGATTCTTACTTGACAATAGTCATCATCCGACACAAACAAAATATCTGGAGGATTACTGGCGACACCTAACATTTTCCATGGTTCCGAATCATCTTTTCTTCCATCTACATGAAAGAAAGAGAAGTACTTACCTTCATATGCATAAATACTGCATCGATACTGAGCTCCTTTCAACAAAATTGGAGTATCTGCCTTATATGTTCTTCCACCACCAATATGGTCGGTTGTAATAAAATCATCTTCTATACAATTCAAACAGTTAACCATGATTATTAAATTTTAAACCATAATAAAAATCAAGATAATTCCAAGTAGTATTATTAAGCCCACTCTAATTCATTATTTGGCTGCAAAATACCTGTTCTTTATAATATAAAGATCAGCGACCATATAATGTTTTAATTAAGCCATGTTGCCTATCTTCACGAATGCCGCTGTAAAACGATTTTTGATACTTCTTTCTTTTCAAGAGCGAACTTACGAATCTCATTAGTATGCTCTCCAAATGAGGTACGATTCCTAAATTGCGCAACCCACATTGGAAATCCCTCCACATTAGATTCAAGTAAAACTGTTGTTTCATCTTTCTTGACAGCGACTTTATCAAATCCGGGGATTTGAAGGCTAATATTTCTAAATTGACTCCATTCTGAGAATCGAAAATTGTGCCGTCTGCATTTTGTCAATATTTTGCAAGCTCTCCGGTTTGAATGGTCTACTCCTATCATTTTTCTGAAGAATGCATATTGTCAAAAAAAGCATTTTTGCGTCCACTCGAGTAATGACAGATTTTAGCAGATGACAAAAATTGAATTTTATCGAACATGTTATTGATTTATAATTACGTATCTTCAACCCCTAAAAATTGACGACTTCAAAGAAAAAAGTTTAGCTGCTTTTTCCATGAAAGTTTCGACAACTCCCGGGTAGCGCGACAAAGTTAATCAAATCGTCCCTATTATGCAAGAGCATCCGGCCGGTGATGAATAATTAATCGCATTGTCACTATCTTAAGCAAACTTAAGCATAAGTTTTGCTGACAAAGAAAGATTACGTAACTTTGCATTGAGCAATCCGAAAGAATACAACAATGCCAAACAATAGCCGTGCCGAAAAACTTGAAGCCCTCGGCAGAATAATCGATACCCTCGACATTCTCCGCGTGAAATGTCCGTGGGATGCAAAGCAGACCAACGAAAGCCTGCGCCCCAACACCATTGAGGAAGTCTACGAACTCACACAGGCCCTCATGGACAACAACAGCACCGAAATCCGCAAGGAACTCGGCGACGTGCTGCTACACATACTTTTCTACGCTAAAATCGGCGATGAAAACGGGCAGTTCGACATTGCAGACGTGGCCGATGCCCTCAACGACAAACTCATATTCCGCCATCCCCACGTTTTCGGCGACACAAAAGTGAAAGACGCCGAGCAGGTGACACAGAATTGGGAAGAACTGAAGTTGCGCGAAAAAGACGGCAACCGCTCGGTGCTCGCAGGTGTACCCTCTGCACTCCCCGCACTCGTCAAGGCATTCCGCGTGCAGGAGAAGGCCGCCAATGTGGGCTTCGACTGGGAGGCTCCCGCACAAGTGTGGGACAAAGTGCGCGAAGAGACTGCCGAAACCGCCGAAGCCATCGCATCGGGCAACAAAGACGACATCGAAGCAGAGTTCGGCGACCTCATGTTCAGCGTTGTCAATGCCGCTCGCCTCTATGGTGTCAATCCCGAGAACGCTCTCGAACGCACCAACCGCAAATTCATATCGCGCTTCAACTATATTGAAGCCAAAGCCAAGGAGCAGGGCAAACACCTCAAAGAAATGACTCTCGAAGAGATGGACGCTCTCTGGAACGAAGCCAAAACCGCCAAATGATAGTCTGCATCACCGAGAAACCGAGCGTCGCAAAAGACATTGCGGCAATTCTCGGCGCAAACGAGCGCCACGACGGATACTTCGAAGGCTCGGGCTACCGGGTGACATGGACCTTCGGACATCTGTGCAGTCTCCTTGAGCCCAACGACTACAAGCCACAGTGGAAACACTGGTCGCTGAGCGCATTACCCATGATTCCCGAGAAATTCGATATTAAACTCATTGACGACAAAGGCATCAGGCATCAGTTTGAAATCATCGAGCGACTCTTTCACAACGCCGACGAAATAATAAACTGCGGTGATGCCGGCCAGGAAGGCGAGCTCATTCAGCGCTGGGTAATGAAAAAAGCCGGAATCGGGTGTCCGGTGCGCCGCTTGTGGATATCGTCGCTCACCGACGAATCAATACGCGAGGGATTCAAAGGGCTTAAATCACAGCAGGAATACGACCGTCTGTTCTACGCCGGTCTTTCGCGTGCCATAGGCGACTGGATACTGGGCATGAATGCCACGCGCCTCTACACTCTCAAATACTCGTCGCCCGGACATGTGCTGTCGATCGGACGCGTACAGACCCCTACCCTCGCCCTCATTGTGCGCCGGCAGAAAGAAATCGCAGAATTTGTACCCAAAGACACATGGGAGGCACACACCATCTACCGAGGTGCCAACTTCACCTACACCGGCGACCGATTCGACACCGAGGCCGTTGGGCAGAAGCTCATCGACGAAATCAGCTCCGAGCCTTTCGTAATCGACGACGTGACCAAGAAAAAAGGCCGCGAAGCACCACCGCGCCTCTTCGACCTCACATCGCTGCAGGTGGAGTGCAACAAAAAATTTGCATGGACTGCCGACCAGACACTGCGCCTCATACAGAGCCTCTACGAAAAGAAGCTCACCACATATCCGCGTGTCGATACGACTTATCTTTCCGAAGATATTTATCCGAAAATCGGCGACACCTTGCGGCGCATGACTCCATACGCCCGAATCACCGAGCCCATTCTTCAGAAACCGATACCGAAGTCTAAAAAAATATTCGACAACAGCAAAGTCACCGACCACCACGCCATAATCCCCACCGGACAGTCGCCCGCAGGAATCGAAGGCGACGAAAAGCGCCTATATCATCTCATTGCCATGCGCTTCATCGCCGCATTTTACAGCGACTGCGAATTCGAGGCCACCACTGTCAACGGACACGCCGCCGAGTATGGGTTCAAGGCCATGGGAAAAGTAATCACAGCTCCGGGCTGGAGAGTGCTCTTTGCCGACAACAAGGCCAAAGACGACGAGACTCAGGCCAAAGACGACGATAGCGACGACCGCATTCTGCCCGTTTTTACAAAAGGCGAAAGCGGCCCACACGAGCCTTTTCTGGCTAAAAAAACGTCACAGCCACCTAAATACTACACCGAAGGCACTCTGCTCCGTGCCATGGAGACAGCCGGAAAGAATATCGACGACGAAGACCTGCGCGAAGCTCTCAAAGAGAACGGCATCGGACGGCCGTCGACACGTGCGGCCATTATCGAGACTCTTTTCAAGCGACGCTACATATATCGCGAGCGCAAAAACATTATCGCCACCCGGGCCGGCATAGACCTAATCGCTTCTATCAATGAAGAACTGCTCAAGTCGGCGGCCCTAACCGGCATATGGGAAAACAAACTGCGACGCATAGAGCGAGGCGACTACTCGCCCGTACAGTTCATTCAGGAAATAAGCACCCTGATACGGCAGATAGTATTCAATGTACTCAGCGACAACTCTAACCGACGGATAATAACCGACGCTCCGACCGAAACAAAAAAAGAAACCAAAACTGCCAAGACAGAGAAGAAGCCCCGTGCTCCACGCACCACGAAATACGAGCAGGTCGCGTGCCCTGTATGCAGACGCGGACACATACTCAAAGGACGCACGGCCTTTGGATGCAGCCGCTATGCCGAAGGTTGCGGATTCCGCCTCCCGTTCACCGACTGCCCGGCCGACACCACGCCGGCGCGCCTGAAAAAACGCCTTGAATCAGATAAAAAATAGCTCTCACCAATAAAGACATGAAACAACTCAAAAGCATTCTTGCACTGTCGCTTAGCGGCATTCTCGCAATCGCCCCACTATCGTGTAGCCACAGCACCGACGCGACTGAACTCAATTCGCCCGACGGCACCATTCTTTCTTTAGATGCCGAAACAGGCATTATAAAAACCGCCATCCCCGAACGTGCCCAAGGTCAGGAAGACGTTGTAGCGCTGCGTCACGCTCCGATGGACAGCGTCAGAGTGGGCTTTATCGGCCAGGGAATGCGCGGACCCGGCGCCGTATACCGCTTTGCAAATATCGACCGTACATCAATCAAAGCCCTTTGCGACAAACACGCCGACCGCCTCGCAAGAGGTCAACAGTACCTTGCCGATGCCGGTAGACCAAAAGCCGACGAATACAGCGGCGAAGAGGGCTGGAAAGAGCTCTGCGAACGACCCGACATCGACCTCGTATACATCACCACCGACTGGGAAAACCATGTCCCCATGGCCGTTTACGCCATGGAGCACGGCAAAAATGTAGCAGTCGAAGTGCCGGCCGCCATGAATCTCGACGAATGCTGGCAGCTGGTGAACACCGCCGAGAAAACACGCCTGCACTGCATGATGCTCGAAAACTGTGTGTACGACTTCTTTGAGCTCACAACCCTCAATATGGCCCGTCAGGGTCTCTTCGGCGACATCGTACATGTCGAAGGCTCATATATCCACAACCTCGACGACTTCTGGGACGCTTACGAAGGCAACTGGCGCCTCGATTTCAACGAAAAGCACCGCGGCGACGTATATGCCACACACGGCATGGGCCCGGCATGCCAGATTGCAGACATACACCGCGGCAATAAAATGGACTACATAGTGTCGATGGACACCAAGGCATTCACCGGCCCCGGCATCGTTGAAAAACAAGGACGCAAAAACGACAGCTTCCAGAATGGCGACCACACCATGAGCATGATAAAGACTGCCAAAGGTCAGACAATACACATTCAGCACGACGTTCTCAATCCACGGCCATACACACGCATGTATCAAGTCACCGGCACCGACGGATTCGCCAATAAATATCCCATAGAGGGTTACGCTTTCCGTGAAATAAAAGACTGCGACGGAGTGCCCGACCACGAAAATCTCACCTACCACGACTTCGTGCCCGAAAGCGTGAAAGCTTCGCTCATGGAAAGATACAAGCACCCCATTCAGGCCGAGACCGAGGCTACCGCGCGCAAAGTTGGAGGACATGGCGGCATGGACTATATAATGGACTACCGACTCGTGTATTGCCTTCTGAACGGACTTCCTCTCGACCAGGACGTGTACGATGCCGCCGAATGGTCGTCAATCAGCGAACTCAGCCGCATCTCCATTGCCAACAGCAGCGCACCCGTCGAAGTACCCGACTTCACACGCGGCGCATGGAAAAAACTCGACGGCTACCACCACTTCATGAAAGGCGAATAAAAAACGGCAGCCCTAAAACGTGGTTAATAGGCGTTAACATACATTCATAATAGCCCCGGTTCTGCTTCAAAAAAACGTGCAAATCACAAAAAACGTCAACAAGCGAAGCCGCTTCAAGATTTTTCCAAAAAAAATCGTTAACTTTGCAAATTGAAAATCACATTAAAAACTCTTCTCCTCAGCAATTTCGCGAATGGACGTTAAAAAAGTGCTTTACATCTCTCAGGAGATTGACCCCTACCTCTCAGGCACACCTTTGGGTGTGTTCAGCCGTGAATTATCTCAAGGCCTTCAGGAACAAGGCGCCGAAGTGCGCGCATTCATGCCTAAATACGGAGCCATCAACGAGCGACGCAACCAATTGCACGAAGTGATTCGTCTCTCGGGCATGAACATTATCGTTGACGACACCGACCACCCTCTCATCATTAAAGTGGCCACACTGCAGCCCACACGCCTGCAAGTATATTTTATCGACAACGATGACTTTTTCTACCGCCACAACACGGCAAAGCATGAAACCGTAGACTGGGCCGAAATAAACGACGAACGCACCATTTTCTTCGTCCGAGGCACTATCGAGACCGTCCGCAAGCTCCGCTGGAGCGCCGACATCGTGCACTGCATCGGCTGGATAACAGCTCTCACTCCGCTTTACGTGAAAGTGAAACACACCGACGACCTTTCGTTCCGCTCGTCGAAAATCGTATACTCGCTGCTCAACGACAAATTCGAAGGCTCTCTCGACCACGAAATGGTGCGCAAGCTCAAAGAAGAAGGCTTCACCGACGACGAGCTAAAGACTCTCACCGACGGAGAAGTCGATGTCGACTATATCAAGCTCAATAAACTTGCCATTGACTATGCCGATGCCATAGTGCAGAGCGCACCCGACGTAGCTCCCGAGCTTATCGAATACGCAAAGGCTTCGGGCAAGCCTTTCCTCGAGTACGCCGACAACAATGCAAATGCTGCGGCATACAAAGAATTCTACGTTTCGCTCTGAACATATTTCCTCCCCGACCTTACCGTCAACCAAAAATGAAATTCAAGCTACTCACCTTTCTATGCGGCACCGCGCTTTTCGCCGGCTCATTCACTGCCTGCGAAGACGCCGCATCTGAAATAGGAACATCGATAACCGGTGCCGACGTTAAAATTGTTGTGGATTCGTCGTTCACCGCCTCCGGAAAAACTGTGTTGGTAAACACCATACGGCCAAAAACTTCCGTGCAGCTCATCGGACGTATATCCATTCCCGAATACGGCACGCTCGAAAGCGATGTAGTCACTCAGTTCCTTCCATCGACAGAACTCGACACCGCAAAGTTCACATACACAAACGTCGACTCAATCTACCTCAATCTGCGATATGCCAACTCTGCGTTCATCGGCGACTCAGTTGCCCCGATGCAGCTGTCGGTATATCCTCTCACAAAGCAGATTACCTCCGATATAGCAAGCAATTTCAATCCCGACGGATACTACAGCACAACTCCTATCGGCACCCGCATCTACAGCGCGTCGACGTTCAAAAGCGAGACTCCCACATCGAAAGAAATTGACGTAAAACTGCCCACCGAACTCGGACGCCGTCTCTTCAAAGCATTCGAAGACAACCCCTCCGACTACGCCGACGGACGTATTTTCGCGCGCGACGTATTTCCGGGCATCTACCTCCGCAGCACATACGGCAGCGGACGTCTCACACAGATAACAGTCTGCGCCATGACAGTATATCTGCGCAAGATATACACCCCCGAAGGCAAAGAGGAGCCCGACACAATCGACGCTCAACACCTCTACTACCTCACGACTCCCGAAGTGGTTAGCAATAATAACATACGCTACAACATGTCGGACAAGCTCAGCAGCATGATTGCCCAAGGCCACACTATGATGATTGCTCCCTGCGGATCCGAAATCGAATTCGCATTCCCCCTCCAGGAAGTTATCGACACCTACCGCAAACACAAAGGCATAGCCGTAATCAACAGCCTGTCGATGAGCATCCCGGTCGACAGCATCAAGAACAGCTTCGGCGTCACACCGCCGCCATATGCCCTTATGGTGCTCAAAAAAGACCGTGACGAATTCTTTGCCAAAAACAAACTCACCGATAACGTCACTTCGTTCTACGCCTCATACAACGCAGTGACCTCGACATACGATTTCTCGTCGATGCGCTCATATATAACAAGCATGCTCGAAAAAGACGAGATAACGGCCGACGACTTCACATTCTCGCTCGTGCCAGTAAATGTCAGCTTCGAAGAACTCGCAAGCAGCGGCAGCTACTATTTCCCGACTACTGCAAATACAACCGAGAGCGAAATTCAGCCCTACGCCACAGCTCCCGTAATGGCCGACGTACACATCGACGAAGCCAAAATTAAATTTACTTATAGTTTGCAGACTCAAAAATAATAGCTACCTTTGCAGTCGCATAGAACATATGCAACATCGCCGCAATAGCTCAGTTGGTAGAGCATTTCATTCGTAACGAAAAGGTCGTGGGTTCGAGTCCCACTCGCGGCTCATTTATCTTAAAGGCTGTATCGTAACGAACATATGCGATGCAGCCTTTTTTTAACACGCTGCATCTTTGCGTCACGCCCAACAACCACCAGGATCAACTGTTATGGATACACTGAAAAACTTGCTCTCACTCGAGTCAAAACTGAAAATTGACTCTTCGCTCCTCGACAGAATGCTCGAGAAAGGACAGGAAATCAAGCTCGCACCTCATCAGGCAATGATTGATGAAGGCGAGACAAATCCTAACATCTATATCGTAAAAAGCGGCGTAATCAGAGGCACAAATCTTAGCCAGAACGTAGAAGTCACATCGGGCTTTGCCCTGCCCGGAACAATAATAATGTCGTTTCACTGCTACTATGGCGGCGAGCCCTCGTTTTATCGTTTCGAGGCCTGCACCAGGTCGGTAGTGATAAAAATACCAAAGGCTCACTTCGACGCGCTCATTGAAGATTCGCACGAATTTGCACGGTGGATACTCAACGTGCACCAACACCAGCTCTACTACTACGAGCTCAAAAACAAACTGCTCAGCCGCACACCGCGCGAGCGCCTCGCCACCCTGTTCGAAATGCTTTCGTCGGCCGTGGCAGACCCATTCGACTGCGAGTCATTGCCGAGCACCCACGAAGCAAATGTAAAGAACATGTACTACGCGCGCTGGCGACGCATTCTATCCTACATCCCGTCGAGAGCGATTGCATCGTATATCGGCATCACAGAGCAGCACTTCAGCAAAATCAAACGAGAATTACTGAGCAGCTCTTCTCCGACCGACTCAACACATAAAAAACGTTAATCTGAAACAAACATTTTAGATTTCACGGAAACTAATTTTGCTTTTGATATTTCCGGCTACTGTATCACGCAGATAGTAAACCTGAACAATATTACACAAGCAAAACCAACTGTCACATCATTATAATATGAAAAAACTCTACACTCTTACTCTTTCACTTGTCGCAGTACTGTTTGCATGCGCTACAGCCCTATCGGCATCCGCTGCAGGCTCCGTTGCCAGACAGTATGCTCGCTATGCAACAGATTCCGACCTACATCACAACACAAATCTTGCCAAAGGCGAGTTCAAATCGAGAGACGCACAGACCACAGTTCGCGCGGCAAAAGCATTTGCACCGGCATCCAGAGTCACCGACATTCCCGCAGGCGAAGACGTGCTCTACGAATGCACCCGCATGTGCCTGATGTTTGACTATATAGTTGATAACGACGGTCTCGCCAGCACAATCCGCTACTGCGACAACAACAAAGTGTATTTCTACGACATGTTTTCACTCGGTGAAGCAATCTACATCGAAGGCACAATCGACGAAAACGGTCTCATCACCATTCCCACACATCAGTTCTTCGCCAACGACAGCAAATATGGCGAAATCACTATTGAAATTTCAAAATTTATCACACTCCCCAACGGCAACACCAGCTCGGATATCTTCTTCGACAAAGACGCATTCTACCTCCAGCGTCACGACGACGGCACAATCACAGCCATCGATGCCGACAAAGATTGGATGGATCGCGAATATCTCGTGCTGTGCAACAAATATGGCGAGGTAATGGCTTTGTCAGGCAACATCACAATGACTCCCGTAACTGCCAAACCGGTCTCCCTGCCGAGCGACGCCAAGTCTGTTGAATATATCTTCAAATACACCGAAAATAACGAAGTATACGCACAAATCTGCTCTGTAGTTTTCGACAACAACGATGTTTATATCAAGGGAATGTGCCATTATTTCCCCGAAACATGGCTCAAAGCCACATTCAACGACGACCACACCAAACTGATAATGAAATCAGGCCAGTTTTTAGCCTCCAAGCTCTATGTGAATTACTTCTCGGCCGCACATCGCGTTACCGCTATGGTCGATGGCGAATCGAAACTTATCTGGGAAAAAGACCCCGAACTGGTAATGGAAGTATCAGAAGACGGAAAGACATTCACTTTCGAGCGCAACAAATACTTTACAATAACCATTGCCGACATTGTAGACTATGCTGTTTCGAGCGGCAGCCTCTCTGAATACACCGAAAAACTGGCCAAACCCGCCACTCCTATTATTTCAGGCATCGAATGGATTGACGTAGACGCACTCTTCTTCTCACTGCCGCCTTTCGACGTAGACGGCAACCTTATCGACATTGCCAACCTCTCGTGGCGCATGTATTATGACGACGAGCTCTTCACATTCACCCCCGACGACTACATGTATCTCGAAGAAGAACTCACTGAGATTCCTTACTTGTACGACGACGATTGGGATTTCGGCAATCACCACGACTCCGAGCAGTTTGTTGCAATTTATAACGAAAACTACAAAAACATCGGTATCGAAAGTGTATATACACTCAACGGCGAAAGCAGCACTTCCGACCGCGCATATTACGGCGAACACGACGGCGTATCGAACGTGACCGATGTAAAGACCGTCGTATCTACCGACATCTACACACTCAGTGGCGTAAAAGTATCGGGAAAACTCGCTCCCGGCCTATACATCCGCACCGAAACTTACTCCGACGGCTCACGTCGCACTCTCAAAACAATTGTGCGCTGATACACAACAGCTGCATACACAAAACATGCCTGCCAACACTGTCGGCGGGCATGTTTTTTCTTTCAGGCTAAGAGCCCCCTAAGGTAGGCGTATCAATGTCGTTGATAACAAAATTGCTCTGCATCGTCCTCATTAAGGTTGGGCTCGACAGTACTCAGCCACAACTGCGTTGACATTAGCCATAATTTTTGTAATTTTGCAATACGAAACAGAGATGTTTCTCCACTAAATAGTTTGCATACATCACGAGACGATAGCATCGCCGTAGAAAAGAAAGGTTTTTAATAGACATCATTATATGAAATTTGGAGTAACAGAAAAAACAAAAGCTTTCTTGTGGCAACACTTTCTGCTCCTGATATCATTGTTTTTCATGACATTAGGAGTTGTTTTATGTGTAAAGTCGGCATTGGGCAGCAGCGTTATATCGGCACTGCCGTTTGTATTTTCGCTGGCCGGACCCGTCAATCATGTTCCGGGCTGGACAATCGGCGGCTATACGATTGCCATGAACTTCGTACTGGTGCTTTGCCAGATACTCATACTCCGCAAGAAATTCGACCCGGCACAGCTGTTTCAACTTGCCATAGGCTTTGTTTTCGGCTGGTTTATCGACCTGAACATGATGCTGTTGTCGGGAATTGAATTCGACACACTTCCGCTGCAGATTTTCGCACAAGTCTCCGGCTGCACCATAATGGGCATAGGCATAGCCTTTGAGGTCCGCTGCGGCTCTGTGACAATGCCCGGAGAAGGCATCACGATAGCTATAAGCCAGGTGGTAAGTCGCCCGTTTGCAAAAGTCAAGATTTGGGTAGACAGCACTCTTGTCGTACTTGCAGTTGCAGCCAGCTACATATTTTTCGGCAGCTGGCAGTGGAATGTCATAGGCATCGGCACACTCTTTGCCATGATATATGTAGGACTTATAGTGAAGTTCATCACTCCGCACATCGGGTGGTTCGACCGCGTGCTCGACAGCAGCCCTGGTTTCCGCCGCTATCTCTTCGGCCTGGCGCGACTCTTATACCGCCGCAACTGATAAACGAAATCTCTCAACAAGCCCCAGAACCGGCCTTGAGACACCGCATCCGGCTCTATTTTGCTCTATTCTGCATATTTCCTGAAAAAAAATCAAAAAAAATTTGCACTATCAACAAAAAAGCCCTAACTTTGCACCGCAATTGAGGGAAATCTCATAGCAAAAGACTCCGTAGCTCAGTTGGCTAGAGCAGCTGACTCTTAATCAGCGGGTCGTGGGTTCGAGCCCCACTGGGGTCACAAGACAAAGCGGTAAAACGCTGCAAATCGCTGAAACTAAGACAGTTTCAGCGATTTTTGTAATATCCCTATCCGGCAGAATCGTGAACATTGTGAGGTATGGCGGTGTACAATTCGTGAACAGCTAAAATCGTGAACAGTTTGTTCACGATGACAACACCGATGAGCATAACATCCTAATTTTCTGCGTTTTTCTGCGATTTGTCAACGTGAAAGTGGGGTTCGCATACTCTCCGCCGGGTTCAAAGCCCCACTTTTTGGGAATTATGAGTTGATTTCGGGCGAAATTTAACATCAATTGGAGTTTTTAACTGCGCGATAGTTAATTTGGCCTTGTTTTTAACTCTTTTATCTATGTTCATTCGAGTTTGGGATTGTGTTCAATCGTGAACAAGGTGGCAGAATGGTGAA
>Ga0137307_102003_pt1 | contig 15303 bp, 9 predicted proteins | sample NAcewD2O_March_2_FD_97180 | JGI IMG/M metagenome (GOLD analysis project Ga0137307, IMG submission 97180) | Mouse cecal microbial communities from Vienna, Austria - N-Acetylglucosamine amended D2O_March | ecosystem: Host-associated > Mammals > Digestive system > Large intestine > Cecum | place...
CTGGGTATCCGGGTGCGAGTGGTGGAGAAGGAGGAATTTCTCCAGCCTATTGGCTATTTGGCCGGGCTTAAAGGGGTGGAGCCGTCAGAGGAACGTTTCGACGGCGAAGGATTCGACGATGAGATGCTGATTCTCAGCGGCTTTACCAGCAATCGGATGGATCTGCTGTTTGGCATGTTCAGGCGGCAGAAAATGGAGCGGATCGCTCTGAAAGCGGTGGTCACGGAGCACAACTGGTCCTGGGATTCCATTCGTCTGCATGACGAACTGCGGCAGGAGCATGCTTATATGCAGCAGAACAGGGGGAATTAAAATACTGTTTAGATATACTAACACCAATGCGATTTTGCATCGCGAAGCGTTTTGTGCATGATACATGATTTGTATGATTAATGTGTATCGTGAGAGGCATTGCCAGCCGCGGAGTGAACAGTGATGAAACAGACAGGACATACTCCGCCTATTCACTTCTTTTGGAGGAAAAGTACAGAAAATCAGGAATTATGCCCCATTTTTTTGGCAGTCATATCTGTGTAAATCCATTGACATTATTATCTATCCTTGCTAGAATATAGCGTGCAATGTATTTGATTGTGAAAGCAGGCCCCGCGAACGCGAAAACGGCCTGCTTTCATGTCATAGTTCACGGCAATAGAAAGGATTTGATAATCAATGGAAACTACAAAAGTGCGGCAGGAGAATAAGATGGGCGTAATGCCAGTGGGCAAGCTGCTGATCTCTATGTCTCTGCCTATGATGATTTCGATGCTGATTCAGGCGCTCTATAATATTGTTGACAGTATCTTTGTGGCGCAGATCGGGGAGAATGCCCTGACAGCTGTTTCTCTGGCATTCCCTCTTCAGATGCTGACGATTTCTGTCAGTACGGGTACCGGCGTAGGTATCAATGCGCTGCTGTCCAAAAGCCTGGGAGAAAAGAAGTTTAAAGATGCAAATGAGGCGGCCACCAACGGTATTTTTCTGGCGATTGTAAGTTATGCGGTGTTTGCTGTGATCGGTCTGTTTCTTGTACGGCCATTCTTTGCAACGCAGACGACAGATCCTGAGATATTCCAATACGGGGTGTCCTATCTGTCAATCTGTTTGATTTTTTCTTTCGGCATATTTGCACAGGTCACTTTTGAAAGGCTGCTTCAGTCTACAGGGAAAACGGTGTATGCCATGATTACCCAGATGACAGGCGCTGTCATTAATCTGATTATGGACCCGATTCTGATTTTCGGTCTGTTTGGTGCGCCCAGGATGGGCATTGCCGGCGCGGCTGTCGCTACGGTGATGGGGCAGATTATCGCGGGTATTTTCTGTATTGTGATTAACCAGGCAAAAAATAAAGAGATCAACTGTTCTTTTAAAGGCTTCCGCCCCAACAGGGTGACAATCGGAAGAATTTACAAGGTAGGCGTTCCCTCTATTATCATGCAGTCCATAGGTTCTGTTATGACGTTGGGATTCAATGCTATTTTGATGCAGTTTACTTCCACAGCAGTTTCCGTTTTCGGTATATATTTTAAACTGCAAAGCTTTATTTTCATGCCAGTTTTCGGTCTCAATAACGGTATGATTCCGATTATCGCCTATAATTACGGAGCCCGGAACAAGAAGCGGATTATGGATACGATGAAGTTCAGTATTGGCACGGCTGTGGGTCTGATGCTGGTGGGACTGGTCATTCTGCAGCTATTTCCCTCCCGGCTGCTGGCGATGTTCAATGCATCGGAGGAAATGTTTAAGATCGGCGTTCCCGCCCTGCGGACAATCAGTCTGAGCTTTCTTTTTGCCGGCTACTGCATTATTGTAGGTTCGGTGTTCCAGGCGTTGGGAAACGGCGTGTACAGTTTGATTAACTCGGTGGTCCGTCAGCTGCTGGTGCTTTTGCCTGTCGCCTATGTGTTCGCGAAACTGTTTGGATTGTCTGCAGTTTGGTTTTCTTTCCCGATCGCAGAGCTGGCTTCCGTTGTGCTCAGCTCTTATTATCTGAAAAAGATGTATGATGACGTGATTAAGCCGCTGGAACAGAAGGATAAAAATGTGGAAAACTGATGGAGAGAACCGCCGGAAGAAAGTGTAATAAGAATAACTGATTCCCTACATATGCCCGGCCTGCCCTGCATATAATGGCAGAAAAGCAATCTGTGCAGGTGTATCATGTCTGTCCGTAAATATTTATTTGGTATTACGCTGCTGGTTTCGGTTTGTCTCATCCTGTGGGGTGTTCAGGGAGGAGCCGGCAGCCTGTCTGTGTCCTCTCCGGAGGATTATTTTGACCGGAAAATGGTTGCTCTCACATTTGACGACGGTCCTCATCCCGTTTATACGGAACGGCTGTTGGATGGCCTGAAAAAGCGGAATGTGAAAGCGACCTTTTTTTTGATTGGAAAAAGCGCCGACAAATACCCGGAGCTGGTAAAGCGGATGGCGGAGGAGGGGCATCTGATCGGCAATCATACGATGGACCATGTCCAGCTGAACCACAAAACCTATGAGGAAGCAATCGAGCAGATACGCCAGAGCAATCAGATTATCAGCCAGATCACAGGGCAGACCCCTCAGTATATCCGCCCACCTTTCGGCGAGTGGAGCAAGGAACTGCAGGAGGAAGTGGACATGACCGCCGTCTTATGGGATGTTGACCCGGTGGACTGGAAGGTTAAGAATACGGAGATTGTGGTCAAAAGAATCCTCAAAAATGCCAGGGACGGCGATATTATCCTTCTTCATGACGTGTACGGCACTTCCGTGGACGCAGCCCTGGAGATCGTGGATCAGATGCAGGCGGAAGGGTATGAATTTGTGACGGTGGATGAAATTATACTGGATTGATATCCGCTTCCTTCCGGATACGTTCCAAATGTTTCCTGATCTCCCTCTCATACCCCATCTCCGATGGTTCATAAAACCTTTCCCCCACAACCTCATCCGGCAGATACTGCTGCTTTACATAGTGATTCGGGAAAGAATGGGCATACTGATACCCGGTTCCGCGGCCCAGATCGGAGGAGCCTTTGTAGTGGGCGTCCTGGAGGTGGGGCGGGACCGTGTTGATTTTTTTGGTTTTCACCGAGTCCATGGCCTTGCTGATGGCCATGACCGCCGAATTGCTTTTCGGGGCGCAGGCTACGTAGGAGACGGCCTGCGCCAGGATAATCTGGGCTTCCGGCATGCCGACCCGTTCCACGGCCAGAGCGGCGCTGACGGCTACCTGCAGCGCCTGGGGGTCGGCGTTTCCCACGTCCTCGGAGGCGCAGATCATAATCCGGCGGGCGATGAATTTCACATCCTCACCGGCATACAGCATCCGGGCCAGGTAGTATACGGCGGCGTCCGGGTCGGAGCCCCGCATGCTTTTGATAAAGGCGGAAATTGTATCATAGTGATTGTCTCCCTGCCGGTCATAACGGACTGCCCGCCGCTGGATGCATTCCTGGGCCACGTCCAGGGTGACATGAATCTGTCCGTCGGCATCTTTCGGCGTGGTCAGCACAGCAAGCTCCAGGGCGTTTAACGCCGATCTGGCATCTCCGCCGCTTAAATCGGCCAGAAATTCGGCGGCGTCCTCGTGAAGAACCGGGTGGTAGCTGCCCATGCCTCGTTCCGGGTCGGCGACGGCCCGGCGCAGCAGTTCCCGGATGTCCTCTCTGCTTAAGGGTTTTAGCTCAAAGATAATGGAGCGGGAGAGCAGGGCACTGTTCACTTCAAAATAGGGATTCTCCGTAGTGGCGCCGATCAGCACCAGGGTTCCGTCCTCCACAAAGGGCAGCAGATAATCCTGCTGGCCTTTGTTAAAACGGTGGATTTCGTCGATAAACAAAATGGTTTTCGTGCCGTACATGCCAAGGGCATTTTTGGCTTCGCTGACGACGGCTTCCATATCCTTTTTCCCCGCGCCGGTGGCATTGATCTGGGTGAAGTTTCCTTTTGTGGTATTGGCGATCACCTTGGCCAGGGTGGTCTTTCCTGTCCCTGGCGGGCCGTACAGGATAATCGAGCCCAGCTGGTCGGCGGCGATAGCTCGGTACAGCAAAGTGTTTTTTCCGATGATGTGCTGCTGGCCCACCACCTCATTAAGCGCCCTGGGACGGAGCCGTGAGGCCAGGGGCGCGTCGTTTTCCTGTTGCTTTTCTCTCATATAGTCAAATAAATCCATGTTTACACAATTCCTTTCCATACACTTTTATCATCATACAGCAGTCCCCGCTTTTTTTCCATAAGAATTTGTCTGATTTGTATAAATTAATATGGTCTTCGCAGCACCTGCGTTTGTGGAGCAGCACTCTCAGAAAAATATCCGGCAAAGTTTACCGGATATAAGCCAGACAGAACATGCAGAAAAATAATTCGATAATTTGGCTATTTTATGTCGAAATTTTATGGAAAGTATAGTATGATTAAAGGCAGAGACCGATTGCGGACGAAAGCTTGGTGATATTTTTGAGAGAATATATAAAAAGAATTGCAAAAGGAGAGATTCCCCGGCATGGGATCAGGCTGGGGCTTCATCCTGAAATGATTGAAGAAACCCGCCCCTGCGGTAAGGGGATAACCGGCAGCGTTCATCTGCTCAGCGAGGAGGAGGAACCAGTGAAGGGGCTGGCCTATTCCTCGGACTATCGGGTGGAGTTGAAGAACAATCAGTTTGCCGGTACGGGAGCGGTTCTGGAGTATCAGATCAGAGAAGAGTATACCCGTCAGGCTGCCGTAATCAAGGGACGTTTTCATATCGTATGTACGGGCGGCGAGTACGACCTGCCTTATCAGTTCACTTTTTCCCGGACAATGGCATTCGGGGAACCCTTTGACCTTTTGGAGCAGTTTGCCTCCTTTGCCGAAGGTTCCCGAGACGAAGCGCTGCGTATCTTTGATTCCGGACGTTTTCCGGCTCTTCCCTTTATGCAGGATCTGGGACTGTGCGGCCTGTACGAAGGGCTGCGTTTCCAGAATGACAGGCAGCTGGGGCTGGAGGAGTTTCTTGTGGCGGCAGGCGGCAAGGACCGGGTGTCCCTTCATGTAGACGAGGAGGAGAAGGTTTTTCGCTTCCAGGGGGAAGACGAGACGGAGGACGGCATCCGGATGGAGCGAAGCGGCTGGGGGTATCTGAAGCTGCCGGTTAAGGCGGAGGGCGGCTTTATCAGGCTGGAGAAAAATACCGTTACTGACGATGATTTTACCGGGAATCAGGTCAGGCTTTCTTACCGGATCGACGGAAAAAGGCTTTTTACGGGGAAGAATACGGGACGGATTACGATCAGCTCCCCGCTGTACCATTTTCAGATTCCAATCACGGTTTATAAGGGGGAACGGAAAATCAGCGAGGCGGGGGCGGCAAAGCTGCGGCTCGCCTATCTGCGCACTTTCCTGACGGAGGTTGGCCTGCGCTATCAGAGCCAGCGGGAGCGGCTGGTGACGGAGTCGGCTTATCAGAAGCTGAAAATGGCCTATAGGCGTTTGAACGGCGATTATGGGGATGAGACGCCGGATATCCGTCTGACATTGTTTCAGTGCATCGCGGCGGCAAAGTGGGAGCCTGAGGAAGGGAGGCGGCTTCTTGAGCGGGTGACGGACGATGTGCTGATGTGGCGGATCGAGGAGCCGGGGAATTACTGCCTTTATTTATATGGAAAAAAGCTGCTGGGAGAAGAAGAGGAAAGCAGGACGGCGCTGAACGTGATATTAAATAAATATGACGGCGACGGGCTGGCCGACCCGGCGGTGCTGATTCTGCTGATTCTGAATGACCGCAGCCAGTCAGAACATCCGGCGGTGCGCTGGGAAAAAATTCGGACTTATTATGACAGAGGCAGCCGAAGCCCCTGGGTGTATCTGGCGGCCTTTGTTACATTGAAGGAAGACGACCGGCTTTTACGGAGGCTGGATGATTTTGCGATGGCGGTGCTCTGGTTCGGCGTGCGGCAGGGGCTGATGACGAAAAAGCTGGCGGACGGAACGGCCCTGCTGACCATGCAGAAAAAAGGCGCAGGTCTGCGGGAACTGGAGCTTTTGAAAAATCTGTATCAGAAATATAAGACGAAGGAGCTGTTGTCCGGCCTGCTAAGCCTGCTGATTATATCTGATCGGAGAGAACCGGAATATTTTTCTTATTATGAGGAAGGCGTCAGGCAGGACCTGCGGCTGACCCGGTTATATGATTATTATCTGTATACGATGCCCTCTGATTTTGAAGGGGCTTTGCCCAGAGCGCTGCTTTTGTATTTTTCTTATCAGCAGCCCTCTGACCAGGAGGCCAGGACTCGGCTGTATCTGAATGTGATCCGGAATAAGGAACAGGTACCGGATATTTACCAGTCCTACGCAAAGGAGATGGAAGCTTTCGCGGTGGATCAGATGCTGAACGGCAGGATCAGCCGGGAATTGTCCCAGGTTTACCGGGAACTGATTTATCCGGAAATGCTTGACGAGCGGGCGGGGAGAATTTTTCCTGCGATGCTTTGCGCAAGAGAGTTTTCCTGTGAGAATCCGGAGATCACCCATGTGATTTTCTGTTATGAGGACAGGACGGATGAAATGCGGTTTGCCCTGCGGGAAAAGCGCACCTGCATTCCGGTGTATGGGGATGATTTCCGCATTATTTTCCAGGACGGCTACGGGAACCGGTATGGGAAGATGCCCTTCCGGCTGGAACCGCTGATGGAGGACTGCCAGGATCTTTTGGAAGCTTGTTATCAGGTGGACCAGAGCCAGCCGGAGTATTTTCATACCCGGCTGCGCAGTATTTACGACAGCGGCCGGGCGACCAAAGAGGATGTGTGGCTTTTGGAGCGGGGGCTGTCGGAAAAGAAACTGCGTGAGCTGTTTCGGGGGAGGCTTTCCCGCATCGGAATTGATTATTATCTGGAAACGCCCTCCCAGGAAAAGTGCGACAGTTTTGTGGCCGTGGCGGACCCTGCCATACTGGATGGGGAAAGCCGGAAATTTTTACTTGAACTTTTGGTGACAAAAGGGTATTATGAAGAAGCTTATCAGATTGTGTCGAAATATGGATATCGGGAGATCCGCCCCGGAAGGCTTTTGAAGCTGTGTCATTATATCATCGAGCGGTACGGCGGTTTTGACGATTACCTGATCCGGCTGACTCATCACCTGTTTGTGGAGGATAAGCTGGACAATGTGATTCTGGAATATCTCTGCCAGTATTATAACGGCAGCAGCGAGCGGATGTATGGCATTCTGGAGGCTTCCGAAAACAGCCATGTGAATTTGTGGGATCTGCCGGAGCGGCTGCTGGCCCAGCTGATTTTTGTGGGGAACGGACAGTGGCTTGAGCAGGTATTTTCCGTTTATATGAAACAGGGAAATGTGGATTCGTCGCTCAGGGACGCTTATTTTGTGCTGAAAGCCTGGGGATATATACAGAAAAAATGGGAGCTGCCCCAGGAGACGGCCTGGTATATGGAGCAAAAGGCACAGGATGAGACGGAGCCCCGCAGGCCCGGACTGATCGAGTCCCTTGCCATGACCCGCTATTACGGGGGGCTTTCGGAATTGACGGAGAGACAAAGGAAGCTGTGCCGTTTGTATATGGAACGGTTTACGCAGAAAGGGATGGTATTTGCCCATTTTCCCGGGCTGGCAGTGAAGGCGGGGTGTCTTTCCTGGCTGGAAAACCGGTGTCTGATCGAGTATCAGGCAGAGGAGACGGACCGGCTGAATATTCGGCTTCAGATCTTCCCGGCTGCCTCCCCCCCGGCTCAGGGGAAGATGGTTCATGTTTTTCTGGGGATTTTTACCTATGAAGTAACGCTGTTTTACGGCGAGCAGGCGGAGTATGAGATTTATAGAGAAGCAGAGCCGGAAACGCCGGTGGCTTCGGGCACGCTGACGGCGGAGATTTCCGGCGGGATGGCGCTTTCTTCGCCGGAGACAGAGGGGAAAGAGGAAGCCGCAGAGGGCGGAACAGTCACCAGATATCAGGCCATCAACAGACTGCTGGCAAAGGCAGAGACGCAGGATGAGGGGCTGGGGAATGACATGATGGCGTATGGAAAAAGGTTGGAGTTGTTGGAAAGGCTGTTCAGGCTGTTGTAAGACGGGGCTGGCAGCGGAACTGAAAAACAGCGGAAGTCCGTATGCGCCCGGGAGGATTTCTGGACATTTTAGTGGCCTGAAATTCTCCCAGTTTTGGGGGTGCAGGAGGACTGTAGCGGAACTAAGTTCGGAGAGTGTTAAATGAAAAACTGGTGTCTTGGCATTGATCTGTGTGACGATTACAGCCAGCTAAGCTATTACAATCGAAAAACGTCCGGCGCCGAAGCGGTTTCAGCGGACCAGGATGAGCGATTTTGCCTTGTTCCCACGATTCTGTGCAAAAAAAAGGGAGCTGACGAATGGTTTATCGGCCAGGAGGCTTACCGCCGGGCTCTGCTGGGAGAGGGGATCATCGTTGACCGTTTGGTCAGTATGGCTGTCAAATCAGGGACAGCCACGATAGAGGAGCGGAAATATACGGCAGCGGAGCTGTTAGAACGCTATATCGGCAAGCTGTTGGAGCTGATTTTAATGGATGAGGATTCCAGAATTATGCAGCTGGTGTTTACGGTGCAGAAGCTGGAGCCGGTGCTGATGGATCTTTTGGTGAAGGTGGGGGATCATCTGGAGATTTCCAGGGATGCCATTCATATCGTCAGCCATACGGAGGCGTATCTTTTTTATGTGCTGGGCCGCAGCGGCAGCGCTCCCCAGCATACCAGCTGTCTGTTCGACCTGACGGAATCCGGATTTCATTATTATGAAATGCGCGTGGTCCGGGGGAGGACGCCCCAGATGATTGAGGGGATTCACGAGGATCTGGAGGAGAGCTTCAGCCTTGATATTCTGGAACAGGAGCCGGGTATGAAACTGGCGGATTCCATTGTCAGCGCCTGTGCCCAGAGGCAGATGGGAAAGAAGATTATCCACTCGGTTTATCTCACCGGAAAAGGCTTCGAGCGGACGGACTGGGCGGTGGATTCGCTGAAATGGCTGTGCCAGGGGCGGCGGGTCTATGCCGGGCAGAATCTGTTTGCCCAGGGGGCGGCGTTTATCGCCTGGGATCATACGAGGCCCGAGACGGCGTATCCTTATATCTGTCTGTGCGAGGGAAGGATTTCTTCCACGATCACCATGGAGGTGCTGCATCGGGGAAAAAGCTGCCAGCTGGTGGTGGCTTCCGCCGGGAGCAACTGGTATGAGGCAAAAGTCGATGCGGAGCTGATCGTAGACCAGGAGGATCAGATTCATTTTCAGGTGCAGACCATCGGGGAGGCCGACAGCCGGACATGGACCCTTTCGCTGGACATGTTTCCGAAACGGCCGCCGAAGACCACCAGGCTGGAACTGATTTTCGCTTTTGTGGAGGAGAATTCCATGATGGTGCGTGTGATTGACAAAGGGTTTGGAGAATTGTTCCCTTCCGGCGGACAGGAAATCAAGCAGTTTTTTTCGCTGTGAATGGCAGAAATAGAAAGGACGCGGGAAATGAGCGGATTTATTGTGTGCGGCAGACCGCTGGCAAAGAATCCTTATTACATACAGGAGGCAGGGCTTCATATTTATTCGGAGCAGGAGCTGTGCTATTATATATACAATAATCTGATGATGATCGACGACGGCTTTGTGGGCGACCGGCTGATCCGTTTTCTGGAGTCGGAGCTTGGTATGGATGAGCTGGCAAGGAAGCTGTCCAAATGGAAAGGGAAGATGTCCACCGCCCAGCTTTTGCTGATGATTATGCAGGAGGTGGATTATTACCGCGAGGATGAGCTGGAGGAATTTGACCGGCAGCTGGAGAAAAAGGAGCAGGCCAAGCCCTATGACCTTCTGAAAAGCCGGGCGGATTATATGACAAAACAGAAGCATTATCCGAAAGCCATTGAGATTTACGACCATATTCTGGAGCGGGAAGGGGAGTGGGCGATCCCGAGAGAGCTTCTTGGGAAGCTGTGGCATAACCGGGGGCTGGCCCAGGCCGGTATGTTCTGGATGCAGGAGGCGGCGGACAGTCTGGCGCGCGCTTATGGCTTTTTACAGGATTCGGATATACTGAAGGAGCTGTTTTATCTGCATCTTCTGGAGCCTGGTATCACGATTTCGGAGGAGATCGCCGCTTTGATTCCGGCTCAGCAGCAGTACCGCTGGCAGGAGGAATACGATGTTTACGACCGGCAGGCGGCTAACGCCCCTCAGGTACGCCGGATCGACAGGGCGATGAAAAAGGACCGGCACCGGAAGAAGGATGAGACGGAGCGGATTCTGACGGAGTGGAAGCAGGAGTACCGGGAGATGGTGAAGTAAAAACTATCCGGAAGATTTTAATACTTTCAAAATAAATTCTCATTTTGAGTAGAAAATAAGCCCGCCATTTGACGGGCTTATTAGCAATACTTATTTTACAGGGTTAAAAAATTTGTTTTTGACACTCCCAATGCAGCATATGCCAAAAAAGTAACTATCGGAATATGGAATGACCGTATTTTACCGCTTCGTCTGTAATCCACCGGTTTTTTCTTGCCGTGACGTCATCGCCGACGGCGGCGAGCAGGCTGCAATAAAAAGCATAACTTCCATATTGAGTATAGGTATCAATAGTTTTGCGGATAAAAGACCGAATCTGCTCTTCGTCTATATCCGGAGCCAGGAGTTCTCTCACATCCACGCCGCCGATAACCACCAGATCTTTTCCGTATTTTTTCTGTACAGCCGTCAAATCATTGGAAACCTGTGCAGGATCCCATGCTTTTACGCCGAATTCCATCCAATCATCGATCATATCCTCACATCGTCCGCAACAGTGCATTTCAATGGGAAGCCCCCTTTTCAGCCCCACTTCGGCCAGTGTTTTATGGTAAGGCTTGATCATATCCCGGTACATCTCTATCGAAATAAACGGATTCGCCCAGGTCGCCACGTCATCCGTAATACACAGCATATCAGGATGGTAATAATCAATACAGGCTTCCGCCACCGATACATAAAAATCACTTAAATACTGCATCAGTTCTTTTACTTCGTCAGGTTCTTCGTACATCGCGCACATTCCCTCCGAGAACCCCATAAAAGACATAAGCGTCTGAAAATATCCGATATGTACCTTAAACAGAGTGGCTGTCTGCGTCTGATCAATTTTTGCCCGTTCCAGATCGCGGCGGGCCATGGTTTCCCAGTCAATATCTTTAATTTCCGGCGCTTTGATAACATCACGCCATCTTCTGATATCCTCCAGTATAAATACGTTGGGCTGGGGGAGTTTCTGGTTGCCCGCTGAAGCGGAAGACTCATAGGGAACACCCCACAAATCTTTCCAAATCCCCGGATGATAGTACTGATCATACAGCAGTTCAGGTCCGATTTTCATGGTAGGCACAATGCGGTCAGCGTTGTAGCCAAAAGAAAAAACCGGAAGCCATTCAGGGTCCTTGCCATTTATAAGGCGCATAAAATTCTCTTTTTCTGTCAGATGTGTCATAGTCTGTTTCCTCCTGTAAGTAAAATTTATCATGTAGCAGCTGACCCGGTCTTTACAGTGGAAATTATCCGTAGAAAACACAGGCCAGAGGATATCCGATAAAGATCAAAACCAGACTGCCGGTTACGATGGAAACCAAAGCATAGCGGAAAATATCCGTATTTTTAATTTTATCTTTGTTGCCGAACATAAATGCGGTCATCGGATTTGAGGATGGCAGAAGCACTGCCAGATAACAGGAATATATCATAACAATCACCAGCGGATACGGGTCGATACCAATGACATCTTTCAGAGAATAAACAATTGTAAGAAAGAGTGATGCAACTACAATATTGTTCAGCAGGTTAGTGAATATGATCGTCAGCAATATAATCATCGCCGCAAACCAGAATGGCGCCATACCGGAAAACAGAGGCAGCAGCCACGCGGAAAGGGTTTCCGTTACGCCCGTCTCGGCAGATGTCAGCGCACCCGCAATGGTCAGTGCTGTTCCCATCATAAACAGCGGATTCCAGATAACTCCTTTTGCCGCCGCCGCATTGAATACGGCAACCGGTTTTCCGTCAATGCGGACAATCAGCGCCGCGCCAATGGCAATCAACAACGTCCCGATTGTTCCAAACTGGCGCATCCACTGTACAAAAGCCCATTTTGCAGGCAGCATGGAGGGAATCAGCATCAGTACCATAAATATGGCTACGATATAGAGAATAGCTTTTTGCTGTTTTGTAATTTTGGGCGGTTCTTCCACATAAGTGTCTTTCAAAGGAGTGATATCCGGCCGGAAAATCAGGAAATTAACAATGATACTTGTTCCCAGCAGCAAGGATGATACAATCATTCCGTAAAGCAGGAACGGCCAGGGCTGCAATACAATTTCCATATCAATACTCTGTGCAAGACCGATCACCGCGACAGGAGCGGTTCCCCAGGACACAATCTGTCCGATGGCAATGACATAGAGCAGAGAGAATACCATGATTGTAGGCCAGCGGTTCGTTTCTTTGCGAATACCTGCCTGATTGGCGATGGAATAAATCACTTCCCACAGCAAAATCATAATGGCGGTTCCGCTTCCGCACATGGCAGTGCCGATATACATGGTTAATATAATGCAGAAGGTTAAAAGCCAGGGCTTTCCGCGAAGTACTTTCCGTGAAATCAGCCATTTTCCCAGCCAGTCGCTCAGACCGCAGGATAGGATCACGCCGGCAAAAATAAATGAGAGCATAACGATCAGCAATGCGGTATTACTGAATAAAGTCGAAAAAATACCCGAAATAGTTCCATAATCTGTCATGCCCAGCAACAGAATCGCCGTAATCGAGGGCCAGGCGGCGTCGCAGATGCACCAGCCAACTATCGCGCCAAGGAAAATTCCCAAAATGGACATTCCAAGGTCCGTAACCTGTCCAAAATTCGGAAGAAAACGAAACAGGATCTGGATAGCCAGCACAAGGACGATTTTTAACCAGTAAAACATTTCAGTTTGACGATTGTTTTTTGTTTGTGTCATGTAATTTCTCCTCCAATGTAAAATATGGTGAATTTGCTACATTCTGTTTTAAAAAATTTTTCCTCCTTTACATAAAATAATGCTCTGCTTTTTCTTTATATAGTAAATAAAGAAAGTAGACAAAAAACTATCACCATTATCGCGATACAATCGGGCTGTTCATATAACATTCAAATGCCAGGGCGGCGGCACTGATCGCAAGAGAACCTTTCTCTTTTCCCAAATGGGTATATTTCTGAAAACAGGTCTTTGTTATTCCTTTTTTGGCAAGAATATTTTTGGCAATATTTACGGCCGTTTCAAAATAAAGCTCATCATATCCCACAAAGGGGCCTGTCAGCACTACTATCTCCGGACTCAGCAAAGAAACATAATTCGATAATCCAATACCGTAAAAATATGCGGATTTTTTAATTTCCTCAGTACAGACCTTATCCCCCGCATATGCCGCCTGCAAAATAGAGATAAAGCGGTATGTATCCATATCAAAATTATTTACGTCCAGAGAGCAGTTTTCACCAAGTGCGATACGGCGCATTACTTCCCGCACGACAACGGAGATGGATGCGTAAGTCTGCAGACATCCTCTGTTTCCGCAGGCGCACTGTTCGCCCGCCACATTAATCACCGTATGCGCAAAATGATTTTCGGAGTTTGTTGCGCTTCTGACCAGCTTTCCGTTTGAGATAAAAGCCGAACTCAGCGCGGCAGAATATCCAAGCACGGCAAGACTTGTACAGTTCTGTCCGCTGCCATATAGATATTCTCCGATTGCCACGGCATTTGCTCCCAGATCCACATAAACAGGGCACCGAAAATGCTCCTCCAGCTCACTCTTTACATTTAAGTGAGGCCAGTCTAAAAATGATACATGATCTGCCGGTCCGATAATCCCGGTCCGATAGTCCACGGTTCCGGAAACGCCAACGCCGATACAAAGAAGTCGTTCCTCGGATATTCCGCTTTTTTTTAAGGCTCTGTAAGCAAAATCCAGTACTGACGCCATGACAGTTTCCCGGTCCCATGCACAGTCAGGCGTCCGCAGTCGTTCTTCATTTTGTAAAATCTGCATTTTCAGATCCGTCAGCACCACTTTGATACTCAGATGGGACATTTGAACTCCGATAATATAGGAATGATCTTTGCGGATATCGAAAATAGATGGCTTCCGGCCGCCGGAGGAAATATCCTGTCCTTCTTCCACAATCATGCCTTCATTCAGCAGATAGGCAATAATCCGGTTTAAATTGCTGGGCCTGATATCGCATACGGCCAATATTTCATGTTTGGTAAGCGGCCCTCTTTTTTGCAGAACATGGAATACTTCCCGCTCCGAATTATTTAGATTGAGTAAATTCATTATTGACTCCACATCTCCTTTTTACTAATAGTAGTATACACTCTTTTTATATAAAGTGCAAGAAGTTTTTGTGGTAAAATTTATTTTCATTCTGTCAAGCAGTTTTGTGGGAAAATGATTTGTTTGGAAGAACAATGAAAAAGTGTTAAAGAATATGGTTTCAGGTGAAGAAAAATGTAAAAGAGGAACAAAATAAGCGTATATTATGATATAATTGTAACCACATCTAACGGATGCCGGCCTACCTATCACAATATCGCAAAGCAGGTGCGGGAAATCATACAAAAAAGCGGGATCAGCGTCGGAATCTGCGTGGTGCGGTCGCAGCGTACTACCTGTTCCGTGGGATTGATTTATTTTATTGACTGGGATTAGAGCCGGGTTCGGATACCCTGTATGAGGAATACGCGCCGGCCGATATGCGGGGAAGTGATTTCCGCCATATCAATAGAGCAGGCGGCGGCCGCGGTTGAAAGATTTTTCAGAGAAAATTTATAAATCAGGCGTTGCATCATATGGGAGAAGGCTATGAAATGGTTGCAGGGGACAGGAACCAGCGGCGGTATCGCAGAGGGTCCGGTTTATGTGGTTCGAAAAAAGCAATATGATATCCGCTGCCTGCCGTTTACCGATCCGGAGGAGGAAGGAAAGCGGTTTGAGGCAGCCAGGCAGCTGGCTATGGAACGGCTGTCCGGGTTATATGAAACAGCGGTCAGCCGCGCCGGCGAGGAAAGCGCCCAGGTGTTTGAGATTCATCGGATGATGCTGGAGGATGAGGAATATCTTGACTGTGTCCGGGAAGGGCTTGGGCAATGGAACGCGGAGTGGGCGGTAGACCGGGCGGGAAAACAGTTCGCGGAAATGTTCCGGCAGATGGAAGACGATTATATGCGGGCCCGGGCGGCAGATGTGGAAGACATTACCCGGCAGCTTTTGTCCTTTCTGGTG
>Ga0137307_102005_pt1 | contig 15299 bp, 16 predicted proteins | sample NAcewD2O_March_2_FD_97180 | JGI IMG/M metagenome (GOLD analysis project Ga0137307, IMG submission 97180) | Mouse cecal microbial communities from Vienna, Austria - N-Acetylglucosamine amended D2O_March | ecosystem: Host-associated > Mammals > Digestive system > Large intestine > Cecum | place...
GAAAATATACACCCGCAGTAATCCTGGCGGTACATGCCAAACTCCGCCGATAATTCCACGGAACGCTTGTAGCCGTTCCTCTTCTTAAAATCGGAGCTAAGATAAGAAACCCCGATCTCCCTGGAAAGCTCCTCCCCGATTTCATTGAGCTTGTCTGCATTTTTCAGGGGGCTTATGGATAATGTGGTGGTAAAATAATCGGCATGGATTTTTTTTGCCATGAAAGCGGTTTTCCTAAGCCTCAGGCGAAAACACCTGCTGCACCGCTCCCCGCCTTCCTTTGTCCCTTCCAGTCCCCGCACCGCTTCATAGAAACATTCCTTCTCAAAATCCCCGGGGATAAAATCCACCGGATACCTTGCCTCAAACTCCTGGATAAAACGTTTTTGTTCCTCCACCCTCTTTTCATACTCCGAATCGGGATAGATATTGGGATTGTAATAAAATACGGTAATGGAAAAATACTGTGACAGATATTCTATCACATAGGAACTACAGGGTGCACAGCAGCTGTGGAGCAAAAGCTTCGGCACCCTGTGATTTTTCTCTATTTCCTGGATTTTCTGTTCCAGCTCCCTCTGGTAATTTCTCCTGTTCATCCCAATCATCCTTGTCAAATCTAAACCTATATAATTTATTTTACCCCAAGTGTCAAAAAATAGCAACCGACATAAACTACAATTATAGGAGGAAGGCAAATGCGAAGCATTTTTTTGGATGCCTTCCGACGACTTGCCGCCGAACAAAGTGAGGGGGCGTTACATTTATAGGAGGCGGGAAAATTTATGGAATATTTAATCTCATGTCAGCATATGTTTTATACCTATCATACCCTGCAGGGAGAAACTCCCGCTTTGTGTGATATTGATTTTCAGGTAAAACCTGGAGAATTTCTGTCTATTGTAGGCCCTTCCGGCTGCGGCAAATCCACCCTTTTATCCCTTTTGTGCGGTTTGCTGAAACCGGAATCCGGGAAAATCTTATTAAACGGACAAAATGTCACCGGAAATTGCAGCATTGGATATATGCTGCAGCACGACCATCTTTTTGAGTGGCGCACCGTAAAGAAAAATATATTGCTGGGACTGGAAATTCAAAAGAAAATCAATAAAGAAACTTTAGAGGAAGCGGATGAACTGTTAAAAACCTACGGGCTTTACGATTTTAAAGATGCAAAGCCCTCCCAACTCTCTGGGGGAATGCGTCAAAGGGCGGCCCTTATCCGCACCCTTCTTCTGCACCCGGATCTGCTTCTCTTAGATGAGCCCTTTTCCGCTTTGGATTACCAGACCAGGCTTACGGTGTCGGATGATATTGGGAGCATTATCCGAAAAAGCGGCAAAACAGCCATTTTAGTGACCCATGACCTGTCTGAGGCGGTAAGCCTTGGAGACCGGGTCCTAGTGCTGACTCCGCTGCCTGCCGGCATAAAGGCCATCATACCTATCCATTTTCCACCGGAACTTTCTCCCCTGCAGCGAAGAAATACAAACGAATTTAAAGACTATTTTAATTTAATCTGGAAGGAGCTGAATTTAAATGAACCCTAATACCCTGTCTGCTGCCCAGATTGCATTCTTACAAGCCCACAAAAGAAGGAAAATCAGAATCCATCTGTACAGAATCAGTATATTAATTCTTTTTTTATTTTTGTGGGAATTTTCAACCTATAAAGGGTGGATAGACGACTTCATTTTCAGCTGCCCCAGCAGGCTGGTATTATGCTGCTATCATATGATACTGGAAAACCAATTATTCTACCATATTGGAATTACACTGTTTGAAACCATTGTCAGCTTCCTGCTGGTAATGCTTTTCTCTCTTGTTTTTACCATCTTACTGTGGTTCAGCAAAAGCCTGACAGAGACATTAGACCCTTACCTGGTAGTTTTAAACAGCCTTCCCAAATCCGCTTTAGCCCCGCTTTTAATCGTGTGGCTGGGTGCAAATTATAAGACAATTATATTAACCGGAATATCCGTTGCCATCTTTGGAACAATATTAAATCTTTATATAGGTTTTCAGGGAGTAGACCCGGAAAAAATAAAACTGATCCGGACATTAGGCGGAAATTCCAGACAGGTGCTGCTGAAAGTTATTCTGCCTGCCAACCTAGGCAATATCATAGGGCTTATGAAGGTGAACATCGGTCTCTGCCTGGTGGGAGTTATAATCGGGGAGTTTATCTCCTCCAAATGCGGCCTGGGCTATCTGATTATTTACGGAAGCCAGGTATTCAAACTTGACTGGGTAATTCTGTCTATACTGATACTCTGCTGTATTGCAGTTCTTTTGTACAGCCTGATTGGAGTTTTGGAGCGGAGACAAAAACACAATATGTAATTCTGTGGATAAAACTACGGAAACTCAAGAGAAAAAGTACTTGAAAAAGTTACACATCAAAAAGCAACCTTATTCTTGGTCAGAATTTGAGCGGTTGCTTTTTTGATGTCTAAAATACTTTATCAAGCAGAATTTCCGGCTTCCAATCCTTATCACACCCCAGAGTAACCGCCAGGGAAAATCCGGACACAGGGAGAATGCAGGAAAGGCTTTCCCGCCCCCAGGGTTTTAAAACTCTGCTTTTCCCATATAATATCCCTTTATCCTCCGTCCCGGCAGGAGCCAGGCCATCCCCCAGGGAAAAACAAACCTGATTTAAGGGCATCCGAATCCCCTGTCCTGTCATCTTTACATAACTCTCCTTTAACGTCCACAGATGAAAAAAACGCCGCATCTGCTCCTCTTTTAACCATTCCCCCTCAATGGGGCCGATATAAGCCTTTTCCTCATCATCCATACATTTTTTTACCGTAAGGGCTTTCACCCTGCGGCTTCCCTCAATATCCACCCCTACAGGAACCTTTGAAAGGGCCGCAGCTATACCGTAATTGCAATGGCTGATGTTAAAAAAACGTCCTTCTAAAGCATATATGGGCTTTCCCTGCTCTTCCCGCATCACCTTATCCCGCAAAAATGCTTCCCCGAAAAAATCCGGGAAAGCATAATCTAATATCTTCCCTGAAATATCTTTCTGCTCCTTAAGGGATAATTTTTCCCCGGGATTTTTGGAAAAGCCACCCCCTATTTTAGATACAGGGTTATGAATGTAATAGTATACTTTACAGTCCGCTGATGTATTTTTCAATTTTTTTCTCCTTTTGGAAATTAATAGTTGCTATTTCAGGGAAAAGCGTATATAATATATAAGAGTGCAATGCCGATATGGCTCAGTTGGTAGAGCAACGCATTCGTAATGCGTAGGTCGTCGGTTCGAGTCCGACTATCGGCTTAAAAAAAGGAATCTCATGTGAGATTCCTTTTTTCTTAGCTTTCTGATTAGTAAGCAATCTGATCTTTGTATTTGTGATATAAAGACTTAATGGTCTCTTTGTCACTGTCGCTGACACTGCTCTTCACGTAGTTCTTAAGGCCTGATGCATCCCCGTTTTTCACGTAGGAAGCCACGTTTGCCACATTTTCTTTCGTGAGATTGCTGTCTATAAGCCCCCGGCATGTGTCTTTATCTTCCTCGCTCATGCTGTCATAGATATTTTTAGCCATCTGTGCAGCATCTGCAGCCACATCGGAATCAGAGTGAATAACAGACTCCAGGACATTTTCAATTAAAGCGTCCTGCACTTTTTCTTCTGCCTTTGCCACTACATAATCCTTAGTAAAGAAAATCCCCACGCCTAAAACCAAAACAACTGTCAGCACGATTGCCAGGGCCTTCCAGCCATTTCTCTTTCTTTTTTCTCGTCTTGCCATAATAATCACTCCTCTTTTTTATATTTCTCCCCAATCTTAATGCCTTTTTCTATGTAAGTCAACTCTATTTCGCATTTTTAAAAAATTTTTAAGATTATTGTTGCATTTTCGCAAAAAAGATGATATGTTTATTTCACACATTTTTCATGTGTATATCTTTTTTCTGTTGATTCATGACGTAATCCCCTTCTCACAAGGAGACATTCTATGGACTATACTACTTTCAAGCTACAGGTTACCCGTATGTTACAGGAGCATTTTAAATCCCATGCAAAAATTTTCATACAGCCCCTTACAAAAAATAACAACGTTCTAATAGACGGACTGATTATTCAGGAAAATTCTGTCAATATTTCTCCCACCCTGCATCTTCCCTCTTACTACGAAGATTATGAAAAAGGGGATTCCATGGAGAAAATTGTAAAACATATCCTGGAAGACTACGAAAAGCGCAAGCCCAGGCAAAATCTGGAACTGTCTTTTTTTACCCAGTATGACCTGGCCAAATACCACATTATTTTTAAAGTGATTCACTATGAATCCAATCGAGAACTGTTAAAGAAAGCACCCCATTTCCGTTTTCTTGACCTTGCAGTGGTATTTTCCTGCCTGCTCTTAAACACTTCCGCCGGAAATGCCACAATTCTGATTTTAAACAATCATATGGAGTACTGGAAGGTTACAAAAGAACAGCTTTTTGCATCGGCAAAAACCAACACACCTGCCCTTTTGCCTTTTCAGATTCATCCGGTAGAGGAAATTTTGAATAAAATGATGCCTGGAATGGTTCCGCCGGAATTGAAAGACACGGTTCCCCTGTATGCTATGTCCAATTCATCCAACCTCCACGGGGCATCCGCTATGCTTTATCCGGAATATATTCAGGAATTTGCCGTGGAAAAAGAATGTGACTTCTATATTCTCCCCAGCAGTATCCATGAAATATTGCTGATGCCCGCAGAAGAAGGCATAAATCCACAGGATTTAACCCTTATGATATGTGATGTTAACCGTAAACATGTCCAAAAAGACGAAATTCTCTCTTACCATCCCTACTACTATTCCCGTGAAAAACAAGAGATTACTATGCTATGATTCTGAGAGCATACGGTAGAGCTCCCTGTATTCCGCCACCGAGCTTTTCCATGAGAAATCCGCCTCCATGCCCCGTGCCATAAGCTTTTCCCACTCTTCTTTCTGGTGATAGAACATATCCATTGCCAAAAGCACTGCATCCTTCATCTCATGGGCATTATAGTTTGCGAAAGAGAATCCGGTGCCGGTGTCCAGATACTTATTGTAAGGGGTTACCGTGTCCCTTAACCCCCCTGTCTCCCGAACAATGGGCACCGTTCCATACCGCAGGCTGATAAGCTGACAGAGACCGCAGGGCTCGGTCAGAGAAGGCATCAAAAATCCATCGCAGGCTGCATAAATTTTGTGTGCCAGTTCTTCCGAGTATCCGATTGTGGCAGACAGACGCTGGGGGTTATGGTATGAGAAATAGCGGAACATATTCTGATATCTCTCCTCCCCGCTTCCCAGCACTACCATCTGAAGGTTTTCCCGCTGCAGCAATTCCTCTAAGACACATGCCACCAAATCAAATCCCTTTTGGTCTGACATGCGGGATATCATACCCAGCAAAAAAACATCCTCGTCCACCGGAAGCCCCAGTTTCTTCTGAAGAGCAGCCTTCTGTTTTGCCTTTTGCTGAACGGCATTTTCCTTATCGTAGTGATAAGAAATGTAGGTATCCTTTCCAGGATGGAATACATCATAATCCAGTCCGTTCATAATACCGAAAAGCTTGTAGGAATATTTGCGCAGAACCCCGTCTAAACCAGCCCCGCCCTCCTGGGTCATAATTTCCATGGCATAGGATTTGCTCACGGTAGTCACTGCGTCTGCAAACACAATGGCGCCTTTCATATAATTGGATTCCCCATAAGCTTCCAGGTACTTTGTGGTAAAGAGGTATTCTGGAAGCCCTGTGGCATCCTGGACGCTGTTAAGTCTCCAACGTCCCTGGAACAGGATATTGTGGATGGAAAACACCGTCTTTATATGCTGATAAAACTCTATATTTCCATAGAGCGTTTCCATATAAACCGGAATTAACGCCGCCTGCCAGTCATGGCAATGCACAATATCGGGAACAAAGTCCAGCTTTTGCAAAGATTCCACCACTGCCTTTGAAAAATATGCAAACTTTTCCACATCCTCATGGATGGGACCATAGGGACTTGGCCCTGCAAAGTAGAACTCATTATCCACAAAATAATAGTGGATTCCCTTGTATTCTGTCTCATAAAGTCCTACATACTGCTGTCTCCAGCCCAATTTGACATAAAACTTAGCTATCAGTTTTAATTTGTCTTTCCATTTTTCTTCCATGCAGGCATATTTCGGCAGAATCACCCTTACATCATACGCATCCTTGTCAAAATATCCCGGCAGGGAACCGACTACATCTGCAAGACCTCCCGTTTTAATAAAGGGTACTGCCTCCGATGCTGCAAAAAGTATTTTCTTCATAAAAATAGACCCCCATAATTACTATGATAGGTCTATTATAATATATTTTCCCAGGAATAAAAAGTACTAATTGCCGTGTTTGTAATCTAATCTGATTTTATCTGCAATCAGCGCAATAAACTCAGAATTGGTGGGCTTTCCTTTGCCGTTGTGGATAGTGTATCCAAAGAGTTCATCAATGGTATCCATCTTCCCCCTGCTCCATGCAACCTCAATGGCATGGCGGATAGCCCGCTCCACCCGGCTTGGGGTAGTCTGAAACTTTTTGGCAATGGTGGGATACAAAATCTTTGTGATAGAATTTAACATTTCAATGTCATCCACAGACATCATAATCGCCTCTCTGAGATATTGATATCCTTTTATATGGGCCGGAACACCTATCTCATGAATAATATTTGTCACATCCGCCTCTAAATTCCTGGGCTTTATCTCCTCTTTCACAAAAGTGTGGTCATAGGAGACAGATTTTTGGATTTCCTTTCCCTGAACTGCCTCACCGGGCCTTCTGCTCCTTTTAATCTGGTTGATAATTGCCGCATGGTCAAAGGGCTTCATAAAATAGTAATCCACACCTCTGGCAAAGGCATCTTCCGTAATTTTTTCGCTACTGATGGCAGTGACTATAATAAAACTTGGATGCTTTTTCATAGTGGTGTCATGGTTAATTTTATCCACCACCCCCAGTCCGTCCAGTTTGGGCATAATAATATCCAAAAGTACTACATCCGGTTCCTTTGACTTAATCATCTGATATGCTTCTTCCCCGTCCATGGCAGTACCTACCACCTGTAATTCATTATCGCTTTGTATGATATCTCCCAACAATGCCAACGTACTTTCGTTATGGTCAGCTATGGCAACATTCAATTTTTCCATCCAATTTATCCTCCTAACTATTAAAATGATATATCATATTCCATTTTTCACATTGGCCTTTGCGACTAAAAAAGAAACTATTTGTATTATAACATCCCCTTTTCATGTTTCAACTCAAACATTTCGCAGGAATCGACAGCTAAAGGGCTTTCGACAGTAGCGCATGTTTTTCGCAAGTTTCTATTTCGACGATTTAACTTTAAAATGAAATGCCAAAAAATGGTAATTTTTTTCCAAATTAACCCCTAAAATCCTTCCCTGTTTTTCTATGTATCTTCATCCCGAATTTTGTCAAACCCAGTCGCAAAGTTTTCACAAATCGACAGGATTTTTAAATAATGTCGATTTTTGCTATCACAATATGTTGATAAAACGCCAAAATCAACCACAAGAATTCTTTTGGGGTAGATTTTTTTCGACACATTCCTTATACTTATTTTATAAAAATTTATAAAGAATCAGAAAGGAACAGCGTATGCCATTTTCCGTTTTCTACAGTTTGACACTTACCGCCGCTTTAACCACCTGGTCACCTGGCCCCAATAATATACTGCTGTTAAGCAACGCCAGCAAATATGGGTTAAAAAAGAATTTAAAATTTATGTGCGGCATCTGGACCGGCTCCTTTTCCCTGATGCTTCTCTGCGGCGTATGCACAAAAGCCCTCACTTCCATTGTCCCAGGCATCCGCTCTGCAATGACATGTATCGGAACCGCTTACTTATTGTATTTATCCTACGCCACATTAAAAAGGCTTCCCCCGGGAGAAGAAAGGGACACCAAAGAACCCACCTACAAAATGGGGGTGTTTTTACAGTTAATAAATGTAAAAATAATTATTTACGGCCTTACCATGTTTTCCTCCTTTATCCTCCCCTATGAGGGCAGGCCCCTGATTTTACTTCTCTTTGCCTTCTACCTGATGTTTATGGGTGCTTTGGGCAACATACTCTGGGCCTTTGCAGGAAATGTCCTAAAACAAAGCTATGAGAGACATTACAAGGGAATGAACGCCTGCATGGCCCTGCTTTTGGTGTGGTGCGCCCTTCGGGTATTAGGGATTTTGTAAAAAAAAGAAGCTGCGAAACACAGCTTCTTTCCCACATTAACACTATAGAGACAACGGTATTTAATCTCGGAAGGCTTTTACCAGCTCTTCCCCGTCCTCATAATTCTGATTTTTCAATTCTTCAATGTACCACTCATCAATGCCCTCCACAGCATCCTTAAAGGAATTAATATCCAAGTCCTCATAGGATACAAAGCTGACACCGTTTTTCTCCTGCCAGCGGCTCATAATCTCATCATCTCCGGCACGGTTGATATAGCGCTGATACTCCACCGCTTTCTGCCCGCATTCGTCCACCACGGCCTTCTGCTCCTCTGTGAGGGCATCATAGATATCCTGGTTCATACAGAAAAACAGGCAGTCATAGTTGGCGTTCCACAGAGAACAGTAGGGCTGTACTTCCTGGACAGAAGCCGCATCAATGGCAGGAAGGGGATTTTCCTCTCCCTCCACGGTCTTTTGCTGCAATGCAGTGTAAGTTTCCGACCAGTTCATATTTGTGGCATCTGCCCCCCAGCGCTTATAGCACTCCATTAAAAGATTGCTTCCCGCCACACGGATTTTTAAGTTTTTCATATCTGAGACGCTTTTGATTTCTTTTACATTATTGGTAAGCTGGCGAAAGCCGTTCTCAGCAATTCCCATGCAGTGGAGATTGTACTCCGATAGAACTTCCTTCAGCTTCTCCCCTCCTGCACCGTCCAAAATTTCATCTGCCTCCTCCACGGAATCAAAGAGATAGGGAAGGGACACCACATTAAACCTGGGGTCAAAGGCTGAGTAAATTAAGTTGCTGTGCATGGATACCTGCACCGGGTCGCCGTCCATTAAAGCCTGAATACCCTCAGACTGGTTTCCGTTGGTAAGCTGGTCCGCCGCATACACATTTACCGTAACCTTTCCTCCCGTGGCCTGATTTATAAGCTCCGCAAACTTCCTGCCGCCTTTTGCCCAGGTGCTTGTCTCTGTGGTGGAACAGGTAAAGTTCCAGGTCTGCTCTTCCCAGCCAAGGCTTGTGTAATCTCCAATGTCACCAAAAGCGGAATCCTCCCCGCCTTCCCCGGCATCCAGGGTTTTCGCCTGGACATTTCCCGAGTAGGACTCCCCTGCAAATGCTTTGGGCAGGAAAGTGGATATGGAAGGAATATAGGTGACAAGCAAAAGCACCACAAGGCTTGCGGCAATCATAGGCATAACCGCTTTTGAAATCTGCTGTATGGTCACTTTTACGCCGTTTTTCAGCTTCACCGCAATGGCCACAAAAAGGTTTACCCCCACAGGAGGCGTTACCTGGCCAATGGCAAGGTTTACCGTAGCCACCACGCCAAAGGCCACAAGGTCGTACCCCAGGGCCTGACACACCGGAAGCATAATGGGAATAAATATGTACATAGCTGAGTTTGCGTCAATAAAACACCCTGCCACAAGGAATATCACATTTACAATCAGAAGGAATACAAACTGATTGTGGGCAATGCTGCCAAGTAAATCCGATGCCGCCTTTGCAATGCCGAATTTTGTACATACAAAGGAAAACAGGGAAGCGCTTGCCACAATCAGCATAATTCCACCGGTGGTTTTTGCAGAATCCACAAAGATTTCCCACAAATCTGTCACTTTTACTTCTTTATATATAACCATTCCCACAAAAAGGCCGTACACTACAGACACAGCCGCAGCTTCCGTGGGGGTAAAAATTCCGCCGTAAATTCCTCCAAGTATAATCACCGGCATTAAAAAACCCCAGAATGCATCTTTAAAGGCATCCCACCGCTCTTTTCCCGAAGCCCGTTTTTGGGTAGGCTTTATATCATGTTTTTTCGCTTCCAGGAGTACCACCACAACCAGCGCAGCCCCCATGAGAAGCCCGGGAACGATACCTGAGGTAAACATATCTGCAATGGACACCCCGGTAATGGAAGCATACACCACAAAGGCAATGCTTGGAGGGATGACAATGGCCACGGAACTGGAAGTTGCAAGGAGTGCCGTGGAAAAAGGCGCCGAAAAGCCTCCGTCTAAAATCATGGCAGGAATCAGCACCGCCCCAAGAGCCGCCACGGTGGCAGGGCCCGAACCGGAAATTGCTCCAAAAAAGCAGGAAACAATTACACAAACAATAGCAATTCCCCCTCTTCTATGGCCCACACAGGTGTTTACAAATTTAATCAGACGTTTGGAAATTCCTGCTTTTGCCATAATATTTCCTGAGAGCACAAAAAACGGAATGGCAAGGAGCAGAAATTTGCTGATGCCGGAATACATATTGGTTGCCACAATGGTAAGCTCCGTCCCGGAATATAAAATGGCGCAGACGGAAGAGAGCCCCAGACACATAGAAATGGGAATTCCCATCAAAAGAAAAATAAAAAATGTAATAAAAAGGATTGCGCTAATCATTGTCTTCGCCCTCCTGTGTTTCCTCTGCACAGTAAGTGATAAAATACTCAATAAAATGCAAAATCATACATGCCGCACCAATGGGCACAAAAGACCAGAAAATCCATTCCGGCCAGTTTAAAACAAATGTCCGTTTCCCGTTTGCCAACTGGGTTATCACTTTGTCCACCCCGCAGACGAACAATATCCCGGTAAATAAAACACACAGACAAGTGTTGAGAAACAGCATAGGTTTCTTTGCCTTTTCCGGAAGGCGGTCTGTGAGCAGTGAAAGATTCACCAACTCTCCCTTCCTGCAGGCTAATGCCGCCGCCATAAGGGTAATCAGCACAAACACCGCCACCACAAGCTCCTCTGTAAATGACCAGGACTGGTGGATTACTTTACGTGAAAACACGTTGCCTACCGTGAGCACTAAAATCAGGACAAATGCCGCTGCTAAAATCAGTTTTTCTACGGCAGCGACTCCATCCATGACTCTTTTGTAGATTTTCATAAACTTTCCCTCCTTAGAATAGTATAACCAACTATACTATAGTAGTGCATTTCTATCCATTCGTCAATGGGATTTTCTTAGGTTTCTTTCAGCCCAAGCATTGCCTTCATAGGGTTTACCTTCCTGGCATGTTCCATAATTTCTGCCTGGCTCCCTTTTACATAGATTAAGAGCTGATTTAGTTCCTCCTCTGTAAATCCCTGACTTTTTTCTAATCTGCACTCCGGTAAAATATATTCAGCCACATCTTTTCCTCTCTGAAAAGACACATGGACAAATTTTTCTCCCTTTTTGCGAATAATGCCGGATACCATCATATTTACTTCCTGCATGACAAATTTCTCCTTTCCACTGGCCTCTTCTATGATTATATCCCTGCTTTTCCCATCTTACAATGAATAAATCCAAATTTTTTATATAATCCCCTGGAAATTTTCTGCAGACATACACAGGGTAAGCAACCCCGCCGCACTTCATCCTGCCCAAAGGATAAAAATCGCAGGCAGCCACTCCCAAGACAAAATTTTTTTATCTTGGCGCTGTTTTACCTCATTACCTCCGGCCGCCGCACCGGTAGGCACAAACCTCTGCTCCGTCCCCCAGGGCTGTATGAACTATGGGGACCTCCTGGCACGAAATGGGTTTCTGCCACCTTCAATATGTGCCCTGCACATAAAAAAGGCGAAAATAAAATCAGATGTATGTCTGTTTTATTCAGTTGTCAAAATTCAAGTGGTTTTTGAACCTGAAACTATCATAAAACATTACATCTGATTATTTTATGGCATAAAATGGCAGATAGCACGTCATAATGTGACAAAACCCTACAGGATTCTGCAAAATTATACAACTATCCTCAAATTTTCCGCTATTACTTTTAAAACTTTTACCAGATACCATCTCTGGACATCATTGGTCCCCTTAATTATATCCAGAATATCTGTCTCGTCTGTACTTTTCACCCCAAATAATAGAAAATCTGTACTCACATCCAGAATCTGAGATATTTCCATTAATTTGTCCACAGAACATGCTGTTGTTCCGTTTTCAATTCTCTGTAACTGTCTTTCATTTGCATAATCCAGGCATTCAGCTAACTGAAATTGCGTCAAATTACTTCTCTTCCTCATTTGCTGTATTCTGTCCCCAACAGCTTTCTTGTCATAGTATTGCAATTTGCCTCATCTCCAGTATATGATCCATGGGATTTTTTGTTACTAAAAGCATCTTACACCATATCTGCCCATTTGGACAGTGACTAAACCCGCTATTTTCTGGCTGGTTTTGTACACCATTTGGCTTCTGCACAAATTTCCTTATGTGATCCGCCCATAAAAAAATCAGCCGTCCTGTCTTTTACAGAACGACTGATACCTGGTGCTTGAAAAAGCAGGCCACCTACTCTTTTAAGAATTGGGCCTGCCCTTTCAAAAGCTTTTCAATCATGTACAACACAAACTCCACTTGGTTTTCATTGCAATTTTTCGTCATAAACAGAAACCTGTCTATAAAGCAAGAAGAACCGTCACTTTGCATCAGCCCAAAAGGCGTGGAGCCAAGAGCATAGACAATTTTCAGATATGTACCCAAACTCATGGTTCTTCTTCCACTTTCAATACTCTTTATGGTATCCAGCGAAACCTCTGCCTCCTCCGCCAAACGACTCTGTGACATTTTCAGGCGTTTCCTCTCCGTTTTTACATTTTCTGCAATGACTTCATATAAATTATCTTCCTCTTTCATAATCCCATCCTTTCCAAAAAGGCATTATAGCAGAATCTTCTGCTATTTTTTCCAACATGTAACTTTATTTCATTTAAGTGTAACATTTTGTCACGCCTGCCTGCTTATAAAATTTAAATGCTTTTCCTTTAACTCCTGTTTATGTGACCTGGACACAATAAAATGTTCCCCGTCATCCAATACCACCTCATTTCCCTGAATGGCCTGAATATGCTGTAGATTAATTATGTAGGATGCATGTATGTGGGAAAATACCCGGCGGTCCAACTGCTGCCACAATTCCTCTGTTGTCATATTGGTTTTGTAAGATTCATTGGGTGTGTAAATCATAGCCTGACGGCCTCTCTTTGCAATATACAAAATATCATCATAATTTACACTGAATTGATTTTTCCTGTATTTAAATACAAATTTCTGTTTCAACAAATCCAAATATTTCATGGCTTTTTCAATTACGCTTTCCAGCTTATCCACTGAAATTGGCTTTATCACGAAATCAAAAGTAGAAACTTCAAAGACATCCATGACATAATACATATAATTGGTAAGAAACACAATCAGTGCCCTGCTGCCTTCTTTCCGTATTTCCCTGGCCAGCTCCAGACCGTTTTTCCCCGGCATCTCAATATCCAAAATGTACATTTGGTAAGAATCGCCATTTTCCTTAATATGGGTTAAAAGTTCATCTGCGCTGAAATATATGTCGTATTCCACCCTTTTATTACCCAACTGGTCAAAGGCAGATTCCAATATCTCCACATCATAGGGGCTATCATCACATATTGCTATTTTTAACATATAATTCCTCCCTGAAAAACAAATAGAAAGTGAGTCCAAATTTATAACTGTATCTCGGCATATATGCAAAATTTAACCTTTACCGGTTATTTTTTGACCCTGTCCCCAAAAGTAAAAACCGGATAACAAGCTGCCTTGCCATCCGACTTTTACGTCACTATAAACCATCTAACAAATTATTGAATACTTCCAAATTTAGCATTTTAGGAATCAGTGTTCTTTTTCACTTGAAAATGAGCCACTTTCTTTTTTGCAATTTCCATCAAAAGACCCGTTACCACTAGGGCCATAGACATAAACACCGTCTTTGCATACAAATGTTTCTCCCACAGAAGAAACAAGACAAAAAGACCTGTTTCCCCCACAGCGATACACACGGAATTCCTGTGATAGACTTTTTTTTCTGTATTATTCAATGGTTTGTTTTCGCTTTGAATCGGTGTCATCAAAAAAATGGTGCCGATAAACACAGCAATCAGGACAGCGTAAATATATTTTGTAATCGGCAGTATAAAGATGATTATCATACAGGCTAAGGTACTGCTGTACGTAAAACCCAAACATTTTTTGGGAGTAGATGCATGATACCCTCCTGCATAAATGCGCAACACCATATAACAAAACTCAAACAAAATACCCACCAGGAAATTTCCTAATATACATGACAAAATAGAAGCAAAAAGGAAATCCAATAACAAATTTTCCAGTCTGGTGATGCCGGTCTTCACAATCATATCGTTTGTTTCATTTACTAACCCGGCCTTCTCAAAGAGATTCATGAGAAATTTAGTCATGATATTTCTTTAAAGAATCCAATTGGGAATCCAGCTTTTCTTGGTAAAAACGTGATAAACAAGCGCTGTTTACAGCCAAACTGGCCAAAGCGATTACTACGCCGTATAAAACCACAAGCCATTTTTCACTTACCGTTTTTAAACTATTCATTATCCTGCACCTCCTTTTTCTAAACCATAGCACACTTATGAGGAATCGTGTCGAAAATGGCAAAAATTGTGCAGTAATTGACAAAACTAGTGGATTTACTCTTCATTCACAAACAAAATGATACTGACGTAGAACTTATTTCCGCCGGTATCTATAGTCTTCTTCCCGTTATACTTCTTTACAATATATTCCACATTGCGCAGCCCCATCCCGTGATTTATCTTGTCCGCTTTTCTTGTAAAAAACACTCCGCCCTTTTTATGTAAGGTTCCGTCATAAGTATTGCAGATGTGAATCAGCAAAATTCCTTTGTTATACGTTATCTCCACTGACAGGTCTTTTTTCCCTACATGCTCTAACGCCTCTATGGCATTGTCCAAAAGATTTCCAAGAATCATATTCAAATCAAAAGCCGGCATAAAAGAACAGTCCGGCACTTTCAGTTTCATATCTATTTTGCAGCCCATTTTTTCCGCTTTTCTCAGCCTGTAATTCAATATAGTATCCACCTCGTGGTTGCCGGAATTGACGAACTGCCCTGGCACATGTATGTAATCTTCAATATTTAAAATATACTTGGATGCCCCCTCATAATCCCTATCCTGCAGAAAGGTATCCAGCAAAAGCAGGTGATTTTTCATGTCATGCCACAAGGAATGG
>Ga0137307_102006_pt1 | contig 15289 bp, 8 predicted proteins | sample NAcewD2O_March_2_FD_97180 | JGI IMG/M metagenome (GOLD analysis project Ga0137307, IMG submission 97180) | Mouse cecal microbial communities from Vienna, Austria - N-Acetylglucosamine amended D2O_March | ecosystem: Host-associated > Mammals > Digestive system > Large intestine > Cecum | place...
TAAATATGGTCTCCGGAAAGAATCAGCACATAATCCGGATGATAGCTTTCCATATAATCCAGATTCTGGTATATGGCATTCGCAGTTCCCGTATACCATTCGCTGTTCACACTCTTTTCATATGGAGGAAGAATCGAAACCCCGCCGATATTCCGATCCAGATCCCATGGAATCCCGATTCCTATATGTGTATTCAACCGCAGCGGCTGATATTGTGTCAGAACCCCTACCGTGTCAACTCCCGAATTAATACAGTTGCTCAACGGAAAGTCAATAATACGGTACTTGCCGCCGAAAGATACTGCAGGTTTTGCCACCTTTGCAGTAAGAACTCCCAATCTGCTGCCCTGTCCGCCTGCAAGCAGCATGGCGATCATTTCCTTTTTAATCATGCCGTCACCTCCATTTCTAGTACAACGAATAATAAGTATCTGGCTATATCGCGCAGGATGATTTTTCAGATACAAGGCAGATTTTCGACGGCGTAGCGGTGGCTACGGCTAGAAAATCTAACGCAGTAGCTGGAAAATCAGACAAGTGATATGGCTAGTTATTTATTATTCGTTGTACTAGTTATTCTATTTTATTATATCATCATTTTATTGTTAAGTACACATATTTTACAATTTTTCTATTGAAAATATTCTCTTTTTGTTGGAAATGACCAAAAAGAACTTCTTTCAATTTTTATCATATATAGTATAATAGATAAGGCAGAATCCATTTGTACCTTATTTATAAGTATTATAAACGATGTATCATCGTTTCTTCAGGAAAGGAAAATAGAGATGTATAAGATTGATTTCACTAAACCAATCCATATTCATTTTATCGGGATCGGAGGCATCAGCATGAGCGGCCTTGCCAGGATCCTCCTGCAGAACGGCTTCACCATATCCGGTTCTGATGCGAGGGAATCCGCGCTTACGCAGCAGCTTGAAGCATCCGGCGCGCAGATCTTCTACGGACAGAAGGCATCCAACATCATCGACGGTATTGACTGCGTGGTCTATACAGCAGCCATCAGTCGGGACAACGGAGAGCTGATCGAGGCCGTTGCAAGAAAAATCCCTATGCTCACCCGCGCGGAATTATTAGGACAGCTCATGAAAAATTACGATACCCCCATCGCAGTATCAGGAACACATGGGAAAACCACCACGACTTCCATGATCTCCCATATCCTTCTGGAGGGGAATCTTGACCCGACCATCTCTGTAGGCGGTATCCTGCAGGCCATCGGGGGCAACATCCGGGTCGGAAATTCAGGCACCTTCATCACCGAAGCCTGTGAGTATACCAACAGCTTCCTAAATTTCTTCCCAAAAATCGGTGTTATCTTGAATATAGAAGAAGATCATCTTGACTTTTTCAAGGATCTGGAGGACATCCGGCATTCATTCCATCAGTTTGCCGCTCTGCTCCCCCCTGACGGAACCCTTGTGATCAATGGGGAGATTACGGAATATCCGGAGATCTACCAGAATCTGGAATGCCATGTGGCAACCTACGGCAATTCTCCGGATTTCGACTACAGTGCTGCCAATGTCCGCCATGATGAAAAGGGGCGTGTTTCCTTTGACCTTATAAAATACGGTGAGGCCACCGCGCGGATCCAGCTTTCTGTGACCGGTGACCACAACGTATCCAATGCACTGGCTTCCATTGCCACTGCTGAACTTCTGGATATTCCCATGGAGTCCATCCAGAAAGGGCTTCTGTCCTTCACCGGAACAGACCGCCGTTTTGAGTATAAGGGAACGCTGGACGGAGTGACCATCATTGATGACTATGCCCATCACCCCACAGAAATCCAGGCTACATTAAAAGCGGCAAAGTATTATCCCCATAAGTCGCTCTGGTGCGTCTTCCAGCCCCATACCTATACCCGGACCAAAGCTTTCTTCCATGAATTTGCAGAGGCCTTGTCCCACACAGACCATCTGGTACTGGCTGATATCTATGCTGCCAGAGAAACCGACACCCTGGGGATTTCCTCAAAGGATCTGGCAGAGGAAGTCCGGAAGCTGGGAACTGACGTACATTATTTTCCTTCCTTTTCAGAGATTGAAGAATTTGTAAAAACACAGTGTGTTTCAGGAGATTTGTTGATAACTATGGGTGCCGGAAACGTTGTAGATATTGGAGAAGACCTGCTGAAATAAGAGTTATCCACATTTTTCACACAGAGTTATCGACACAAAGGTTGAAAATGATGAAAAAAAATGCTTTTTCCTGCCGGGTTAAAATGCTATACTTGTTAATAAACATCTTTTAAAAGGCAGGAGAGAGTAGGAAGGCAAATGAAAACTTTAAAACTAAAAAATAAACTCCAGGCAAATGCGACCATGATTTCCAATGACTTCATAGATCAACATCTGGCTCAGGCAAACGGTGAATTTGTAAAGGTATACCTTTTTCTGCTGCGTCATCTTGAGGATCCCTCTTCGACGCTTACGGTGTCCAAGATTGCCGACTGCCTGAACCATACGGAAAAGGATATCATGCGTGCGTTTCGATATTGGGAAGCCGCAGGCGTCTTGAGTCTGGGCAGAGAATCTGAAGGCACTGCTGCAGAGTCTGGTGAGAGGAAAAGGAGCAGCCATGCTTTCCTGGCCGCTCCGGCAGAAGAAGAAAACAAAACAGGTTCGGTCACAGCTACAGCTCCTACTGCGGGGGACAAGCCGGGAGGATACGCCGGTTCCGCTTCGCACAAGGCTATTGACGATTCCCTTCCTGAGGCTCTTCCTTCCTCAGGCAGCACTGCGGCAGACAACAGGCAAAGACCCGTCAAATCAATCCCGCTGGATTCCTTCAAAGCGCAGAAAGAGCTGAAGTCCCTGCTTTTTATTGCGGAACAGTATCTCGGTAAGACTCTGACCAAGTCAGACACAGACGCCATCACCTATTTTTATAATACGTTGGGCATGTCCGCCAGTCTGGTGGAATACCTGCTTGAATCCTGTGCGGAGAACGGCCATAAGAATATGCATTATATCCAGAAAGTAGCCTTATCCTGGGCCGATGACGGGATTGAGACTGTGGCGCAGGCACGTCAGCGCTCTATGAATTATAATAAGAACTGCTATACCGTCCTCAACGCATTCGGCATCAAGAACCGGGGGCCTGCCGTTTCAGAGATTACATATATCCAAAAATGGGTGGATGAGTTCGGCTTCACATTGGATATCATCCAGGAGGCCTGCAGCCGTACTATTGCGGCAATCCATCAGCCCAGCTTTGAATATGCGGATACGATCCTGACAAAATGGCATGACGGACAGGTACACCATTTAAAAGACATCGAAAATCTGGACGCCGTATTCCGGAAGGAAAAAGCCGAAAAGAAATCGTCCGCCGCCGGTCCTAAGAGCGTCACAAAGAATCTGAATAATTTCGAGAGACGCACTTATGATATGGACTCTTTGGAAGAGCAACTATTAAACAGCAATTAAAAGGAGTTTGTCGTGGGATTAAAAAATTCACAGTACCAGGCGATCATGAGGGACTACGAACAGAAGCAGCTGCGCAGCCGCGATGCTCTTGCCAGACATTATTCCGAGGTGTATGCAAAGTCTCCGGAATTTCAATCTCTGGACGAGTCTATTTCTATCCTGTCTGTTCAATATGGAAAAAGGCTGCTCAACGGAGACGGCCATGCAGTCGAGTCTTTAAAGGAAGAGCTTGCGATTCTCAGGAAGCAGAAGGATGAACTGCTGCAGTCCTGCGGATTTCCTTCCGATTATCTGGAGCCCTCCTATGAGTGTCCCAGATGCAGGGATACAGGCTATATCGGAAATCAGAAGTGCCGCTGCTTTAAGGCGGCAGCCACCCGTCTCCTTTATGAACAGTCCAACCTGAAAGAAATTCTCAAGACCGAGAATTTTAATACCTTTTCCTTGAAATACTATTCTGACAATTATATTGATCCCAGGTCCGGGCGCTCTTCCCTGTCTGTCATGAAGGATGCGCTTGAGGTCTGTAAGGATTTTATCCGAACTTTTGAACAAGAACAGAAAAATCTTTTTTTATACGGCAGCGTGGGAGTAGGGAAGACGTTTCTCTCCAATTGTATTGCAAAAGAATTGATGGATGCCGGTTTTTCCGTAATCTATTATTCTGCCCCGGCCTTGTTTAATATGTTTGCACAAAGTACCTTTCACAAAGATGATACAGATGCACAAAATATCCACAATTATACCTTTGACTGTGATCTGCTCATCATAGACGACCTGGGAACGGAATTTACCAATTCCTTCATTGCCTCTCAGCTTTTCACCTGTATTAACGAAAGGCTGCTGAGCAAAAAATCCACGGTCATCTCAACCAATCTATCTCTGGATTCCCTTGCCGACTTATATACGGAAAGGTCTTTTTCCAGAATTACAAGCAACTATATCATGCTCAAATTGATCGGTGATGATATCCGGATCAAGAAAAAACTGATGAATAGGGAGGAAGTATAATGCTGCGTCGAAGTGAGCGTAACCTGGAGAACATTCCGGTAGGGGCACTGGGGTTGATTCCCATTACCGGCTGCGAGGAGCTTGGTCAGCAAGTCAATAAGTATCTTGTTAAGTGGAGAAAGGAAAGTGAGAACCATCATATCGAGGATGTGGTTTTCAACGGGTATGTGAGAGACAACTATATTATCAACACGACAGTCCCCCGCTTTGGCTCCGGTGAAGCGAAGGGGATCATCACAGAATCTGTCCGCGGAAAAGATCTCTATCTGATGGTAGACGTACTGAACTACAATGTCACCTATTCTCTCACGGGCAATGTAAACCATATGTCGCCGGACGACCATTTTCAGAATCTGAAGCGGGTGATCGCAGCAATCGGCGGAAAGAGCCGGCGGATCAACATCATCATGCCTTTCCTCTATGAGAGCCGCCAGCACAAGCGCAACGGAAGGGAGTCCCTGGACTGTGCTCTGGCCCTGCAGGAGCTGGTACGTATGGGCGTGGACAATATCATCACCTTTGACGCCCATGACCCGCGTGTACAAAATGCGATACCTCTAAACGGGTTTGAGACGGTTTCCCCTACTTATCAGTTCATCAAGAGCCTGCTTGGGACGGTCAAAGATCTGCAGATCGACAGCGACCATATGATGGCCATCAGCCCTGACGAAGGAGGCACGCACCGCGCTATTTATCTGGCAAACGTACTGGGGCTGGATATGGGGATGTTCTATAAGCGGCGTGATTATACCCGCATTGTGAATGGACGAAACCCTATCGTGGCGCATGAATTTCTCGGCAGCTCCGTAGAAGGGAAGGATGTCATTATCATCGATGATATGATCTCATCGGGAGACAGTATCATTGAGGTTGCAACCGAGTTAAAACGCCGGAAAGCACACAGGATCTTTGCCGCCGCCACCTTCGGACTGTTTACAAATGGTCTGGATCGTTTTGACAAAGCCTACGAGGATGGTCTGATCCATGGTGTCCTGACAACGAACCTGATCTACCGTACTCCAAATCTGCTGTCGAAGCCATATTATATTGACTGTGATATGAGCAAATATATTGCCCTGCTGATCGATACCTTGAACCATGACGGTTCCATCAGCACGCTTCTAAGCCCCAACGAACGGATACAGCATGTGCTGCAGGTCTACAAAAACGGAGGCGAGATTGAACGGGAGATCGAGATATAAATCGCATGGAGAGTTATTATGGGAAAGCTGCCGCAGGTGCAGCTTTTTCTGTATGTAAGGATCCGGCATTACATAAAACAACGGGGCGGCAAGTGCATTCACCTGCCGCCCATATGCTGCATCTGTTATTTTTATTCTGCTTCTTCGTCCGGCTCTGCTGAGATTTCTGCGTCACCCACGGCAGTGTCTGCCTCATCTTCTTCCAGATCATCCAGTTCCGCATCTGCTCCTACATCGTCGAACTCTGCGTCCTCTCCGTCTTCTTCCAGATCTGTTTCCGCAGCCATGCTTTCTTCCATGTCTTCAAGCAGTTCATCTTCATCAAAGTCGATCTCATCATCCGGCTTGTTGTCTGTATTCAAGTGTACATCCCGGTACTTCTTCATACCGGTTCCGGCCGGAATATGCTTTCCGATGATGACATTTTCTTTCAGGCCGATCAGATGATCCACCTTGCCTTTGATCGCTGCTTCCGTAAGGACCTTCGTGGTCTCCTGGAAAGAAGCCGCGGACAGGAAGGAATCTGTTGCCAGGGAGGCCTTCGTGATACCAAGCATGATCTGTTCCCCGGTAGCTGCAGTTTTGCCTTCTTCTTCCAGCATTTCATTCACTTCATTAAATTCCAGTACATCGACCATGCTGCCTGGCAGAAATTCGGTGTCTCCTCTTTCCTCCACACGAATCTTCTTCAGCATCTGGCGTACAATGACCTCGATATGCTTATCATTGATATCCACACCCTGCAGGCGGTATACACGCTGCACCTCGCGCAGCAGATAATCCTGCGCGGCGCGCAGACCCTTGATCTTCAGGATATCGTGCGGATTCACGCTACCTTCTGTCAGCTCGTCACCGGCTTCAAGCACCTGTCCGTCCTGCACCTTGATACGTGAACCGTATGGGATCAGGTATGCCTTGGATTCCCCTGTCTGATCGTTCGTCACAATGACCTCACGCTTCTTTTTCGTATCACTCAGTGTCGCCTTACCAGCAAACTCCGTAATGATCGCAAGACCCTTCGGCTTTCTGGCCTCAAACAACTCTTCGACACGGGGAAGACCCTGTGTGATATCATCGCCGGCTACGCCTCCGGTATGGAATGTACGCATAGTAAGCTGTGTACCCGGCTCACCGATAGACTGCGCCGCAATGATGCCGACAGCCTCACCGACCTGAACCGCTTCCCCGGTAGCCATGTTGGCGCCGTAGCACTTGGAGCATACACCGTCCTTGCACTTGCAGGTCAGGATCGTGCGGATCTTTACACGCTCCAGCGGATTTCCCTTTTCATCTACGCCCTTTTTCATGACACGCTCAGCGCGGCGCGGAGTAATCATATGGTTCGCTTTTACAAGCACATTGCCATCCTTATCCTTGATGTCATAGCAGGAGAAACGACCTGTGATACGCTCCTGAAGGCTTTCAATCTCTTCATTTCCATCCATGAATGCCTTCACATACATGCCCGGAATTTCTTTTTCTTCCTCTTTGATACAGTCGCTGTCATGGATGATCAGCTCCTGCGATACGTCAACCAGCCTTCTTGTCAGATACCCGGAATCGGCGGTACGGAGAGCCGTATCGGACAGACCTTTCCGCGCGCCGTGGGCAGACATGAAGTATTCCAATACGTCCAGACCTTCACGGAAGTTGGACTTGATCGGCAGCTCGATGGTACGTCCTGTCGTATCTGCCATCAGCCCCCGCATACCTGCAAGCTGCTTGATCTGCTTATCGGAACCGCGGGCTCCAGAATCAGCCATCATATAGATATTGTTATACTTATCCAACCCTCCGAGCAACGCTTCCGTCAGCTTGTCATCGGTATTCTTCCATGTCTCTACGACCTCTTTATAGCGCTCCTCTTCCGTGATCAGTCCACGCTTGTAGTTCTTCGTGATACGGTCTACCGTATCCTGGGCATCCTGAATCATCTGCGGCTTCTCCGGCGGCACGGTCATATCCGAAATGGATACAGTCATAGCTGCCCTGGTCGAATATTTATAACCGATGGACTTCACATTATCCAGCACCTCTGCCGTCTGTGTCGCACCGTGGGTATTGATGACTTTTTCCAGAATCTGCTTGAGCTGTTTCTTGCCTACGTGGAAATCAATCTCCAGAAGCAGTTCGTTGCCTTCTGCTTCCCGGTCCACAAAGCCCAGATCCTGAGGAATGATCTCATTAAACATCAAACGTCCCAGCGTCGCATCGATCATGCCCTGCTTCTGGGTCCCGTCCTCCATCGCCTTCTTCACACGCACTTTGATTCTGGAATGCAGTGTGATATATCCGTTTTCATAGGCCAGGATTGCTTCATTGACACTCTTGAAGATCATGCCTTCGCCTTTGGCTCCCGGTCTCTCCTGTGTCAGATAGTAAATCCCGAGTACCATATCCTGTGACGGAACAGCCACAGGACCGCCGTCAGAAGGCTTTAGCAGGTTATTCGGGGAAAGCAGCAGGAAGCGGCATTCCGCCTGTGCTTCCACGGACAGCGGTACATGGACCGCCATCTGGTCCCCGTCGAAGTCGGCATTGTATGCGGTACATACCAATGGATGCAGCTTGATTGCCTTACCCTCTACCAGAATCGGCTCAAATGCCTGAATACCAAGCCTGTGCAAGGTAGGAGCACGGTTCAGCATGACCGGATGTTCCTTAATCACTTCCTCGAGCACATCCCACACCTCCGGCTGGAGACGCTCTACCATCTTCTTCGCATTTTTTATATTATGGGCAGTTCCGTTTGCCACAAGCTCCTTCATAACAAAGGGCTTAAACAGTTCGATGGCCATCTCCTTCGGAAGGCCGCACTGATAGATCTTCAATTCCGGACCTACTACGATAACGGAACGTCCGGAGTAATCTACACGCTTTCCGAGCAGATTCTGACGGAAGCGCCCGTTCTTTCCTTTCAACATATCGGAAAGTGATTTTAAAGCCCGGTTTCCGGGTCCTGTTACCGGACGGCCCCGGCGGCCGTTATCGATCAGCGCATCCACCGCCTCCTGGAGCATACGCTTTTCATTGCGTACAATGATATCCGGCGCACCCAGCTCCAAGAGTCTTCTCAGACGATTGTTCCGGTTGATGATCCGCCGGTACAGGTCGTTCAGGTCGGAAGTCGCAAAACGTCCGCCGTCCAGCTGTACCATAGGACGCAGATCCGGCGGGATGACCGGAATCATATTCAGGATCATCCACTCCGGCTTGTTTCCAGATTCGCGGAATGCTTCGATCACTTCCAGGCGCTTTACGATACGCGCCCGTTTCTGGCCGGAAGTATTCTCCAGGGAAGCCTGCAGTTCCGCATATTCCTTTTCCAGGTCAATGGCCTGCAATAACTCCTGAATTGCCTCTGCGCCCATACCTACACGAAACCCTTTATAGCCCCACTTTTCCCGTTCTTCCTGATATTCTGCCTCAGAGAGCACCTGCTTATACTGCAGATCTGACTCGCCCTTGTCCAATACGATATAGGATGCAAAATACAGCACCCGCTCCAGCGTCCGCGGGGAAATGTCCAGGATCAGCCCCATCCGGCTGGGTATCCCCTTGAAATACCAGATATGGGATACCGGCGCCGCCAGCGCGATATGCCCCATACGCTCACGGCGGACGGCGGACTTGGTCACTTCCACGCCGCATCGGTCACAGATGACGCCTTTGTAGCGGATCTTCTTGTACTTCCCGCAGTGGCATTCCCAGTCCTTGCTGGGTCCGAAGATCCTCTCGCAGAACAATCCGTCCTTTTCCGGTTTCAGCGTCCTGTAGTTGATGGTCTCAGGTTTGGTCACCTCGCCCCTGGACCACTCCATGATTTTTTCCGGTGAAGCCAGGCCGATCTTGATCGCGTCAAACGTTAACGGTTCGTGTTGTTGTTCATTGTTCGTTGGCATATAGTTGGCTCCTCCTATTCCATATCGTCATCATAATACTCGTCAAATTCAATCTCCGCATCGTCATCAAATTCACTGTCATCCGGTTCCATATCTATATCTTCCAGTTCTCCGTCTACAAATTCCTGTTCTGTGTAACCATGCTCTCCATAAGATTCATCGTCACCGTATCTTCTGTCTCCTTCGATAATGGAATTCAGATTGGTTTCCCCGTAATCCACCGTTTCCATGATCTCTACCTCCACATTGTCGTCACGCAGTACACGCACGTCCAATGCCAGGGACTGCAATTCTTTCAGCAGTACCTTGAAGGACTCCGGAATACCCGGTTCTGGAATGTTCTCGCCTTTGATGATCGCCTCGTAGGTCTTCACACGTCCTACTACGTCATCCGACTTCACGGTCAGAATCTCCTGCAGTGTATAAGATGCACCGTAAGCCTCCAGCGCCCATACCTCCATCTCTCCGAAACGCTGTCCGCCGAACTGGGCTTTTCCTCCCAGCGGCTGCTGGGTAACCAGTGAGTAAGGACCTGTGGAACGGGCATGGATCTTATCATCTACCAGATGATGGAGCTTCAGGTAATGCATATGTCCGATGGTGACCGGACTATCGAAATATTCTCCCGTGCGCCCGTCGCGCAAGCGCACCTTCCCGTCCCGGGAAAGGGGTACGCCATGCCATAATTCCCGGTAATCCCGGTTCTCATACAGATATTTCAAAACTTCCGGAAGCAGTTCTTCCTTATGCTTTTTCTCAAATTCTTCCCACTCCAGATTGACATAATCATTTGCCAGATCCAGCGTGTCCATGATGTCCACCTCATTCGCCCCGTCGAAGACCGGTGTGGATATATTGAATCCAAGGGCCTTTGCAGCCAGGCTCAGGTGAATCTCCAGAACCTGCCCGATATTCATACGAGACGGCACGCCCAGGGGGTTCAGTACGATATCCAAAGGACGTCCGTTGGGCAGATAAGGCATATCCTCCACCGGCAGCACACGGGAAACCACACCCTTGTTGCCGTGACGGCCTGCCATCTTATCTCCTACGGAGATCTTTCTCTTCTGTGCGATGTAGATGCGCACAGACTGGTTCACGCCCGGGGACAGCTCGTCGCCGTTATCCCTGGTAAATACCTTGGCGTCCACAACGATTCCATATTCCCCGTGGGGCACCTTCAGGGAAGTATCTCTGACTTCACGCGCCTTCTCTCCGAAAATTGCGCGCAGAAGCCGTTCCTCTGCAGTCAGCTCCGTCTCTCCCTTCGGCGTCACCTTTCCTACCAGGATATCTCCGGCGCGGACCTCTGCACCGATCCGGATGATCCCACGTTCGTCCAGGTCCTTTAAAGCCTCATCTCCGACACCCGGAATATCTCTCGTGATCTCCTCCGGTCCTAACTTGGTATCTCTGGCCTCCGCCTCGTATTCTTCAATATGGACAGAGGTATATACATCATCCTGTACCAGACGCTCGCTCAGCAGAACGGCGTCCTCATAGTTGTAGCCTTCCCATGTCATGAATCCGATCAGAGGGTTCTTGCCGAGAGCCATCTCGCCGTTGGATGTGGACGGACCGTCTGCGATCACCTGTCCTTCTTCCACCCGCTCGCCCTTATTGACGATGGGCCTCTGGTTGTAGCAGTTGCTCTGGTTACTTCTCTGGAACTTCATGAGCTTATAGTTTTTCTTGCTTCCGTCATCGGAACGGACTGTGATCTCCTTGGACGTAGAACGCTCCACTACGCCCGCCTTCTCTGCAACCACACAGACGCCGGAGTCCACCGCGGATTTCACTTCCATACCGGTACCGACTACCGGAGCTTCCGTAGTGAGCAGCGGCACCGCCTGACGCTGCATGTTGGAACCCATCAGCGCACGGTTGGCATCGTCATTTTCCAGGAAGGGGATGAGGGCTGTCGCCACAGAGAACACCATCTTCGGTGATACGTCCATAAAGTCGAACTTGCTTCTCTCATATTCCTGAGTCTCTTCCCTATAACGGCCGGATACATTTTTCCGGACAAAATGCCCCTCCGCGTCCAGCGCCTCATTGGCCTGTGCTACGTGGTAATTGTCTTCTTCATCTGCCGTCATGTAAACCACCTGGTCTGTGACGATCGGGTTCTCCGGATTGGTCTTGTCAATGACACGGTAGGGTGCCTCTACGAAGCCGTACTGATTGATCCTTGCATAGCATGCAAGGGAGTTGATCAGTCCGATATTGGGTCCTTCAGGCGTCTCGATTGGGCACATTCTTCCATAGTGGGAGTAATGTACATCGCGGACCTCGAATCCGGCACGCTCACGGGACAGACCACCGGGTCCCAATGCGGAAAGACGTCTCTTATGTGTCAGTTCACCCAGCGGATTGTTCTGATCCATGAACTGGGACAGCTGGGATGAACCGAAGAACTCTTTCACCGCAGCCGTCACCGGCTTGATATTGATCAGAGACTGAGGAGAGATTCCTTCCTGGTCCTGTGTCGTCATACGCTCACGGACTACCCTCTCCAATCTGGACAAACCAATCCTGTATTGGTTCTGGAGCAATTCGCCTACCGCACGGATACGCCGATTGCCCAGGTGGTCTATATCGTCGTCATTTCCCATGCCATACTCCAGATGCATGTTATAATTAATAGAAGCAAGGATATCTTCTTTCGTAATGTGCTTCGGGATCAGATCGTGCAGGTCACGCCTGATCAGAGCTTTCAGCTCGTCAATGTCTCCCGCGCTCTCTTCTAAGAGCCCTTCCAGAACCGGGTAATATACCTGCTCTGTCACGCCCACTTCCTTCGGATCAATATCTACAATTGCCTGCAGATCCACCATCATATTGGAAAGGATCTTGATATTGCGGGAGCTGTCCTCTCCGGCTACCCACAGATACGGAGCGGCGGAATTTTGGATTGCATCCGCAATCTCACGTGTGATGACCGTGCCCTCCTCCGCGATCACCTCTCCCGTCACCGGGCTGACCACGGTCTCTGCCAGGGTCTGTCCCTTGACACGGTTCTTAAGCATTAGCTTTTTATTGAATTTGTAACGTCCCACTTTGGCGAGATCGTAACGCCTTGCATCAAAAAACATGCTGGTGATCAGGCTTTCCGCGCTGTCCACCGCAAGCGGCTCGCCGGGACGGATTTTTTTGTATAACTCTAACAGACCCTCCTGATAATTCTCAGCAGTGTCTTTGCTAAAGCTGGCAAGGATCTTTGGTTCCTCTCCGAACAGATCCAGGATCTCCGGGTTCGTTCCGATACCAAGAGCACGGATCAGTACGGTGATCGGCACCTTCCTTGTCCGGTCTACACGGACATAAAATACGTCGTTGGAGTCTGTCTCATATTCCAGCCATGCCCCGCGGTTCGGGATCACAGTGGAAGAGAAAAGCCGTTTACCAAGCTTATCATGGGCAATCCCGTAATAAATACCCGGAGAACGGACAAGCTGGCTTACGATAACACGCTCCGCCCCGTTGATCACAAAGGTTCCCGTCTTAGTCATCAAAGGCAGATCTCCCATGAAGATTTCATGTTCGTTGATCTCGTCATTCTCTTTGTTGTAAAGCCGGACTCTTACCTTCAAAGGCGCGGCATAGGTTGCATCCCGCTCTTTGCACTCATCAATCGTGTACTTTACTTCATTCTCGCACAATCTGAAATCAACAAATTCCAGACTCAGATGGCCACTGTAATCAGCGATCGGAGAAATATCACTGAACACCTCTTTTAAACCGTCTGTCAGAAACCATTGATACGAATCCTTCTGAACTTCGATTAAATTCGGCATCTGTAATACTTCTTTTTGCCTGGAATAGCTCATGCGTGAACTTTTTCCGTTTGTGATGGGACGAATTCTGTTTTTCTCCATGGACGTTTCACTCCTTATTCGTTTTCTGAATATCTCCGTAAGGATTGTGCGAAAATATTCGTTGCCGGGCTGCGAGTTACCCTCTATATTCGTTACAGGCCACACCTTAAGCAGGCGTTTCCTGCAACTCAGGCCGCCATCTTAAAAATATATTCCAGTAACTTTGGCTTATTAAAATGGTATATCTATCCATAATAGCGCATTTTTAACTATAACACAAATGGGTTTTTCATGTCAACACATTTTCAAAAAGTTCTTGACAAATTATGATTTATGTGGTATTAGAAACAGCTTAGAATAAAGAACCGCAGACGAACATTCTTCATCTGCGGTCCTCATTAGATCATCTCTGTCATACAGAAACAATGATTGCGATTCTGAGCAATTATTATTTCAGATTTACTTCTGCGCCTTCACCTTCCAGCTTAGCCTTGATCTCTTCTGCTTCTGCCTTGGAAACTGCTTCCTTCACTACCTTCGGAGCGCTGTCAACCAGTTCCTTTGCTTCCTTCAGACCAAGACCTGTGATCTCGCGGACAGCCTTGATAACCTTAACCTTAGATGCTCCTGCGGATACAAGCTCTACATCAAACTCGTCCTTCTCTTCTGCTGCCGCTGCACCGTCTCCGCCTGCTGCTGCAACTACAACGCCTGCTGCTGCAGATACACCAAATTCTTCTTCACATGCTTTTACTAATTCGTTCAGTTCTAATACTGATAATTCTTTGATTGCTTCAATCATTTCAGCTGTTGTCAACTTAGCCATTGTAATATCCTCCATTTTATTATGTTTTAATTATTCGGCAGTCATCTGCTGCCTTCTGTGCCAGACACAGCCGCTTAGCGGCACCTGCCCGAACCTATGTTATCAATCTCAGTCAGTCTGTCCGGCAGCTTTCATCATCGTATATCGATTATTCTGCTTCTGCCGGAGCCTCTGCTGCGGTCTCAGCCGGAGCTTCCGCTGTCTCGCCGTCCTTCTCAGCGATCTGCTTGATCACACGTGCGAAGTTCGCGATCGGTGACTGCATGCTTCCAAGCAATCTGGAAAGAAGAGCTTCTCTTGACGGAATCTTGGATAACTCTGTCAGTCCTGCAACGTCGTATACATTGCCCTCTACTACGCCGCCTTTCAGTTCCAGCTTCTCTGCAGTCTTAGCGAAATTGCAGATAATCCTTGCCGGAGCTGTCGCATCGTCCTTAGAAATCGCGATTGCACTGGGTCCCTCCAGGCAATTGTCCAGACCTGCGAACTCGGTTCCTTCAAATGCCCTCTTCATCATAGTATTCTTGTAAACCTTGTATACTATGCCAGCTTCTCTGAGCTGCTTACGAAGTTCCGTATCCTGAGCCACGGTCAATCCGCGGTAATCAACAAGCACTACGGACTGGGCACCCTTGATCTCCTCAGCGATAGCATCTACAATCGGTTGTTTTAACTCAACTTTTGCCACGTTCTGGTGCACCTCCTTATATATTTGTGAATAGCACTGCCACAAGGAAAGTGGATTGTACGGTTAAATATAAAAACCTCTGCGTACACAAAGACGCAGAGGTAAAATCCAATTCAATGAATCTCGCATTCCTCGGTAGGCGTTGGTCTGCTTATGCCTTACGGCACCTACTGTCTTCGGCAGCTAATTGCTTGACTATAATAACACCGATTTCGGAGGATGTCAACTCATTTTTCTAAATTTCTTTTTGCTTTAGCTACTATAGGTTACAGTTCACGGTCTAACCGTCCGCAAACTGTAACGCATCCAGCCCATTAAAAAGTCGCCTGACGGCGAGGGGCTGGATGTATGCAACCGCTATTTTACCGGCCGGATGCCTTGCAGCAA
>Ga0137307_102010_pt1 | contig 15263 bp, 9 predicted proteins | sample NAcewD2O_March_2_FD_97180 | JGI IMG/M metagenome (GOLD analysis project Ga0137307, IMG submission 97180) | Mouse cecal microbial communities from Vienna, Austria - N-Acetylglucosamine amended D2O_March | ecosystem: Host-associated > Mammals > Digestive system > Large intestine > Cecum | place...
TTGCAATCTGCTTAATTTCATCCTTGCTTTTATGAAATACCTGCTCTCTTTGCGCCACAGACGTAGAATTATAGAGATGAATCACTGCATGGGGCGCTCCCTTGACCGCCTCGAAGGTTTTCTTTATGATATGCTCTCTCGCCTGAGTCAATACCTGAATCGTCACGTCCTGCGGTATCATGTCTTTCTCAATCAACGTCCGTAAAAAGGTATACTCCGTCTCAGAAGCCGCCGGAAATCCTACTTCGATCTCCTTAAATCCGATATCTACTAACATCTGGAAAAACTCTAATTTCTCCTCTAAGCTCATCGGTTCGATCAACGCCTGATTCCCATCCCGCAAATCTACGCTGCACCATACGGGAGGTGCTGTAATATATTCTTTTTTTACCCAGTCGTACGTAACTTCCGGGGGCATAAAATACTGTCTCTCGTATTTCTCAAAATTCTTCATTCTCATTCCTCCAATGTTTTGTTAAAATAAAAAAAGAATCTTTCATATCTATTATTCCCCAGCTGAGGACAATAGAGACGAAAGATATAAAATCCTGCGCGGTACCACTCTGACTTCATGTATTCACATGCACTTACCGGCACTTTCATGCCTTTCTCTGTAACGGGAGAACCCGTCCTGGCTTACTGTTTCCCTTTTGTCTGATATAAGTCTGAAAATGTTCAGCCGGAAGCTCCGGGGCCAGTTCACTGCATCGTCCCTGCCATTTTCCACCGCCAATGGCTCTCTGTAAGTTTCTCTGCAGCTACTCTTCCCTTTCTCTGCTTTTCACGGGTTTTATCTTATCACAGATTATCCAAATTGTATAGTGATAATTTTAATCAGTTTTATTGATTTATTTTATCATTTCAGTGAAAAGGACAGATTTGCTGTTCCGGCGGTAACATATCAGCGGAATTCACGCAGAATCATCTTATCTGTCCTTTTCTTCCCAATATTTGTCAGACAACACCTTTCTGGTGCAGATACTTCTCTCTGGTCGCAAGACCGCCCCGGATATGCCGCTCCGATTTATTTACGTCCAGTACCTTTCTCGCCTGGGCTGCAAGGGCGGGGTTAATCTGCATGAGACGTTCGGTAACATCTTTATGTACCGTACTCTTGCTGATTCCAAATTTTTTGGCCGTCTGCCTTACTGTGGCATTTTCCTCAATTATATAATTAGCAATATTAATCGCCCGTTCTTCTATGTACCCTTTCAACGAAATTCCCTCATACACTGTTTTTTTATAATGTATGAGGGAAAAAGGGCGGTTATGACTGAGGATTTACATTTTGTGTTTTCCCAAACCGGATTCTCCCCATTCACCGTTCTGTTTTGTTACTGCCCCGCTGTCAGTCAGTCTCCCGCTTCTTTCTGTTTCTGCTGTAGATAACAATACAAATAACAGATGTGACAACAAGTACAGACAATATCACAATAACCCAAAGCCAGAAATAACCGATATGCAGATTTATTTTCTCCTGAATATTATTTGCATTGCCTGCCATATCGTCAAGAACAATGCCCACATTGTGCCATCCTTTCTCAAGGGAGAAGGTAATTGTTCTCTCATCACCGGAATAGGCAAAGGGCACTTTCTGACCATTGTCATAAATCGCACAATGGCTTTCATCTACCAGTTCGCTGATACCTGAAAGGGTAAAAGTACGCTCCGTTTCACCGTAAAACCAATGCCAGGAATCCAGATTATCCGGCATGACACAGGTTGGAGCAATATTGTCAATATGCATTTTGCCCAGATCAATGCGGCGCCCCTGATTTTTAACCGTCAATTGCAGCTCCACGTCCGTATCATCCTGGAAATTTTCTCTGAAAAAATCCGCCCTCAAAAGATAATTACAGATACCTATCCCATAAATGCTGTTATCCTCCATGCACTGGGCGTTGGTAACAATTTCCTGTCCGTTGCTGTCCCGCAGGACAATATCCGTCCCGGTTTCTTTTTTCGTCATTACAAAAATATTCAGATCCTGGAAATCGGAAGGTTTTTTGCTGATTGCTTCACCATTTTCATATTCAAAGGAATACAGACCTGTTTTTTTCTCAGGATTGCTCTCCATAAGAAACGCCAGCACATCCTGATTGACCATACGGGCATAGGTATTATAATTAACAGCGCTTTTATTGCCCGCAACATCCACTGCCACCAGTTCCAGGGCATATACGCCGTCTTCTTTGAAATCCGACAGAGTATATTTATTATCTTCAATTGTTCCGCTCGTTACTGTCGGCTTCATTGCCACTGCATCCGAAGTGGAATAGTCCGGGATGTAAACGGTCAGCTTATATTCCAGATGCGACAGATTCAAATCCTCAAATACAACGGTGGGTGCAGCCTCTTCCTTCCTTTCACAGGGATATACATCCAGAAATTCCGTATCATCCTCTCCCACAAAGGAACCGTTTTTCATACTGACAACAGGCGCTGTTTTATCAATCTCGAAGATAACGGTGCTGCATGGTTCCGCAGTATTGGACGCTAAATCAGCGGGCGTCATCTCCATACGATAGACTCCGTCAAAGTCAAAGGTAAAAGAAATTGTGTGGACATCTCCTGTGCTGTCCCACCTTGCGCCTCCCAGAACCATACCTGTGGCATCTTCCATCCCCTCCGGGCTGTGTTCTTCTCCCGCCTCTTTTCTCATAATTTTCAGATTCAGAAGCTCCGGGTCAAAGTTATGCTCTGTGACCGTAATGTTTACCGTTTTATCCGTATTAAAACTGTTTTCCGCTGCATTGCCAAATTCAGCAAAATTCTCCTGCACCACAGGCCTGGTCTTATCCACATAAAACATGTTTTCATTGCCGCCGCTGAAATTCACAACTGCGGGATGATTTCCCAAATCCATTCCCGTCATATCAAACATGTAATCGCCCTCGTCAAAATCAATAACAGCCGTATGTTCCGTATTGGAAATCTCTGCAAATGAATATCCGGGCACAGCGCCAAACATATTTTCAATTTCCACCTTTATCAGATTTTCATCAAAATTCCGTTCTGTCACCGTAATGTCCGCAATGCGGTTCTGCTCATAATACATATCCGTATCATCGTCTTCGCGGAATACAACGTTGATAACAGGCGCCGTTTTATCAGCAGTAACTATTTCACTTTGGACATTCTCTGTCCTGTTCCGTGCATTGTCCATTGCGTCAAAGGTTAATCTGACATCATTATCATCTTCCGGGAAAGTAAAGGTTTTTGTGGCCTGGGTCACAAGATTGCCATCTGTGCCCGTCACTTTCCAGCCATCTCCCAGCTCGGCGTTTAAGCTGTACCCGGCAGGATTGAGCTCAATTATCTTCCTGTCATAAGAATTTTGTTCCGCACTCTGCAAATAGCCAATCTGCCTGATTCCGGAAACAGTATCAGTGATCACGACAGTAAAGCGGTTTGTCCCCACATAAAGAGGATTGCCCGCAGCATCACGGTAACTGGTGTCTGCCTTCTTTGTAATTTCAATCTCAGGCGCAGTTTCATCCATATAATAGATAACTTTATGATCGGCTTCATTTCCTGCATTATCCGTGGTTTGAGCGGTAATTACATATTTTCCGTTTTTGGCTTCTCCGCAAACAGATGAGAAATAACCTGTATCGAATATATAGTTCTGTTTATCACGATTGGGCCCGTCCGCTGCTTCCGCCACTTCCGCTTTTAACAACGCATTGCCTTTTTTGTCCTCCGGAATATCGGCGCCGTTCACAGACAAATCCACATTGTTCAGGCCGGAGTGCTCATCCTGAACCGAAAGTTTAATTGTTTTATTTGAACGGTACCAGATAGGACCGTCTGCTCCAAATATGCTGTCACTTCCCGGCAGGCTGAAGGTGACTGCCGGCACATCCGTTTCTGTCATTACCCGTATGCCTGCTGAGACAGCCTCTCCTCCGGTATCTGCTATATTCGGACAGGAAAGGCTTACTTTTCCATACCTGTCATACACTTTCACAATAATGCCGCTCTCAAAAACTGCTTCTTTTGCGGGAATTTTTACCGAAAATACCCCTTCACCCTCATCAGTTATCCTGAGGGGCTCCGCCAATCCCGCATACTGAACTGCTGCATAATCAATGCCACTGTCAAAAGCAACTTCTTTTGTATAGGCTTTCAAAATTAATGTATCGTTTGAATATACGCCAAAGGTAAGAACTTTCAGAATCGCCCTGAGGCAGTGTCGGCGGCATCCACACGGAATATAATCACTTCCTCCCTGTCAAACCACTGGCTGCCGCCGATGTTTACGCTTTCCGGTGAAATTGCGGCGATGCTCCCCTTTTCAGGAGGATTTGTATCTTTGTAGAAAGTGACAGAACTGCTGACAGTATTACCGCAATTATCTTCCGCTTCCACTGTGAAAATATGCTCTCCGTCATTCAAATCACCAATCCGGAAAACTGTCGTATGTTCTTCTGTTTTAAAAGAAAAATCTGACCTGGCATATTCCACCCTGCCATTATCTTTCACCGTAACGGAATATAACCCGCTATGCAATGGCCCCTGGCAATCGGCGGCCGTAATCTTCATTTCAACATCGCCGTCATTCGCGCCAAACCACATACGTCCCTGGCCATCTTCATGGGCCTGGCTCAAAATACCGCCAAAATCTATGGAAGGAACATCATCTTCAACGATTAAATCATTGCTCCGGACCAATCCCCGTTCAGGAATATCCGTAGCCAGTGCCTCGGTGAGCAGCCCCACACGATCCTCGACACGAATACGCATGGCAGTCATGATTTCATCGGGCCGGACAGCTAAGACATATTCATCGCTTTCTTCGCTTTGAACCGCTTCCTTATCATTTATTTTCACGCTCTTTACTCCGGAAGCATAGAATTCTTCCCTGGCCTCATTATCATTTACTTTTACTGCAACTTCAACGGTATTTTTATAAAATGTACCAAAGGTAAAAAATTTCAGTATTCCTTCTGAGTTATCACTCTGAGGTTTTCTTATTTCAATACGCTCAATCTGCGGCGGAAGCATATCACTGCCCACCGAATCTGTAACAGGTTCTTCGTCGTCATAGACATTTCCTGCTTTATCGGTAACCCTCAGATGAAGGGTGTGCCTGTTGCCGGGTACAGTCTTAGCCAGATGCCAGGGCAGAATCAGCTCAAACTCCGTCCTGTCGTCCGAATAACCTTTAAATTCCGCATAATCCGTTCTGTATTCTGATTCTCCTTCCTGTAACAAAAATCCGTCGTCCCACAGATATTCCACTTTTGCAATGCCCGAACGGGAATCTGAAAGGGTAATATTTGCCTTAATGGATTGTTGAAAATTCCCATCAATATGCGTAATCTTGACATCAGGCTTTGTTCTGTCAATACAGAATGATTCCACAGGTTCTCCATCATATGCAATCCTGGCCGACTGATTTCCCAAATCTCTCCCCTGGAGCTCAAAGGTATATTCACCTTCGCCAAAATCAATCACAGCTACATGCTCTGTTTCCGATATTTCTTCAAACACATATTCCGGTACATCTCCGGATGTATTTTCTATCCTGATATCTGTCAGCCCTGCGTCAAAATTCCGTTCCGTCACCGTAATCCTGGCCACCCGGCTTTGTTTATAATATGCAGTTCTGTCATCCTGAAATTCAACCCTGATATCCGGAGAAGTCTTATCTATGGTAAACGTTTCGCTCCGTACATCCTGAATCTGATTTCCGGAACCATCCACAGCATCAAAAATCACAGTAACGTTATTATCATCGGCAGTAAAATCATATGTCTTTGTAACCTGTGTGACAAGGTTGTCCTCCATCCCCGTTACCAGCCAGCCATCTCCCAGATTCTCTCCCGGAGCGTATTCATCGTTATCCAGGGTAATCATCCGTCTGTCGCAGGGATTTTGTTCTGCATTCTGCCGATATCCAAATGCTCTGATTCCGGAAACAACATCCGTAATTTTTACAGTAAAGCTGTTGCCTTCCGTATAAAGCCGGTTTCCGGCCCCGTCCTGGTAACCGGTATCCGCCATATCTGTAATTTCAATTACAGGGGCACTGTTATCCTCTGCCTTTACCAGCTTTTCCCCCTGTGAATTACCCACACAGTCGAATACTTCCGCAAAAATTCTTCCTCGAAATCCTTCCGGTATTTCCAGCTCTGCTTTCCCATCTGCAATTTCCAGTGACCCGGTAATTTCTTCCTGTTCCGCTCCATCTTCATAAGGCACCAGACGGTATTTCATCTGGCCAGGGCCGGAAGAAGGAACATCATCCGTAACATTTACAACCACACGATAATCCGCTCTGAAATAATAGCCATATGTAAATTCATCAATGGCAAACTCTTCTATTAATTCTGCTGTGTCTTCCATTCCGTCAGGTAATTCCGGAATAAAAGCAATCCCGGAAACAGCAGGAGGAACTTTATCTATAAAATATTCCGCATTATAATTTGCCGCATTTCCTGCATGGTCTGTGACTGCAACCGCAATCTCATACTTTCCTTCTTCTGCAGACTGCCTGTCTCCTGCCCTTTCACAGACAGCAGTAAAGTAATCCAAATCGAAAACATAGTGCAGTGGCTCACGATTACAGGAACCTTCCCCTTTTTCTGATTTTAACAATGCTGTCGCTTTTTTATCTTCCGGAACATCAATGCCATTGACAGAGACATCCACATTGCAGATGCCGGAATCTTCATCCTGGACAATCAGCTCCAGTTCTTTATTATTTTTATACCATATCTGGCCATCATCCCTGACACTTCCGTCGCCTTCAGGCAGATGAAAGGTTATCGAGGGAGAAACAGTTTCTTCTTCCGTATCAGTATGATCCACATTACCGTTTTCCCCATAAACAACCGGTATGCTGTTTACTGCCAGAAACAGTACGATTACAACAGACATCCATCGGCTTTTCCACTTCATGGTATCTTCCCCTTTTTCATTATACTGAACTCTCCCGGCCGCAAATTTATTTTTTCTTCAAAGCAGGGGCCACTGCATTGTAAAAATCTGATTTTGTTTTTCCTCTTTTATATTTGTGAAAATACATCCGTCAATATTCTGCAGATTGCTGTTTGCCTGATTTAAATCATTCTGCAAACCGGAGAGCTTCGTATCGACGCTGCTTTTCTTTGATTTGAGCGTATTCCACACACCATTTAATGCATTTTTGGTTTTTGTTGTTTCACTGCCAAAAACTTCTGTAATATCTTTACTGACAATATCGCTGGCATGAACCATTCCGCTGAAATTCGCTGCAGCCTGCCCTGTCTTACCGGAGACGGCAGAAAGCCTGCTGGTTAAACTGCTTTCCCGCTGAGCAACAGCCTTCAGGCTGTCAAGAGCCGACCTGGTTTCTCTGATATCCCTGTTAAGCTGATTAATCCGGTCAACAACACGCCGCCTCTCATTATTAAGATTATAAATCTGATGTTCACAACTGTTGATTTCACTACATGAATTGTAATATCTCTGACGATAATAATTATACAGATATTGGCTGTCTGACATGGCTCCCTCTCCCTTTATATAGAATTAAAAGAACTGATTATATTTTTTCTACTCCCAAATTCATTATGCATTTATGGTTAAAAACCGTCAAGTGTCAGATATTTCATTCTCGCATTTTGTAAAAAAAGACGAAAATATGTCGTCAATTCAGCATTTTTTACAGCACTTTTCTTAATAACAAAGTAGGCAGACTCTGTGTATAATGGTTTTCTCTTACAGGAAATCTATATACTTTAGCACTTCACAGTGACACGGTATTTCCTATAAGATGAAAAAGAGGAGATGTGCTCTCTCCTCTCCTGTTATCATATATTGTTCATCAAATACCGCTACCATCTTCTTTTCCGAAACATACCTCACAGTCTTTCCGGTAAAAGGAAATGCCATAACAGTCCGTTCTTCTGTACCCCTCCGTCCGCAGTTCCTCCATATATCTTTTCTCATAAATCTGATTCAGAGCCCTTTTTGCATCCTTTTCCAGATCATCAATGGAATCCGATACCTTTACTTCCAGAACAAACGACCTGCCCCGCAGTGAGGGGCTTTTCACCATAATATCAGAACGCCCATTTCCCGATTCCCGGTTGGACTTCACCAGATAATTCTCGCTCTGGCTTAAAATTCCCGTCAGAAACCCATGGTAAAAATTTTCCGCACTGTCATAGAAACTGATGGTACGAAACAGCTGACCGTTTAATATGTCCGTCATTTTCCGGGCATCTCCATCTTCCATGGCACGGTATAAATCATGAAAATCTTCTTTTTTTATCATACCTTTCATCCAGTTCAGAACCGTATTCTGATAAATGGTCTTCACTTCCGTGTTTGGAACCCGCACCCGCAAAAAGACTGACAGTTCCTTAAAATATTCACTTTCTTTTGTCAGATATCCTGTAAAATACAGGAAATTCCAGAGATTTTCACTGTTACTGTGCATATCTCCGTAAGTTACTTCTTCATGTACCTGAATATCCAGGGTACCTCCTTCCAGAAGCATTTCAATCTGACCTTTCATTTCCCGGTCAGCCCTGGCAATCATATCTTTAATAATATCATTGGAACTGGTATTGATCCAATAGGGACGCGGAAATGCATTTACATCGGAATACAGATCATACAGAAACTTAATCACACTCCATGGGTTATAAACATCTGTATCTCCAAACAAATATCCGTCATACCATTCCTTCATGGTCGGAAAACGATTTCCCACTTCATAATATTCCATCATCTGCAAAACTTCCGGTTCCGTAAATCCAAAATGCTCACTGTATTTTCTGTCCAGTACAGAGATAATATTAAGATGGTTCAATCCCGTAAATATACTTTCTTTTGAAATCCGCAGACACCCGGTAATCACAGCAAACTGCAGATAATCATTGGTTTTTAATGCAGATTCAAACAGGGAGCGGATAAAACTGACCATCCTGTCATAAAAACCTCTGAAATATGCATTTTCCAGCGGTACGTCGTACTCGTCAATCAGAATCACCGTATTCCTTCCGGTAATCTTATACATACACCGGCAGAATAACTGCAGTGCATTTCTTACTGCCCTCTCTTCTGCCTTTCCTTCTGCAACAGCAGTATACTGCTCATATTCTCTCAGAGAAAGACATTCTTTCCCCGCTTCCACCAGCCTTCTGTGCCGTTCAAATTCCGTGCTGACTGCGTTCTGTATCATGTAATAAGCCACATCATAGTCTTCCTGCTTCGCCGATTTCAGCGTCAGTTCAAACACCGGATAGTTTCCCATCTGCCCTGTATAACTTTCCCCGGCGTCCATAATTTTCATCCCCTGGAACAGTTCTTTCTGTTCCCCGTTCCTTCTGGCATCTCCCGTATCTTCAAAAAAGTATCGCAACATGCTCAGATTAAGGTTTTTTCCAAAACGCCTGGGACGGGTGAATAAATTAACTTTTCTTTTTAAGTCCAGTAATTCTTTTATGAGCATTGTTTTATCTACATAGTAATAGTCAGACTTTATCATATCTTCAAAATTATCAACACCTGTCGGCAATGGTTTCTTCATGGCTCCACCTCCATTTCCCATATTATACCCGATACTCAAACTATCTGCAATCCATGGTTCATAAAATCCGGCGTACCGGCCGGCATTGAGAGACCGGTAAATAATTTCTTACAGGCACATTTCACGTAACAGTTCACGGAACAGTACAAACTTCTTATTGTGCTGACTGAGAAAAGAAGTTATAATAAAAAAGAATACTGTCGGGAGCCATTTATGAAATAAGAGAAAAGAGGACATTTATGAAACAAAAGACGAACGGAACAACTTCCAGAAAAAAAATTGCAGACGAAATCCTCCGCCAGATTGGCGGCAGCGTTATCCTGGTGCTTCTGCTGATAGCCGCTGTCTCCATCTATATGGTGGGCTGGCTGAGCATTACGTCAAAAAGGACAGAGCTGACCGAGGAATCCAATGCAGCCGCAAATCAGCTGACCGGATTTCTGGAGCAGTATACCAAAGGTGTGGAACTCCTTGCTGCCAATCCGGAAATCAAACATATCATGCTGGAGACAGAAGCCGGCGGCAACATCAGCCAGGCGGAAAAAATGCAGACAGTTCTGGACAACCTCTCACACATTGCAGAAAACGATTCCGAAAATGTGATGGCCGTATGGATTGCTGATCTGGATGCAAGTTCCTTCCTCCAGTCCGACGGGCTCACGAATGAAGAAGAATGGGATATCACCGGCCGCGGATGGTATGGCTGTATTGAACACAAACAGACCATACTTACAGAGCCCTATGTGGATTCCACCAACGGAAAGATGGTTTTAAGCGCCGCAGCCCCGGTTTATGATGACGCTACCGGAGAGGTTCTGGGCGCAGTGGGTATGGATATCGCCCTGGATCATATGACCGAAGTGATGAGCGGATACAAAATCGGCCGAAAGGGATATGTTCTGCTGCTGTCAGAAAACGGTATGTTCCTGTATCATCCCCAGAAAGATATTATACAGAAACATGTAACAGACATAAACACATCTCAGAATGTAATGGATGCGATTACCTCGCAAAAGGATGAATTTATGAAATACAAGGCAGACGGCGTCACAAAGTACGGTTCTCTGCAACATGCCGGCGATACCGGCTACATTGTGCTCAGCAGCCTTCCCATGTCAGAATATTATGCAACACTGACAGCAATGGTCCTGGCATTGATTGTTATTTTCGCCGCCGGCATTACACTGATCGCATTCAGAATCCGGAAAAGCTCCGCCAGCCTGACAAAACCCATTCTGGAACTGAACCATACGGCTCAGCAGCTTGCCGCCGGGGATCTGGATGTGAATCTTCTGATTACAAGCGAAGATGAAATCGGAGAACTGGGTGAATCTATCCGGAAAACAGTCAGCAGGCTGAAAGAATACATTGAATACATTGATGAGACTGCAGACGTACTGGCTCAGGTTGCCGACGGAAAACTGAGTATTCATCTGAAAAATGATTATGTAGGTGAATTTCAGAAGATAAAAACTGCTCTGCTCAATATTTCCGATTCCATGAATCAGGTGATGGCCGGAATCTCAGAAAGCTCAGAGCATGTATCTGTGGGAGCCATGGAACTGGCCTCAGCCTCCCAGGTTCTGGCAGAAGGGGCGGAAGAACAGGCCGCAGCCATCGAACAGCTTACCGCTACCACCGCCACTGTGGCGGAACAGGTGGAAAACAGCCGCAGAGAAGCAGAAAATTCAGCCAAAGCAACCGCTCAGGTCACTGCAATCATTGAACAGAACCAGAAGAACATGACACGGATGACGGACGCCATGGAGAAAATCAGGCAGACCTCTCAGCAGGTCGTTGGTATTATCCAGACCATCGAAGATATTGCCTCACAGACAAATCTTCTTTCTCTGAACGCTTCTATTGAAGCCGCCCGTGCCGGCGAAGCAGGAAAAGGCTTTGCAGTGGTTGCCGATGAAATCGGAAAACTGGCACTGGAAAGCTCTGAAGCAGCCAACACCACAAAGGAACTGATTGAAATCTCGATGGAAGAAATCAACAAAGGAAATACCATTGCCGGCAGTGTTATGGATTCATTAAAAGAATCTGTCTCCGCAGTAAGCCAGGTAAATAAAATGATACAGGAAACCGCTGAAAATGCCGCTGTTCAGGCGGAAAATATGGAACAGCTCCGTCTGGGTATTGAAGAAATGGCCCAGGGTATTCAGGATAATTCCGCAGCTTCTCAGGAAACTTCTGCAACTTCAGAGGAACTGGCCTCCCAGGCTGAAATACTGAATAAAATGGTACAGAAATTTGAACTCTGTGAGGAACAGCCGCAGAAATCTTCGCAGAATTTTGAACTCTTTGAAGAACAGCCGCAGGAAATTTCTCCGGAAGAATAATATTCAGGGCTGCTGCAGCATACAGTAAGTTTGCCGCAGCAGCCCTTTTTCTTTCATTCCTGTACAGGCCCGTTCTCAGAGTTTCAGCTTCGCCAGAGCATCCGCAAAGGCGTTGTTCACCGGCTCTCTGGCTTCCTGCTTTAACTGATTCATATATCTGGACACATCTTTTTTTGACACGCCCCCGCCGCTGTCTTTTTTACGTTTTTCAAACGCAGAAAGTTTTTCCCGGTAGCCGCACACGCAGGTAAACCGCTGATTTTCTCCATCTCCCACCAGCTCCATTTTCTTATGGCACTGGGGACAGCGGGCGTTGGTCACTCTGGACAGCGTTTTCCGGTAGCCGCATTCCCGGTCCTGACATACCAGCATCCGTCCATTTTTGTGGTTGACCTCCAGCAGTAATTTTCCGCAGTCGGGACATTTTTTCCCGGTCAGATTGTCATGGCGGTACGTTTTGGAAGAAGCTGCGATGTCTTTTACAATATCCGTCGTATACGTTCGGATTTCCGCTTCAAAATCTTTCTTTTTAGCCTTTCCCTTTGCAATATCCGCAAGCTGCTGCTCCCATCTGGCAGTAAGTTCCGGAGAAGTCAGACCCTGAGGAGCCAGCTCCAGCACCTGTCTGCCCTTGGAGGTCAGATGGATATACCGGTCTTTCTTCTCAATCATAAAACTGTGGAACAGCTTCTCTATAATATCCGCACGGGTGGCAACGGTTCCCAGCCCTCCGGTCTCTCCCAGTGTCTTTTTCAGCTCCTGGTCAGAATTCTCCATGTATTTCGCCGGATGTTCCATGGCTGCAAGGAGGGTGGCCTCCGTAAAGGGCAGAGGCGGTTTTGTCTTTCCTTCCGTGATACTTCCTTCCCCGAACAGGATTTTCTGCCCTTTCACAAATTCCGGCAAACTCCCTCCGGTCTCTTTGAGCTGCGCGAAATTCTCCGCATTCTCCTCAGTATCTTCTTCGGACAGAATTCCGGCTTCCTCCTGGATTTGGCGGATTTCCCGCCATCCGGGCTGTTCCATAATCTTTCCTTTTACCGCGAACCGTTCTCCCGCACATGCCACTGTCACCTCGGTCTGACGGTACTCACAGGGCGGAAGCAGAACGGCAAGAAAACGTGAAACCACCAGTTCGTATATTTTACGTTCTCCGTATTCCAGTTCATGCAGGCGGATTCCCTGTTCCGTGGGGATAATGGCATGATGGTCGGAGACTTTTTTATCATCCACAAAGGATTTATTACCCCGTATGGGAGATTTCAGCAGTTTTCCGCATACCGCGTTATAGCTTCCTCCCCGGCAGGCCCTGACACGCTCCGGCAGAGTTTCCACAATATCCTGCGTAAGATATCTGGAATCCGTTCTGGGATAAGTCACCACCTTGTGGTGCTCGTAAAGACGCTGCATATAATCCAGTGTCTGTTTTGCGGAAAATCCAAACATCCGATTGGCGTCCTGCTGCAGAGAAGTCAGATCGTAAAGCTGAGGTGCAAAGGATTTCTGCTTTTTCTCTCTGATTTCCTCCACTGTTCCGGTACTGTTTGTAACTTTTTCCTGAATCTGCCGGATTTTTTCTTCAGAAAATGTGGTAACGCTGTTGTCTTTGGATTTCCAGCTCCAGACAACGTCGTTCCCCTTTACTTTCAGACCGTAATAAGACCTGGGCTTAAAATTCTTAATCTCTGCTTCCCGTTTCGCAATCATGGCAAGGGTGGGCGTCTGCACCCTGCCGCAGGAAAGCTGTGCGTTATGCTTTACCGTCAGCGCTCTGGTGGCGTTCAGGCCTACCAGCCAGTCTGCTTCCGCTCTTGCCACTGCCGCCTCGTACAGGTCCCGGTACTCCCTGGCGTCTCTCAGATTCGCAAATCCCTGACGGATAGCCTTATCCGTTACCGAGGAAATCCACAGCCGCTTCATAGGCTTTCTGACCCCGGCTTTCTGAATAATCCAGCGGGCCACCAGCTCTCCTTCCCGGCCTGCATCTGTGGCAATGATAATCTCTCCCACATCCTTGCGGTACATCTGGGTTTTTACAGTCTGATACTGCTTCCCTGTTTTCTTAATCACCTGAATTTCCAGTGTTTCCGGCAGCATGGGCAATGTTTCCATTTTCCATGTTTTCCACTGCTCTCCATAGCTTTCCGGGTCGGAAAGCTCCACCAGATGGCCCAATGCCCAGGTAACCACATAATCTTTTCCCTCCAGAAATCCACTGCCTCCCTTTGTACAGCCCAGGACTCTGGCAATGTCCCGGCCTACACCGGGCTTTTCCGCTATCACTAATGCTTTCATATATTTACCACTCTTTCTTAATATCTTCCTGATTTACCTCATACCGGGTGCAGAATTCCTGCAAATCCTGCTGCCCCCGAATCAGCATAGCCTCCGTAAATTTCCCGGATGTTCTGTCTTTAAATCCGGCCACCTGCTCCCCGGTGCAGATACTGGCGCGAATCACCGGTATCTGTGCTGAGGAATCATAAGGCTGAACCGCCCCGTGATTTTTCCGCTTTCGTCCAAACATAACTTCCTCCCATCCCTTCTGTCCTCTCACATTTTTATCATTCCTGCCTGGGAAAATAATGATTTCATCCGCGTTTCTTTAAATTTTTCTGGTTCCCCGGCAGCCGGGATAATTGCTGCATCCGTAAAATTCCCCGTATTTTCCTCTGCGCTTTACCATTTCACTCCCGCACCTGGGGCAGAGAATCTCCGGCTGATTCTGCTGCATCTCTACCAGAATCTTTCCCAGTTCCTCATAGCATTTCTGATTCATCGCACAGTCATTTAGGGCCCGGTGGGCTCCGTCTGTATTAATCCGGAAATATGCGGACACATCCGTCAGTCTGCAGTGAGAAAGCTGCGGCAGGCATTTTCTGGCCAGATACAGAGTATCAATATAATCATTGCCAATATCTGCCCCCAGCGTTTCCATTGCAGCATCACAGATAAAAATCATATCAAAAGTATGTATATTATGGCCCACCAGGATATCATTTCCCACGAAATCCAGAAAGCCCCGGACTGCTTCTTCCATCTCCGGCGCGTCCTTTACCATTTCATCGGTAATTCCGTTGACTGCTGTGGCAGCCCTGGGAATCCTCATTTCCGGATTCACCAGCGTCGTATACTGATCTTCCACCTGATGGCCCCGGACCTTTAACGCCGATATTTCTATAATCCTGTCCTGCCCCGGCCGGACTCCTGTGGTCTCCAGATCAAATACCACATAATCCTCCACATACCGGTTCAGGCGTTTTCCTCTGTTCCCTGTCATGTATTTCTCCCTTCTGTTGTAAGCAGAACAGGCAATTGCGAAACTATTAAATTATCAAAATTTCATGTACAATTTCTACACTTTCTATGAAATATTTTTCGAATTGCACATG
>Ga0137307_102012_pt1 | contig 15256 bp, 25 predicted proteins | sample NAcewD2O_March_2_FD_97180 | JGI IMG/M metagenome (GOLD analysis project Ga0137307, IMG submission 97180) | Mouse cecal microbial communities from Vienna, Austria - N-Acetylglucosamine amended D2O_March | ecosystem: Host-associated > Mammals > Digestive system > Large intestine > Cecum | place...
CGACGGCGAGTACCCCTACCAGCGGTATGACACGGATGGCTGCAAAAGTGCGGTGGCCGCCGACATCGTTGCCCGCGCCAAGGCCCTCTCGGGGGTGACGGACGATGAGTGAGCGAATCCGCATGAGCGACACCGGGCTCACCTGCACCTTCGACCCCGAAGAGTACGCCACCCGCTGGGACGAGGACGACGTGGAGCACGAGACCGACGACACCGACGAGGACTGTGGGTACTTCGTCTGCTCCAACTGCGGCATGGTGATGATGTACGGCGACGAGGGCTGGTTCGAGACCGAGCCCCCGTACAGGCCGTCGTTCAACTACTGCCCCCACTGCGGGGCGAGGGTGGCGACAGGCCATGAGTGAGCGCACCGCCCTGGTGGACGAGGAGCTGCCCGTCGACGGCATCGTGGACTTCGGCGTTCCCGGGATGGAGGCGGTGCCTCTGAACTGGTCCAATTGCATCGCCGTCGTCGACGACCCGAGTGTGTACCTCGACTACGGCTTGGGTGGTTTCATACAGGTGCCCGCGGTCATCGTGCCCGAGGGCACCGTCCGGGGCGGAGACCGCCTGCGTGTGACGGTGGAGCTGGTGAGAGGGGGCGCCGATGACTGACCTCACCGCCGAGGACCGCGCCGCCCTGCTGGCCGCGTCCATGGCCTGCGACCACGCGCGGGACGCTGCGTTTCGGGCGCACGAGAAGCTCTTGGACGTCGAGGCCAGGTGCGGCAGGCGCGCCAAGGACTACGCGGGCGATTATCTGACGCGTCGGCTGACCGACGCCCGGATAGACATGCTCGACATCAACGTCCTCATACATAAGGCGATAACGGACGGGGAGGACGTCAGATGGGAGTGAGCATCAAGCCCTGCCCCGCCTGTGGCGCCGCCAAGCCGTCCTTCGTCCGCCAACAGGGCCGCTACCCGGCCCGCGGGCAGATGGCCTGCCACGGATGCGGGGTGCGCGGGCCCCTGGCGTGGACGCTGGATGAGGCCCGCGACCGGTGGGACGGGATGCCGAGAGAGGAGCGAGACGATGGGTGACCGACTGAGGCCCTACGCGCTGGTCGTCCTCGACGAGTGCGACGAGCACGACGACGAGCGTGGGTGGTGCGTGGCCGAGTACGACTCCGGGGAGGAGCTGGACCGGTGGATGTACGTCGTCGGCAGGTGCGGGTACCGCACGGCCCACGAGACGTGGGACAGAGACCGTGACGGGCGCCCCACCGGCGCCACCGTGGTCATGGTCAGGGAGGGGGGAAGCGATGAGTGACGAGGAGCTGGCAGACGCCGTCGGCGACGTGGAGGAATTCGTCTACGGGCTCTGGCTGGAGCTCGGCGAGGTGCGCCGTGAGGCGCGCCGCGGCGGCCGGATAGGGCAGGGCAGGCTCTACGACATGGCGCTGAGCACCCGGTGGTTCGTGGCCGCGCGCCTGTGGTCCCTGGCCGACGGGATGGAGGGGGGGGAAGCGATGATGGCTGCCAATGAGGCCCGCGCCGAGATGCGCGACATCGCGTCGGATATGTGCGCCGCCGGCATCCACCTGATGGACGGGGCGGCCCGATGCACCCGCAGGGGCGACGGGATGGACGCGGGCGTGGCCCGCTCCGTCATCGGCGAGACGCTGGACCGGCTGGACGCCCTGCGGGCCCGCCTGGCCGACCTCGGCGAGCGGGTCGCGGCGATGGAGGACGGAGGCGATGACCGATGAGCGTCACGTACCGGACCCTAGAGCTGCGCGGAGCGGAGCGCGCCGACGACGCCTACGACGACGTGACGCACCCGTCCCACTACTGCCACGGGGGCATGGAGGCCAAGGACGCGATGGCGGCGATGATGGCCGACGCCGACGTGCCGCCCATGGTGGCCTACTGGTGGGGGTGCGCGGCCAAGTACGTCTGGCGATGGCCGTACAAGGGCGCCACGCCCTCCGAGAGGGCACGGGACCTGCGCAAGGCAGTGGAGTGCCTGACCGAGTGCGAGCGGGCCTACACGGCCCACGTGGCGGCCCAGAGGGCCAAGGTGGCGGCGATGGTCGGGGAGGTGGACTGATGGCGGTGATAGAGCTGGGGGACGGCTGGCAGGCCCGGCCGCTCAAGGGGTTCCGGTGCTGGCAGCTCTACGAGCGGGTGGACACGGACCCGAAGACCGGCGACCCGCTGGACGAGCCTCGGTGGCGCGCCCTGGAGTGCTACCCGTCCACGCTGGCGCTGGCGGTGAGGTTCGCCGCCGAGCGCGGGCTCAAGGCGGCTCCCGGGTCCATGGCACTGGACGAGGCGGTGGGCAGGCTGGAGCGCTTTGCCGACTCGGTGCGGGAGGTGGACTGATGGTGGGCGAGTTCGAGGGGCGCCGCTGCCGCCTCTGCGGGGGCGGACGCTACGCCGTCTACACGGTGGTGCGCGAGTCGGCGTCGGCCGGCCTGCTCTACGAGGCCCGGGCCGTGTGCCGCTCCTGCGGCAACTCGGTATCCCGCGCCACGGACGCCGACGAGCGACGCGCCGTGGACCAGGTGCGCCGGGTGCTGTCGTGACCCGGTGCGACGCGGCCCTCGTGACGGCCTACCTCGCCGGCGTGGCCGTCCTGCTGTGGGCGGTGACGCGGCGCCGGTGACGGCTACGATGTTCACACGAGACGAAAGGCGGTGGTTGCGTGAGCGACGGCTTCCTCGGCGCGGCGGACGCCCGGGCGTGGTGGTCGACGGTGAGGGCGGCGTCCCAGGACCTCGCCCGCATGGAGAGGGCCGTGGGCAGGATGCGGGCCCGGGAGGGCGTCCGCGGTGCGCCCCTGTCCGGCACACGCGGCCCATCGGGGCCCCGAGACGCCACCCGCGCCACCGACGACCGCATGGACTACGAGGCCGCGTGTGCCCCGGCCATGGAGTCGGCGCGGTCCCTGCTGGGGACGGCGGACCGGCTCCTTTGGGGCGACGCCGGCGGCGGGGTGGCCGAGCTCCTCGGGGCCACGGAGGCCAGCGTGGTGCGCCTGCACAACGTGGACGCCCTGCCGTGGTCGGAGGTGGCCCGCTCCCTGTCCCTGTCCCCGTCCACGTGCCGCCAGATGGAGGGGGCCGCCATGGACCTCATGGACGCCCTCGGGCCGGGCCGGGTGCTGGACGGCAACGGGTGCGCCACGGAGCCGCTGCCGCTGGGAATCTGACAAAGAAATATCGCCTTCTAACTTGCATTATATAGGCAATTCCTATATAGTATTTGGTGTGGGGCAGAGAGGAGGGAGGTGCAAGGAGATGCCCCCAACCCACCGGACCCGGATTGGAGGTGACCGATGAATTGGAGGCAGATGCTCTGGGACGTCCTGCTCGTGCTCTTGGCGTGGCGGCTGAGAAGGCGCGACTAGGACGAGCCTGAGGGGCGAGGGGCCGGGAGACCGGCCCCGAGCCTCGCCTCCAATCTAGCATGTCAGGCAACGGAGACGAAAGGAGGAGGGCGATGGCCGCATTCATAATCCGCAGCGTCGTCGTGTTCGGGGCGGCGTGGGCGTTCTTCAGCTTCTTCCCCCGCGGCGGGGGCCGGGCCTAATGGCCGCGACCGACGCCCAGAAGCGGGCGGACGCCAAGTACAAGCGCGCCAACGTGACGAACGTGACCGTCGGGTTCTATCCCGACGATGCGGACATCCTCGAGCTGGTGAGGTCCCAGCCGAGCCGCGCCGGATATATCAAGGACCTCATCCGCGCGGACCTCGAGCGTCGAAAGGCGTCGCCTGCGGGATGATGGGCCGAGACCGACGGCGAGACGCCGCTCCCCGGTGACGGGGGGCGGCTTTTTTCATGCGGGTGGACATAAGGAACGGAACCGACACCCCCCCCCGGGTAACCATAAAATTTTTCTCCAGAACGGGCGACCGGCGGCCCAGCCCCCAGATTCCGTCCCGAACGGCCTTTTTTTGTTTTCTTTTCGCCGTGGAACGGCCGGTAACGCGTGCGGAACGTGCCCGGGACGCACCCGGACCGCCGTCGTTCGGGCGGTCACCCCCCCGGTGGGCCCCTCGGCGGGACCCGTGCGGCCCGGATGGCAGCCGCCGGCACCTTTCGGCACTTCTCGGCAACCCCCGGCACTCTCCGGCAGCCGCCGGCACCTTTTGGCAGGCCCGGGCGCCTAGTGTGGTAGCCGTGGACATCGACGCGCAGCTGGCGGCGGCCTTCTATCCCGACCCGCCCGACAGGGTGCCCCCCTACGACAGGGACCTCGCCTCCCGGCTCAGGGAGATGGGGAGGCGCACGGGGTGCTACCGAGACTTCTACCGGTCGCCCGCCTGGCGCAGGCTCCGCGCCGAGGTGCTCGCATCCATGCACGGCGAGTCCCTCGTGGAGCTGGCCGCATCGCCCGCGAGGTTCGTGAGGGCCGACACGGTCCACCACGTCCTCAGGGTGTCTCGCTGGCCCGGCTACGCCCTGCACCCGTGGGCACTGGACGAGGAGGGCCGCGTCGTCCGAAACCTCATCCCCCTGTCCCACGCCGCCCACGACGCCGTGCACGGCAGGGCGTTCGGCGGGGCGGTGAGGAATACCCCGCTGACCGAGGAATGGTGGTGACCGTGTCGCTCAAGCCGGAGCCCTGGGACGAGAAGCAGGTGGACGAGGTCGAGCGCCTCCTCAAGGCGTTCAACGGGCCCGAGGCGGTGGCCGCCGTCATGGACGTGCCGGAGTCCGCCCTCGACCGCCTGTGCGAGCGGGCCTTCGGGCTCGACTTCGCCCACGCCAAGGCGAAGTTCTCGGCCGTGGGCAAGGCCAACCTGCGCTCCACGCTCTACGAGCAGGCGGTGGACGGGAACGCCAAGGCGCTGGACATGCTCGCCAGGGAGCAGCTGGGCATGGACCCGGTGGGGCGCCGCAAGGCGCCGCAGCCCAAGCCCAAGGCGCCGCAGCTGGAGCTGTGAGGTGGCGGCCAGGCGCCGCTACTCCACCCACAGGCGCATCGACGTGCCGGAGATCTCCGGGTGGCTCCGCCTCGTGGAGTCCGGCGAGGTGCCGGCCTGCGAGGAGCAGCGGCTGCTCTGCGCCCACGTCCGCTCCGTGTTCGCGTCCGAGCGGCTGTGGGTGGACCGGGGGAGGCTCGCCGCCTACATGGGCTACGAGCGCTACTTCCCGTTCGACCTCGCCCCCGAGGAGAGGTTCCTCGTCGCCCTCTGGCTCTGCACCTACTCCGAGGACGGCATGCCGCGGTGGAGCGACCTGCTCGCCTACGTCGCCCGCGGGTGGGGCAAGACCGGCTTCGCAGGGTACTGCGCCTTCTGCCTGCTCTCGCCGGCCAACGGCATACCGAACTACGACGTGGACATCTGCGCCACCACGGAGCCGCAGGCCAAGATCGGCTACGACGACCTCTGGCGCCTCTTCGAGTCCGACCCCGACCTCTGGTCCCAGGGATTCGAGTGGAACCGCGTGGAGCTCTACTGCAGGTCCACGGGGTCTCGGTTCAAGTACTGGAGCGGCAACTCCAACTCAAAGGACGGCATGCGCTCCGGGGCCGTCTTCTTCGACGAGGTCCACGCCTACGAGAACTCCGACTCCATGGGGGTCTTCACCGGCGGCCTCGGCAAGAAGCCGGAGCCCCGGCGCCTCATGACCACCACCGACGGGTTCGTGCGCGAGGGACCGCTGGACGACCTCAAGGCCCGCGCCCAGGCGATACTGCGCGACGGCGAGTCGGACAACGGCCTGCTGCCGTTCATATGCAAGCTGGACGACATCGCCGACGCCGCGGATGACGCCCTCTGGGTCAAGGCCAACCCGCGTCTGCGCACGTCGCCCAGCCTCATGGCCGAGTACCGCCGCGAGGTGGCCGAGTGGAGGGGCAACCCGGCCCGCCACCCCGAGGTGCCCACCAAACGCTTCAACCTCCCCGAGGAGCGGCGCGACCTCGCCGTCACCACGAGGGAGCGTCTCATGGCCGCGAGCCGCCCGGTGGACCCCGCGCGCCTGCGGGGCATGCAGTGCGTGGCCGGCATCGACTACGCCAAGACCACCGACATGGTGGGCGCGTGCCTCCTCTTCAAGGACGGCGACGAGCGCCTCGTGGTGCCCCACGCGTGGTGGTGCACCCGCTCCGCCGACGCCGGCAACGTCAAGGCGCCCCTGGAGGAGTGGGCGGCGAGGGGACTCCTGTCCATAGAGACCGGCGTGGAGGTGTCGCCCGACGAGGTGGCCGCGTGGATACGGGAGACGGCGGACGGCCTCGGGGCCGACCTCCGTTGCGTGGCCATCGACAGCTACCGCTTCACCCTCATGCGCAGGGCCCTCGAGTCCATCGGCATGGACCCCTCCGGCACCCGCGACGAGAAGCAGGTGTGGGAGACGCGCCCGAGCGACGTGATGAGGGTGCAGCCGGTCATAGAGTCGGCCTTCGCCAACCACCGGATCGCGTGGGGCGACAACCCCCTCATGCGGTGGGCGACCAACAACGCCACTCTCGTCCCCGCCCAGAACAACAACCTCACCTACGGGAAGGTGGAGCCGCACTCCCGCAAGACCGACCCGTTCATGGCCCTCGTCCACGCCATGTGCGTGGAGGGGCGCATCGAGGGGGCGCCCCCCGTGGACCTCATGGCCCCCATCTTCTTCTGACCCCCACCGCACGGACAAAGGAGGGCCCCATGGGCTTCCGCACCACCGTGGCCGACTTCCTCGGCCGCGTCCTGTCCCCCGGCGTGACCGGCCCCGCGGTGGACTCCGGGGCCGCGGCCCCCGAGGAGCTGCAGTCGTTCCGCTGGATGGAGGTGGCCCGCCGCGTCATGTGCGGCTACGTCACCGCGGCCATCCAGCGGTGCCCCGTGGTGGTCTACCGCGACGGCATGCGCGCCGAGGGTACCGACACCGGCTGGCTCTGGAACGTCAGCCCCAACCCCAACCAGAGCCGCCCGGAGTTCGTGGCCGAGCTGCTGGACGACCTCTTGGTCTCCCGGGGCGAGGCCCTCGTGGTCCCCGTCCGGAGCGGCGGCGTCCACCGGCTCTACGTCGCCGACGGGTGGTGCGCGAAGCCCGTCCCCGGGGCGGCCACGGTCTACTCGGGCATCTCCATCGAGGGGTCCACCGAGGTGGTCCCGTACCCCATGAGCGCCGACGAGGTCTACCACTTCGACATCCGCGGCGTCGGCGGCGGGTGGTCCCAGCTCATGGAGGCGTCATCGTCGCGCTACGACCGGCTGGCCGACGCGCTCGGCACCGCCGTGGAGGACCGCAACGCCCGCAGGTGGATCATGCACAGCGAGGCGCCCCTCACCGGCAACGACCAGCAGGCCAAGGCGGTGAGGGACCAGGTCCAGTCCCAGCTCATGCCGTTCGTCAAGCACAACACCGGCGTGATGCCCCTGTTCAAGGGCCAGTCCCTCGAGCGGGCGTCGAACGACTCCGGGCGCCTGTCCGGCACGAGCGCCAAGGACGTGGCCAGCGTCCGGGCCGATATGTTCGCCCTCGTGGCGAGCACCTTCCGCATCCCCGCCGGGATGCTCGAGGGCAAGACCGCCGGCTTCGACGCCGACCTCACCAGCTTCCTCACCTTCGCCGTGGACCCCGTGGCCCGGCTCCTCTCCGACGAGATAACGCGCAAGCAGTGCAGCCGCCTGCGCTGGCGCCGGGGGGACCGGGTCGAGGTGGACACCCACCATGTGCGCCACGTGGACCTCTTCGAGGTCGCGGACAAGGTCGAGAAGCTGGTCGGCTCCTCCATCAACTCCCCCAACGAGATCCGTGGTTTCACGGGCCAGGACCCCATCGACGAGCCCTGGGCCGACGAATACCAGCGCACCAAGAACCACGAGGACGCGGGTGGAGGTGAAACGAAATGACCAACAAGCCAATGCAGCTCGTCCGCTCCGAGAAGGACGGAGCCGCAGACCTCTACATCTACGGCGACATCTACGAGGGAGCCCACGTGTGGAACGCCTTCACCGGCGTGGACTGCGGCACCGACTCTTTGGAGCTGGTGGACGCCCTCAACCAGTTGCCCGCCGAGGTGGGAGAGGTGAACGTCCACATCAACTCCTACGGCGGCGACGTGAGCGAGGGCGTGGCGATCTACACGGCCCTCCGCAACTGCGGGCGCACCGTCAACACCTACGTGGACGGCTTCGCGTGCTCCATCGCCTCCGTGGTCCTCATGGCCGGCGAGCGCCGCGTCATGGGACCGGCGTCGCTGGTGATGGTCCACGACCCGTGGATGAAGGCCACCGGCAACGCCGAGGAGCTGAGGAAGGCCGCCGAGGACCTGGACGTCATCGGCCAGGCGAGCCGCGCTGCCTACATGGGCCGTGTGGCCATCTCCGCCGAGGAGCTGGACCGGCTCATGCGCGAGGAGACGTGGTTGGGCGCGGAGCAGGCCGTCGAGTACGGCTTCGCCACCGAGGTGGCGGCCGACCCCGACGAGAACCGCCCCTCCCAGCACGTGCGCGACCGCATGGTGCGGATGCTGGCCGGTCCCGCCGACAAGGCCCCCGAGCAGCGAGTGGACATGGACGCCCTTGTGGGCGCCGTCCGCGCGGCGGTCCGCGAGGAGCTGGCAGAGCGCGAGGTGGGGGTGGAACCGGAACCCTCCGAGCCCCCCGCCCCCCAAGTGGACGAGGCCGCCGACGGGCGGCCCGTGACCGGCTACCGGCGACTCGCCGCAGCCCTCACCAGAGATTAAGGAGCACCAACATGATTCAGCTCGAGAACCACGCCAAGGAGTCGGTGAAGACCCTCGCCGCCGCCTTCGGCACCGACGACGCCGAACAGGTGGAGCAGGCCCTCGCCGCCACCTTCGAGGACTACCGCAACGACATCGCCGAGGAGCTTGCCACCAAGTACCGCCAGGCCGCCGGCGACTCCGCCGCCCTCGCCGCGCGCGGCTTCCGCCAGCTCACCGCCGAGGAGACCCGCTACTACGAGCGCTTCATCGACGCCATGAAGTCGCCCAACCCCCGCCAGGCCTTCATCACCATGGCCGACTCCGACGACGCGGCCCTGCCCACCACCGTCATCGAGGACGTGCTTGGCAAGATCCGCACCGAGCACCCGCTCCTCGCCGCCGTGAAGATGGTGAACACCCAGACCATCACCAAGTGGGTCAAGGCCAAGCACCCCGAGCAGATGGCCTCGTGGGGCGAGCTGGACTCCGCCGTCACCAAGGAGATCACGGGGGCCTTCGAGGTCGTGGACCTCGGCCAGGGCAAGCTGTCCTGCTTCGCCGTGCTCTCCATCGACATGCTGGAGCTGGGCCCGACCTTCGTGGACGCCTACGTGCGCGAGGCCCTCGCCGAGGCCATGGCGCTGGCCCTCGAGAAGGGCGTCGTCGACGGCTCCGGCGTCAATGGCGAGCCCATCGGCATGATGCGCAAGGTCGCCGCCGGCGTGTCCGTCAACACCACCACCGGCTACCCGGCCAAGACCGTCGAGAGGGTCACGGACTTCGGCCCCGCCGCCTACGGAGCCCTGGTCGCCAAGCTGGTCAAGGACGAGGAGGGCCGCCTCAAGCCCGCCGGCGCCCTGTCCAGCCTGACCATGGTGTGCAACACCGTGGACTACCTCACCAAGGTCATGCCCGCCACGACCGTCCTCGCCACCAACGGCGGCTACGTCAACGGCCTGTTCCCGGTGCCCACCAAGGTCATCTGCTCCGAGGCCGTGCCCGAGGGCAAGGCGGTCCTCGGCCTGATGGACGAGTACAGCCTGTTCGTGGGAGGCAACCGCGGCCTCCAGTACTCCGACGAGTACAAGTTCCTAGAGGACCAGCGCACCTTCAAGATGGTCCAGTACGCCAACGGCAAGGCCGACGACGACACCTCCTTCGTCGTGCTCGACGTCTCCAAGCTCGACCCGGCGTACATCACCGTCAAGACCAAGGCCGACGGCGCCTCCGCCGGCGCCTAGGGGACCGGATGGACGCCGACGCCCGGACCGACTCCCTCGAGGCGGTAAAGCGGAAGCTCAACGTCACGTGGGAGTCGGACGAGACCGACAACCGCCTGTACGACGTCGTCGAGACGGTGTCCGCCGTGCTGGGGATGCGGCTGGGCTACGGCCCCAGCCACACCTTCACCCGCGACGACGGGGAGGCGTGGGGGCTGTTCCTCAACGCCTGCCTGTACGAGTTCAGCGACGCGCTGGACGACTTCTGGGCCAACTACGCCGGGGACGTCATGGCGTGCCGCCTCGTGGTCACCTCCGCGGCCGAGGGGGAGGGGTGCGGCGATGCTGAGGCGTAAGGCCGAGGTCTTCGCCCCCACCGACGGCGTCCTATGGCTCTGCGAGGAGTCGGGCGAGCGCCTCTCGAGGGGCTTCGACTGGTCGGGCGCGGCGGGCCTCGTGCGCGGGGTCTGCCTGCCCTACCGGTCCATGATGCTGCGCTCCGACGACGTGGCCCTGGCCGCGTCAGAGGGCGACGCCTACACGGCCAAGGTCCGTGTGGCGGCACCTCCCGGGCTCTCCACCGTCTCCCTGGTGGAGATGGGCGGGGCAGCCTACGACCTCACCCGCTACGACGTGGAGGGCCGGTCGGCCTACCTCTACCTGACGGAGTCTGTGTCCGACGGCACCGTGGACCTGCTGTCGACGGCGGTCTCCTACGACCGGCTCGGCCAGGCGGTCCGTACCGAGACCGCCGTCACGGTGACCGCGCGCTCCGTGTCCCTGTCCGGGGACGGTTCCGCCCCGGCGCTCAAGGCCCGGGTCCGCGCCGTCGATTGGACGGGGGAGACCCGGTTGCGCAGGGCCGGCACCGTCTACACGGTCACCGGCTCCGCGTCCGACGGCCGGTGGGTGGACCTCGAGTGCTCGGAGGAGGCGAAGGACCGTGGCTGACCTCTCCGTCCCCGTGGACGGCCTGACCGCCGGCATCCTGCGGATGGCCACGGCCACCGTGAAGGCCGACGAGGAGGCCGTGGTCAGGAACGTCACCCGGGCCGGGCGCAAGGCCGCCGGGCTCCTGCGCTCCGGGGCCACCTGCTCCGGCGGCCGCCCCGCGGCCCTCACCGGCGGCTACCGCGCCGGCTGGAGGTCCAAGACCGAGCGTCGCGGGTCGGGAACCCCGGTCTGCACCGTCTACAACGCCAGGAAGCCGGGGCTCACGCACCTGCTCGAGATGGGCCACGCGAAGTTCGTCTACGGCAGGCCCACGGGCGGCCGCGTGCCCGGCTACAAGCACATCGAGCCCGCCTACGAGCGGGCGAAGGGGGAGATGCTGCCGTGACGGGGACGCCACCCACCTACGCCGACCTCTGCGACGCCGTGGCGTCTTGCGGCCTGCCCTACGCGAGGGTCGCCTGGGACGGGGACGACCCCTCGTCCATCCCGCCGCTGCCCCACGTGCTGCTCGTGCCCGACGAGACCGCGGACGTGGTGGCCGACGCCTCGGGACTGTGCCCCGTGACGCTCTACACCGTGGAGCTCTACGAGCGGGGGAGCTCGCTGGCCGTCGAGGCGTCGCTCGAGTCCGCCCTCGCCGACGCCGGCTTCACCTACACACGCCGCCTCGGCGACGTGGGCTCCGGGGTCGTGGAGATGGCCTACCACCTCGCGGTCCTCGGGCGATGAACCAAGAACACAAACCGAAGAAAGGGAGCACCAATGGCTGACTCCAAGGTCCGCTTCGGCCTCAGCGCCGCCTACTACGCCGTCCTCAAGGACGACGGCACCTACGACACGCCCGTCCGCATGGTGGGCGCCCAGTCCATCGACGTGTCCAACTCGGGCTCCGACTCGGACTCGCTCTACGGCGACGACATCGTGATGTACACCGCAAACAACGGCTCCTCGGGCAAGACCCTCGAGGTCCAGTTCTCCAAGATCGGCCGCGACTTCCTCAAGAACGTGTGCGGCATGACCGAGGACCCGGAAACCGGCATCGTCTCCGAGTCCCCCGACGACACCGGCCGCAGCTTCGCCTTCGGCTTCCAGACCACCGGCGACGCCGGCGGCATGCGCACCTGGGTCCTCGAGAACACCGCCACGGTGCCGGTCCACAGCCCCGGCACCAACACCGACAGCCTCACCGAGGACCCGGACAGCGCCACGTTCACCTCGAAGCCCCACGAATGCGCCGACGGCAAGCGCCGCCTGTCGTGCTTCTGCGAGGCGGGCGACGCAGGCTACGCCAACTTCTTCGCGAAGGTCCCGTTCCAGGTCGCTGCGACCGAGTAAGGATCCCGCCAGGGGCGTCCCCGCATCCGGGGGCGCCCCGCCACCCCTAGAGAGGAGACGCCGTGGCCGACACCGGGACCATGGACGACACCAACCGCGCCACCGTGACCGTGGGCGGCGTGGAGTACGAGGTGGAGGCGTCCAACGCCGCCATGCTCGTCTACGCCAAGGAGTTCCGCGACAAGGCGGAGAGGCCCTACACGGGCAACCTCATCGTGGACGCCGGGCTCGACATCTCGCGCGCGGCCGACCTCGGCACCTGCGTCGCGTGGTGCGACATCCCCCACGTGGCCGGCGCCATCTGGGCCATGGCCCGGGCGGCCGGGTCCACCAAGGACACGTGGAGGGCCTTCGACCGGAGGCTCCAGTCGGCCCCCGCCAACATCTACGAGCCGGCGGACGCCGAGGGCCTCTTCGTCGGGGAGTTCGGCGAGCGGACCTTTTTTCGGGTCCCCGCGGGACACCGCGACGCTGGGCTCGCCGACGCGGAGCCGGAGGTCCAAGGGGCCTAGCCCGGGGACCGCCGAGGCCGAGGCGTGGCCGGTCCACGCCCAGGTGCTCAGCCTCATGGGCTGCGGCTTCTCCTACTCCGAGGCCTTGCGCATGAGCCCCATCGACACTAGGCGATACATCCACATCAACCAAGCCTGGGCCGTGCCGCCCGAGGACCGCCTGCAGGGCTCGGTCCTCGGGACGGCCGACGACCTCAGGGCGGCATTCGGGGGGTGACGGCCCGCATGGCAGACGAGTACAAGGGCCTGACCATCCAGTTCAAGGGCGACACCACGGGGCTCCGCGCCGCCCTCCAGCAGATACAGGGCCAGTCGCGCAAGGCCGAGCGCGAGATGCGCGCCATCGGCAGGGCGCTCGCCATCGACCCCAAGAGCGGCGCCCTGCTCGCCGAGAACCTCAAGAGCGCCACCCGGGCCGCCGAGCAGGCCGCGGACAAGGTGGAGGCCCTGAAGGCCGGCCTCGAGTCCGCCGACGGCCCCGAGGCCGTGGACAGGCTCAACCGCGAGCTGGCCGTGGCCGAGGCCTACGCCAAGCGCGCCCGGGAGCAGCTCGTGGCCGCCAGCGAGGCGGCGAGCGACCTCGGCCGGGCCGAGGCCTCCATCCGCGCGTGGGGCCAGTCGCTCAGAGACGCCGGCGAGAGGGTCTCCGCCATGGGCGAGCGCATCAAGGCCGTGGGCGCCACGGTCCGCGGGGTGGGGGAGAGGCTCACCGCCGCCGTCACCCTGCCCGTGGCCGCGGCCGCCGGCGCCTCGGTCAAGGCCGCCGTGGACATCGACTCCGCGTGGTACGGCGTGCGCAAGACCGTGGACGCCACCGAGGACGAGCTGCTCGCCCTCAAGGAGGGGGCCATCGAGCTCTCCAAGGTCCAGCCGGTGCCCGCCGAGACCATCCTCAACATCGAGGAGCTCGGCGGCCAGCTCGGCATCTCCACGGCGAACCTCGAGGAGTTCGCGCAGGTCATCTCCGGCCTCGACATCGCCACCAACATGGACGCCGAGACCGCCGCCACCGAGCTGGCGAGGTTCATGAACATCACCGGCGCGTCGCAAGGCACCGTGTCCAACCTCGCGTCCGCCGTCGTGGACCTTGGCAACCACTTCGCCACCACCGAGAGCGACATCGTGTCCATGGCCGGCAGGCTCGCCTCGGCGGCCCACCAGGCCGGCATGACCGACGCCGACATCCTCGGCCTGTCCACGGCCCTGTCCTCCCTCGGCATGGAGGCGGAGGCCGGCGGCTCGGCCGTGAGCCGCGTCATCAACGGCATCAACTCCTCGGTGGCCACGGGCTCGGAGTCCCTCGCGGACTACGCGAAGGTGGCCGGCATGAGCGCAGGCGAGTTCGCCGCCGCGTGGCGCGACGACGCGGCGCGGGCCTTCGAGGTCTTCCTCGAGGGCGTGGCCCGGGCCGGCGAGGAGGCGGGGTCCACCCAAGTGGTCCTCGACGAGCTCGGCATCACCGAGATCCGCACCTCCGACGCCATGCGCCGCTTCGCCGGCAACACGGGCCTCGTGAGCGACGCCCTGTCCCGGGCGTCCTCGGCCTACGCCGAGAACACGGCGCTGGCGGAGGAGGTCGGCAACCGCAACGAGAGCCTCGCGTCGAAGTTCGAGGTGCTCAGGAACCGCCTCGTGGCCGTCATGGAGGACATCGGCGCCCCCATCGCCGACGCCCTGCTCGCCGCGCTGGACGCCGCCGAGCCGCTCTTCAGGGCCGTCGAGGAGGGCGCCCAGCGCTTCGCCGACATGTCCACGGAGGAGCAGCGGGCCGTCATCCAGACCGCGGCCATGGCCGCCGCCGTGGGCCCGCTCACGGGGCTGCTCGGCTCCGCGGTCGGCGGGGTGGGCTCGCTCGTGGACGGCTTCGGCAAGCTGGTATCCGGGATCGGCGGAGCCGCCGACAGGGCAGCGGACGCCACCGGCTTCATCAAGACCTTCACCGGCGCCCTCACGGCAACGAACCCGCAGCTCGTCAAGGGCTACCGGGAGTCCGGGAAGCTCGCGGCCAAGCTCGGCCTCATGGGCAACGCCGCCGCCGAGTCCAAGGGGGGCATGGCCGCGCTCAAGGCCGCGGTCAAGGGCGTCGGGTCCACGGCCAAGGCCGTGGCCGACGGCGGCCTCCAGCTCCTCGGCCTCGGCTTCAAGGCCGTGGGTCCCCTGGCCCTCGGCGCCGTGGCCGCCGCCGGCATCGCCATGGTCGTCGGCGAGCTCGTCGAGGCCGACCGCCACAGCCGCCTCGTGGCCCAGGCCCAGGGCGAGCTCGCCGCGGCGGTGGACGGGGCCGTGGCCAAGATGGACGAGGAGTCCGGCTCCGTGGAGGAGCTCGGGCGCCGCTCCGCCACGACCCGCGGCGAACTGGACCAGCTCTGGCAGGACCACCTCAAGCTCTCCGACTCCATAAAGGAGGTCAACCTCTCCGCCCAGCGCCAGAAGACCGACCTCTACGGGGCGTGGGGCGCCATCGAGGAGCTCGCCAACAGGAGCGGCCTCGGCGCCGAGGACCAGCAGCGCCTCAAGGACGCCGTGGACCGGGTCAACGAGGCCTGCGGCACCCAGTACAGCGTGGTCGACGCCGCCAACGGCAAGATCGCCGACCAGAACGGCGTCATCCAGG
>Ga0137307_102013_pt1 | contig 15242 bp, 11 predicted proteins | sample NAcewD2O_March_2_FD_97180 | JGI IMG/M metagenome (GOLD analysis project Ga0137307, IMG submission 97180) | Mouse cecal microbial communities from Vienna, Austria - N-Acetylglucosamine amended D2O_March | ecosystem: Host-associated > Mammals > Digestive system > Large intestine > Cecum | place...
ATTGCCACATTGTTAACGACATTTCCGGTGACGGTAATTTTCACGATATTGGTTAATGAAATTTTCAGCAAAAAGTTTAAAAGTGTGGTACAGACGATTACATATATGCCCCATTTCCTGTCGTGGGTTGTGGTGGGGACTTTTGTGTATCAGCTTTTATCGCCTGCAGGGGGCGTGGTGAATGCAGCTTTAATTAAACTGGGGGTTTTGGAAAAGCCGCTTTATTTTATGGCGCAGAAAGATATGTTTGTGCCAATTTACCTCATTACCAATTTGTGGAAAACGACGGGCTACAGTATTGTGATTTATTTGGCTACAATTGCCGGGATTGATACGGCGATGTATGACGCAGCCAGTATTGATGGGGCTAACCGGTTCCATAGGATACTTTATATTACTTTGCCAGCTATGTTCCCGACCATGTGTACCATGTTGATTTTGAGCATCGGGAGCCTGGTAAGCGTAGGCTTTGACCCGATATTCAATTTGTATAACGATGCTACTTATCAGACGGCAGATGTTATTTCCACCTATGTATACCGGAAAGGTATGATAGAAAGCCGGTATGATTTCTCCACGGCTATCGGACTGTTTCAGAATGTAGTGAGTCTGGCGCTGGTGCTGATTGCCAATTGGTTTGCAAGGAAAGCGAACCCGGAATATAAAATTATTTAAGGAGGAATAGTTATGGCACAGGAAAAAACAAGGAAAAAAATGAAACAATCTGTGGGAAGCCGGATTTTTGATATCTGTAATATATCGTTTATGGTTCTGTTTTGCATTACCGTATTTATCCCTTTCTGGGACGTACTGGTTCGTTCGTTTTCCCGGGCACAGGACATTTCCTATATGCATATCAATTTCTTTCCGAAAGTGTGGACGTTGGACGCGTACCGGCATTGCCTTCAGGACAGCGAAATCATCAATGCGTTTTTAATATCGGTGTTAAGGACGATAACAGGCACTGCGCTTCATATTTTGGTGTGCTGTATGGCAGCCTATGCCCTGACAAGGACAAATATGCCTTTCCGTAGGCTGATTACGGCAGTGCTGTTAATCCCCATGTTCTTTTCGGCAGGTATGATTCCTGCATACTTAAATATGAAGAGGCTTGGGCTTCTCGATAATTTTCTGGTTTATATCCTGCCTTCCGGTTTTTCGATTTACAATACTATCATTATTAGGAATTATTTTTTCTCTATTGATAAAGGGATGGAAGAGGCAGCCAGTATTGATGGGGCTTCTCAGGTAAGGATTTTTACTTCGATTATTATGCCTTTGTCAAAGCCGGTAATCGCTACGGTGGCTTTATGGCAGATGGTAGGCCAATGGAATGCATGGTTCGACAATATGATGTATTGCAGGAGGACGGGAAGCCTGACGACTTTGCAGTATCTCCTTAGAAGAATGCTCGACAGTATCACCAACGCTGCTATGGGCTCCGGTTCCGGCGGTGTAGAGGCTATCGGCAGTATGGTGGATGCGAATCCGGATACGATAAAAGCAGCTACGACAATTCTGGTTGTGCTGCCGATTGTGGCGGTATATCCTTTCCTGCAGAAATATTTTGTAAAAGGGATTATGGTAGGAGCAGTGAAAGGATAGGCAACAAGGATAAAGCCGGACAAAGGGCGGATAAGGAGTCAAGCTGTATGAAAAGCGGAAATGGAATTAAGCCTTAAGCCCGCAAAAGGCGGAGAAGGAATCAAGTTGGAAAAAAAGCGGATATGGAGTATAAGGATGAAAAGAATAGAATTAGGAACAGTAGTGGCGGAATTTCGACCGGATGAAAAAAAAGGGAATCCAAGAAACAGCGAGGGCGCATTCCTTACATTGGCGGACGGGAATATTATTTTTGCTTATAGTAAATTCAGAGGAGAAAATAATGCGGACTGGGCGCCTTCGGATATTTGTATGGTAGTATCCAAAGATGGAGGGATGACCTTTGGGAAAGAACGGGTTGTGGTGGACTATAAGGAAGAGGAGTCGGTGAATGTGATGTCCGTTTCCCTAATGCATATGGATAATGGGGATATCGGCATGTTTTACCTGGTACGGAAAACCTATACCATGATTCAAATGTATTTAAGACGCTCGAAAGACGGAGGAGTGACGTGGGGGGAAAGGGTGCTATGTACACCGCAGGAAGGTTTTTTTGTAGTGAATAATGACCGGGTTGTCAGACTTTTGAGCGGAAGAATACTGATTCCGGCAGCAAGCCACAGATCCGGCAGGGATTGGAATGCAGAGAAGGCAGAATGCCCGGGGCATGGGAACGGGGAAAGGGAAAATACCTTTTTTGACAGCCGATCGGAAGTAGTATTTTTTTATTCGGACGATGATGGAGCTACCTGGCATATGTCCGAGGGGAAATGCAGTATGCCGAATATGGCCAATTGCTTCTCAGGTCTTCAGGAGCCGGGGGTATTGGAGCTGAATCCCTGGGTTTTGTGGGGCTTTGCAAGGACGGATTTGGGCAGGCAATATGAAATGTATTCCATAGATAATGGGAATAAATGGACGATGGCTGAACCCTCCCGCTTTACGGCGCCGAATAGCCCCCTTAGTATGAAAAGAGATATGGATAGCGATGATATTTACGCTGTATGGAACCCGGTGCCTGAATATAATGGCAGGGAGAAGGCAACGGATATTTTTACGGGCGGGAGAACTCCTTATGTGATTGCGGTAAGCCGTGATAATGGACGGACATTTACGGAAGGAATAGCGTTTGAGTGGGAGGAAGACCGCGGGTATTGTTATTGTGCCATGCATTTTACAAAGGATGCCTTGCTTTTGGGATACAATGCAGGGGGAACGGAAGACAAGAGCTGCCTTGCCCGGACAAGAATCAGGAGGATTCCAAGGGAAGAGCTTTCCAATTTATAATAATAGAAATTGATATAGGAGGAAATGTATGAAGAAAAATAGAAGAATTTTGGCTGTGATTTTGTGTGCAACGATGCTATTGTCTGGCTGTTCCAAGTCGTCGGATACGTCTGCCGTTTCTACAGGGGGAGGCAGCAAAGAACCGGATATGGAAAAGACGTATGACATTAGCTATACGGGGCATTGGTGCAAGGCGGATTACGAGGACGGTTCTTATGTGGAAAGAATTATTGAAGATTCCTTGAATATTAACTTGACGGTAGAAAAAGCGGAAACGAAAGATACGATTGACCTTTTGCTGGCTTCCGGGGAGATGCCGGATTGTATGTGGACGGAAGAGAAAACGGCAAGTTGGATGATGGATCAGGAATTGATTCGGATGATTCCAAGGGATATGGTGGAAAAATATTGTCCGGACCTTATCTCATATTATGAAGAATACCCGTTAATTTATAAGCAAGTCTTGAACCCGGAAAACGAGGATGAATTTGTTTATCTGACAGGTTTAACTTTCCAGTTTGTAGACTATTACCTCCCAAGTGATTACTATCGTTATGATTGGATTGAAAATTTGGGGATTGATTTGGGGGTTAATGTGGAACAGGTGGCTGACAGGGTTTATGCGGCCGATGATGGAATTGAATTGAGTAAATTTATGGAGATTATGGATGGATTTGTGAATGGCGACCCGAATGGTACAGGTAAAAAGGATACTATAGGGGCGGCTGGGGGTGCATCCGAACCTAATATTGCCCAAGGGGCTTTCTTTTCCGCATACGGATTCGGCATAGGGAATAAAGAAGTGGAAGGCAGGGCGGAACAGTTTTATGTTTTAGAAGAATACAAAGATTTTTTGAAGGGATTTCAGAAGATGTATGCTAAGAACCTTCTGGATCCGGAGATTATTAACGATGACAGGAATGTCATTTGGGATAAAGTGAATACGGGGGTAGCAGGATATTGGATTACTTCGACCAATGCTTTAAATAGCTGGGCGATGGACAGACCGCCACTTACTATTTTGGAGAGAGACCCAAATGCAAAAATTCTGGTGACTCCGGGCATTAAGCCGGATGGAGGGGAAGTACAGGCAACAGTGAGGCCATCTCCGGCCTATGGACGTTTTTTTGTCAATGCAAATGTAGACGATGAGAAATTGGCTAAAATTTTACAATTTCTGAATTTTTCCCTGTTCGGCGATGGGGATAAAGAAACTGTGGCAAAAATGTTTTTTGGAGAGAAGGACATCGACTGGAAATGGGATGAGGATGGAGAGACTCCGGTACAGATTAACAAACTAAATTCAGGGGATAAGGGAACTTGGAGTTTCAGCCAGTTCGGACAGACAAAGGAAGTGACCAGATGGATTGGCGAAGAGCCCCTGTTCCAGGCCGGCAGCAAATATTGGTCCGCCAGTGAAGACGGTATCTGGATGAAATGGCAGCATAGGCCATACAAAGAAGACCTGGCAGGGGAAACGGAATATGAGGCAATTCTTCAGGAAATCAGGAGTGATTTAGAAGCATATGTGGCCAATTATCGGACACAGGTTATTTTGGGGCAGACGGATGTAGATTCCACATGGAACAGCTATCTGGATGAACTGGACCGCCTTGGCTATAACCGGCTGATGGATGAGCTGGAGGCATTGGAGCCGTTAGAGGAGATTGTAGCAGAGTATGAAAGTAAATAAAGAGTAATATTTGCAGCCGCTTTCCTGGAATGGGAAACGGCTGCATTTTTGTATTGTTTTTGCCGTAAATGAGGCGTGGAATAACGGATTGTTTGGGATTAAGGCAACAGAATACAAAAATCGGTATAGCTTTTCCCATCACTTTTTACACTGATTTGCCCTTTGTGGTTTTTTACAATAGATTCCGCGATGGAAAGCCCCAAAGCGTAGCCGCCGGACTGCCTGCTTCTGGAACTGTCAATCCTGTAAAAACGTTCAAAAATACGTTTCTGGTCTTTTATATCAATACCTTTTCCGGTATTATGGATCAGAAGTTGTTTTTTTTCTGCAGACTGGGTAAGGGATATTGCTATGTACCCTTTTGCATTTGAATATTTGAAGGCATTGTCTAAAAGAATTGTGACAAGTTGTTTTATATTTTCTTCGTTTCCGTATAAGGACAGCCCATCGGCAATCTCCCAAATATAATTTTTTTCATATTCATATGCCAGGCTTTCAAAGGAAAGAGCGGCTTTTCTTACGGTCTTGCTTAAGTCAAAGCTTTGAAAGAAGGCTTTTTCATTTCCGGAATCCAAACGGGCCAAATCAAGAAGATTGTTGATTAATACCTTCATCCGTTTGCTTTGTTCAAGGATATAATGTAGCCATTTATTATCGGGAAGGGTATTTTCCAGAACTTCCGCGTTGGTTGTAATAATGGTTAATGGAGTTTTTAATTCATGGGAAGCATCAGCAATAAACTGCTTCTGCTTGTCGAAAGCAAGCTGTACTGGTTTTGCAATCCACCGTGAGAGGAAAATAACCGGTATCAAAATAATCATCATTCCGGCAAGCCCGACCCACAGGCACATTCTCCAAAGCTGCATGGACATTTCCCGTTCCGGCCCATAATCCAGAAAATAAATAGAGACACCTTCCTCTGAAGGAATATAGAGGTATAAATAATCGGAAATTTCCCCTTTTTCTTTGGGATTTTGCAAAATCGTATCAGCCAAAGCCAGCAGGCTGCTTTCGGAGAGGTTTGGATTGTTTTTTGTGGAAATTTCTCTGATTTCGCCGTCGCTATTATAAAGGATTGAAAAAATACGCATATCGTTAAACCAGTCATTTGTCCGATGGCCTGTTTTGAAAGCCGGAGGGTGTTCATCAGGGGTAAAGTTATCCCTGGTATGGGGCTTAAAGCTGTTTTGATTCCGGATATGCTCCGACAAGAGGTCGAACCCCCGTTTCTGGCTGGTGGCTGTCATGGAAATATTTAATATCAGTAAAATTAAAAGAAAGATAAAACCGATGCATGACATTGTTAGAAGGATGAACCGGTGCTGTAGTTTCTTAATCATTGTTTCCTCCATGTATTCCCGTTTTTTGTGTATGGATAATTTGATTGAAACGTGCAAATTTGGAGTTGGAAAATTCAATTTTCGGCCTTTCCCTCCAATTGATATCCTACGCCGCGGATTGTCCTAATTTGCGTACTGGTTCCCAGAAAGGCTATTTTTTGCCGAAGGAAAGAAATATAGACTTCGATATTATTGTATTCCGCATCACTGTCCAGCCCCCAGATTTTTTCAATCAGGAGGTTTTTGGGCATAATCCGGCCGGCATTATTTAAAAGGAGTTCCATAAGCTGGGATTCCTTTAAACCAAGCTTTAAAGAATCGGAGCCGCAGCAAAGTTCCATCGTACTTTTATTAAATGATAAATCGCCGCAGGAAAGGACTTCCTCATTGTATGCTGCGTTGCGTCGGGAGAGGGCGCGGATTCGGGCAAGCAACTCACCTGTGGAAAAAGGTTTTGCAAGATAATCGTCACTGCCTGCATCTAAACCGGCGATAATATCGGACACTTCGGATTTGGCAGTGAGAAGAATTACCGGGGTTGTGACATGTTCTTTGCGGAGGGTTTTCAATATAGACAGCCCGTCAATGCCGGGGAGCATGATATCCAACAGGATTAGGTCGTATATTTTGGAGCGGGCATACTCTAGCCCGCGGCTTCCATGATAAACGGCATCCACATGATAGTGGTTCTGCTTCAAAATTTCTGTTAGGGCATCTGCCAATGGCTTTTCGTCTTCTACCACTAGTATTCTCATTTTTTTCCTCCATTTCAAAATCTTCTTCCTTGAGGTTTACGGTCGGAATCTCGCATTTTAATCTTTGAACAGTATAATTTATGACGTTTTGACACAAATTCGCGGTTGGGCAAATTGCTCCTAAGAGAGTTCTTTTAACCTTGTGTTCCCTTTTTTTCCGCCCTGTAAGTATATAGTATAACAGAAACCTTAAGTGAAAATTGAAAAGATAGGCAACTTCACAATTTCTTCATGATTTTTCAAGATTATTTTAAGGAATGGATTTTATATTCATGTAAAGTAAAGCCAATTTAAAAATAGAGAAGGGTCGGGAAGCGATGAAAGTATGGATGAAAAAAGAAAAGCCGACGGAAGAAAATGGAAAACGAAGGAAGAAGATTTTTATTATCTTGTGGGCGGCAGGCGCATTTTTCGTTGTGGCAAGTGTTGCAGTTTTCTTTTTGATAAGGAAAAAAAACGATGAAAGAAATGTGGATATGCCTCCTGCCATGAATATCTCAGGGGAAGGCGTCATCAGCGCAAGCGGTTTGACTACAGTGGGGATGCTGGATGAGACTTGGGAATTGGATTTTCTGCAAACGGCGCTGTATGTAGAAGAAAGCTATCTTTCTATGGGCGATGAAGTGGAAGAAAGAACTGCTGTTTTTAAGGTTTCGGATGAGACATTGGAAGAAGCAAGGAAAGAGCTGGCGGATGCGGTTACGGAGGCGGAACTGGCTTACCGGCAGGGGATTATAGATTATGAGGTCGGGGTAATTGATGCCCGCGTGGAAAATGAGAAGGCGGCGGTAAATAAAAAGTACAGTCAGGCACAGTATGAGAATGCGTCAGCTGAGGCTGCGGAAAGTGTGGAGGAACTGGAAAAGCAGGTTGAGGAAGCCAGAGAGCTGGTGGATGAGTATACGAAGTCGGCAAATGAAGATTATTACAGGGCTTATTATAAAATAAATGAACTTTACCAGACTTATTATGAACATTTCGGTCTGCTTATGGAGACTTATGAAAAATGGGATATAGAGGAGAAAGAGAGCCTTTATGGAAAGTCTGTTTCCAGTTTGGGCGGCGCTTTGGAGAGCGGAGCTGCGGAAGGCGGGAGGATGATGGGAAGATACAGCGAAAGCGAAACGCTTTTATCCGTATACAATCTGTTTGATGAGATGGTGAAGCAGGAAGCGGAAGAATATGAAACTGCGCTGGAAAACTATGAGACTGCCAAAAAAACAGCGCAGGCAGGGCTGGAAAAAGCACAGAGCGAACTTGCATCTTTGGAAGCGGAACTTGTGACGGCGCAGACGGAATATGAGAAACAGTTAATTGCCTGTAAATCGGATTATGAAATCACATTGGCCGAAAGCGACAATGCTCAGGCGGTATATGAGATTACGCTGGAGAGCCTGGAAGAAACCCTGGCATCCTTAGAGGATGCGAAAGAAGAGGCGGCAGAAAATCTTTCACTTTTTGAGAAGGTGATTGGAGATGGATATTTTTATACCCAGAGTGCAGGAACGATTGTGATGAACGGCATTAGGAAAGACAACTACCTTTTAGGGGAAAGCCTGGTAATTGCCTACAGCAACCCGGAAATGGTTTCTGTAACAGCGAGCGTGGACCAAAGCGATATTGCCGGGATAGCCATAGGGGATGACGTTTTTGTTATGGTTAGCGGGTATGGAAATTATCAGGGGAAGGTAACTATGATTAATCCAATCACTCAGGCACAGAGCCGTACTTCCGTTACCTATCAGGTGACGGTTGCTTTGGAAGGTGATGTAAACGCTTTGGATTCAAATCTCACGGCATATGTATACTTTGGAATGTCGGATGAAATGATTCAGGAAATGAAAAATATGCCGCAGGATGGGGGCGGTTATTTGCAAAAAAATGGTAAGGATGTGCCAAAAAGGGAAGATGTTCCAGGAATGGAAGGGGTAAAAGAAGCTCCAAAAGCGGATGACAGGCCGCAAATGGAGGAAAGTGTATGGCAGGAGAATGTGCCACAGGCGGAGGGCAGTGTATTTCCGAAAAACGGGGAAAGGAAGACGGGCAATGAAAGAAAAATGGAAAAAGGATAAAAAATTCCGCAGGAACTGTATTCTTGCCGGCTTTATACTTGTCTCCCTGCTGGGGACATCTGTGTACACATTGTTTGTCCACCCCAATTTAAGCACGGAAACTTATGTTTATAAAGAAGAAACGGTAGTCAGGGGGAATCTGATTCTTGGAATCATGGAAAGCGGCAGCCTATCGTTAGGGGAAAGTTCTGTTATGTATGAGCTGGATTTAGAATTGGATGACGAAGAAGACGAAGCGGAAGAAGACGAGGAAGAAGATGGGGAGGACATCCAAAAATATCTTGAGATTGAAGAGGTGTACGCAATCAGCGGGCAACGCATTTCAGAGGGGGATGTACTTTTTCAGTTGACGGAAAACAGTGTCAGAGCGGTGGAAAGAAAATTGGAGTCGGCTCTTACCGAGGCAAGAATCATTCTGGCAAACGCACAGACGGAATATAATATCTCCATGCTCAGTGTCAAAAGTACCTATGATAGCAGCGTAAAGGAAGGAAGCCGTGCCGCAGTAGATTATCAGGCGGCGCTTACTGCGGGCAGGGAAAAGATTACAGGGCTGGAAGGGGAAATCAAAGTATTGGAGATGGAAATTGCACTGGCGCAGGAAAAGCTTGCGGACGAGGAATTGCTGGACTCTTATGAGGAAGCAAAGACGTCCTACAACAAGGCAAAAAATAAATATGAAGAAACAGATTTACATAACTCTACGGCTTATACCAGTAACCTTACGGATTACCAGCAGGCGGAAAACCAGCTGAAGACATTGGAAGAAGAACTGCAAGGATACAAAGATACTATTACGGATAATCAGGTGGAAATCGAAAAAACACAAAAGGAGATGGATTCAGCAGGGGCATCGCAGGTGTTGGATAATCAGAAAGCGGAAAATGACTATCACTCCGCACCCATGTCAGGGGAACTGGCAAAAGAAATTTACGACTACTCTGTGGATTCCCTTTCCGATTCGGTAAAGCAAGCACAAAATGAGCTGGATGAAATTCAGGAGAAAATGGATGCGTTCAAAGCCTTTGTGGGAGAGGACGGCCGGATTTACGCACCGGAAGATGGGCTGATTACCAGCGTTTCCTGCGAAGCCGGGGATAAGCTGACGGATAACAGGGCGATGATTACTTATGCGAAAGAGAATGAATATACGGTAAGCATTGACGTATCCGAGGAGGATGTTGCGGCAATTTCCGTGGGAGATTCGGTAGAGCTGGCCTTCAACGCTTATCCGGAGCAGATTTGGGAAGGGGAAATTATTAGTATTACTACCACATCTACATCGGAACATGCCTCTACCATAAGCTATCCTGTGACAATTCTGGTGCAGGGAGATACCACTTTACTGTATGGCGGGATGACTGCCGATGTTACTTTTGTAACGGATTCGGCAGAGAATGTGCTTTATGTTTCCAAGAAAGCTGTGTTTGAAGAAAACGGATTTAGCTATGTATACAAAAAGGATGCCAGGGGAAACAGGGTAAAAACCAAGGTGGAAACAGGTTTTTCCGACATGGCTTCCATAGAGATTATAAGTGGGCTGGAAGAGGGGGATATCATATATATTGAAAGCATTATGAACATAAATTAGGAAAGGCAGAAGAAAAGGAAATTTAATGCGGTATGCGGGGGATAAAGATGAAGGAAAAGTTAAAACAGATTATAAAAAAATGCGGACAGGAAATAGAGAAAAACAAAAAAATACGGATTTTTTCATAGTATCGTTTTTCGTGATTATGGCGGCAGGGATTATCGCTGCAACAGTTTCTAAAAAAGAAAAAACAGTCTATAGGGAAACGCAGGCGGCAAAGGGAAATCTGGCAAGAGGGGTTACGGAAAGCGGCAGCGTGGATGTTGGTACTGTCATACAGGCTTTTGATTTGGATATCAGCGAATTTACCGGTAGTGGTAATTTTACGTTTGGCATCGGAGGCGCAGGCAATTCAGAAGGCAACATGATGATAGGTATGATGCCGGAAGCGTCGGATTCAGGAAATTTGGCGGACAGAAAACTGGAAATTGAACAGGTATATGTGGAAGCCGGACAGGAGATTGAAGCCGGAACGCCAATTTTAAAACTGACGCAGGAAAGCGTGGAGGGAATCCGTACGGAGCTTGTTCAGGATGCTACGGAGGCAGAGCTGGTCTATCAACAGGCCCTTACTTCGCAAAAGCAGACGGAAGTGGATGCGGAGGGGGAATATAAGCTCAACTCTCTTTATGCAACTTATTCCCAGACAGAGTATGAAAAAACGGTTTCTAATCTAGCGGAAGCAGTGGAGAATGCAGAAAAGGCTCTTACGGATACAAAAGAGGAACTGGCAGATGCACAGGAGGAACTGGCCAGAAAGGAGACGCTTCTTGCGGAAGAAAAAAAAGTGCTTGAAAATGCGCTTTTTACTGCGGAGGGAACGGATAAAGAAAATGCGCTTTACTGGTGGATTATTGCATACCAGACAGCGGATGATGCGCAGGAAATGGTAGATACTTTGGAGGAAGAAATTGAACAGCTTAAGGAAAGTATCGAGGATTACAGCGGTGAAAAAACAGAGAATGAAATAGCACTTGCCCTGGCTCAGAAGGAATTGGAAAGCGGAGAGGTTACTGCCAGAGGGGAACTGGATAAAAGAAATTATAATGCGCAAAATGCCCGGGAGATTTATGATGTTGCCATAGAACAAAGCGAATTTGAAACGGAAACTGCAATGGAAGATTATGAGGAAGCGGCGGGGAAGCTTGAGGAATTTGACTCTGTTATTATAGAGCAGGTTATTTCGGCAGACAATGCCGGTGTGATTACGGAGGTTTGCGTGGCAGCAGGGGATTCCCTGACCCAGGATATGGATTTGATTAGCCTGAATAATTACGATGAAGTTACAATTACGGTTTCGGTTGAGGAAGAGGATTTGGAGGCGGCAGCTCTTGGAAATACGGTAAATGTGACGCTGGCAGCCTTTGAAGATGAGGTGTTTAAGGGAACGGTTACGGAAATCGGGGATGCGGAGATAAACAGCAATACCAATAGGACTATGTATTCGGTAACGGTAACCGTGCCAAATACCGGCAATGTTTTGTATCAGGATATGACGGCGGAAGTAACTTTTGTTACGGACGAGGTATCCGAAGTGCTTTATATACCAGTCAGGGCAGTAATAGAAAAGGACGGGGTAAATTATGTCAAAGTAAGGGAGAAAGATGGAACAATCATTAGGAAAAGGGTAACCACTGGTTTCTCGGACGGCATTAACATAGAAATAAAAGAAGGGCTTTCCGAAGGTGAAACCGTGCTGACGGAAAGTAAGGTGAAAACATGAGATTATCCGAAATCGGTCGTCTGGTATGGCTGAATCTTGTACAAAATAAGTTCAAAGTGTTTCTTACTTCAACAGGTATCATTGTAGGTTCGGCAACGATTATGCTTGTTATTGCCATCGGAACAGGAGGGAAGCTGGAGGTTGCAGAGCAGTTTAAAAATCTGAATGCTGGTTCCGTGGATATTTCCTATGAATATAACGGGAACAGTTTTACGGGAGGAATGTCAGGCGTCGGAATGCCGGGAGGGAGGATGTCAGGTGGAGAAACAGCAGGAGGAATACCGGGAGGGGGTATGTCGGGCAGCGGGATGGCAGGTGGAAGTATGCCTAGAGGAGGTATGCCGGAAGATGGAATGCCGGATGGCGGCATGGGTGGAGGTTTTTTCCCGTTTGGCGGGATGGAAGAACAGATGAATATGACTAAAATCATCTTATCCCAGGAGGATGCGGATAATCTTAAGGCGAGTATTCCGGAAATAGCAAGTGCCACGATTTCTTATACGACGAGGCAGGAGGTGGAAGGAGGCAGCCTGGAGGAGAGCGCTTCCTATACTATTGCCGGTGTAAAAGAAAACTATGCGGATATCAGTAATCTGGAAATGGCGATTGGTGCATTCTTTACGGAAGATAATGATGCTTATAAAGAGAGGGTCTGCGTCTTGGGTTACGGTGTGGCAAAGGAAATGTTTGACAGTGTGCTGGATGCCTATGATTCGTCGGTTTATATTGATAACCGTTCTTATATAGTGGGCGGGGTATTTATGGAAATGGGAACGGTGGCATCGGGCATCAGCCCGGATGAAGCAATTTTTATTCCCTATGAAACAGGAATCAAGTATCTTACCGGTAAAGATGTAAGCCCTACGATTACTGTGGTAGCGGAGGATGTAAACGATGTGGAAAACGTTATGGAACAGGTACAGTTTGTACTTGCTGAAAATTATGGGGGAAATGTAGAATTTACCATTTCCGATGCAGGAAGTAAAATGGAGGCTGCATCAAAATCCAATGAAACGCTGACTCTTCTTTTGATGGCTATGGCAGCCATTGTATTCATTGTAGGGGGAATCGGAATTATGAATGTATTGTTTGTTTCCGTAAAGGAACGTACCAATGAGATTGGCATTCTAAAAGCAATCGGGTGTGACCAGAAGGATATTCTGACAGAATTTCTGCTGGAAGCCAGTTGTATCAGCTTTGTAGGAGCTGTTTTAGGGGTATTGCTATCTTTGGGAATTACGCCAATCATAGAAGGGTTTTCCGTACGTGTGGAACTTTCTTTTGGGGGAGGAATCTTATCTTTACTGTTTGGTGTGCTGACAGGCACGGTTTTCGGCTTTTATCCAGCGCTTAAGGCGTCACGGCTAATCCCGGTAGTGGCTCTGAATCATGAGTGAGGAAAAGTAAGAAGGTTATGAGATTTATGTCTTATGTCTGTTGATGCGCAGGCTGAGGAAGAAAGGCATGGTTATAAAAATGAGTGAAAACAAAATTATAGATATGAGGCAGATTAATAAAGGATACATGTTGGGGGCGGAAAAGGTACCGGTGTTGAAAAATGTAGATTTTTGGGTGGAAAAAGGGGAATTTGTGGCAATTTTAGGGCCTTCAGGTTCCGGAAAGACTACCCTTATGAATATAATTGGCTGTATGGATGTGGCAGATTCCGGGGAATACTATCTGGACGGGCAGCCCATACACAGCATGACAGAAAAACAGATGGGAACAGTCCGCAATAAGGAAATAGGTTTTATTTTCCAGAATTATCAGCTGATTCCGACTTATAACATTCTGCAGAATATTATCATGCCTCTGGTAGTCCGCGGCATGACTACAAAGGAAGCGGAAGAAAAGTGTTTTCCGGTTATTGAAATGCTGGGGATTGGGCACAGGCTGGGGCATAAGCCTTCGGAACTTTCAGGAGGGCAGAAGCAGAGGGTATCCATTGCGAGGGCGCTCGTAGGGGAACCGGCCCTGCTTCTGGCGGATGAACCTACCGGGGCACTGGATTCGGCCAGCGGCAAGGATGTGCTGACGCTTTTTGGGCAACTTCACGGGCTTGGAAATACTATTGTTATGATTACCCATGATTTAAACGTTGCAAAGGCAGCAGGAAGAATTGTACATATTATTGATGGGTGCCTGGAATAAAAAATTGATTATTACTTTTTATATGCACCATTCTATTTGTAATTTACTCTTTGGCTTCAAATCAAGAGCCCGTTACCTTTGAAGAATAAGAACTTAGGAACCTGCAAATCCACATAACCGCTGGGATTGCGATATTTTAATAAAATTATTAGCACTCACCTATTGTTTTGTGGAGGCGTGCATTATCTTACTTTATCAGGTCTTGTAAAGCCCGTAAAACGGCACTTTTCCTTGCATCAGGCTTCATCGGATTGTGTCGTTTTTGTCGCAAATGGGGTATGAAGTGGGGTATGGGGAAGAGAAGGAAAGGTATTCCTATACGAAGACCAGTAGAAAATATAGGTGTGCCTCTTTTTTTCAGTTCTTTCATGTGGTAATTGGTGATGATTTGCTGGCTTAGCGGTTCATCCACGCCAAACATAGGTAATAAAAGGGTTTTAAAAGATTGAGTAATCTGTTATAATAAAAATATCAATAGAAAAGTTGGTGTAAAATGATAACAATAGAACAGTTAAAGGCATTAAATCAGCCTGGCAACATAGCAATAACGGAACACGCTAGAATCCGTTTATATGAACGGAATATAAATGTTGATGACATTATAAACGGTATTGATACAGGTGAGATTATCAAACAATATGAAGACGATAAGCCATTACCAAGTTGTTTGATATTAGGATTTTCTGTTAAATCACAGTACATTCACATTGTAGTAAGTTTCGAACCAGATTTTATATATTTAATAACTGCATATTTTCCCGATTCTGATATATGGGAAAATGATTTTAAGACGAGAAAGGGGCGTTAATTATGGTATGTATGGAATGTGGTGCAAAAGCGGAAAAAGGATATACAACAAGTGTAACAGATTTGGGAAATTGTCTTTTAATTGTGCGGAATGTTCCTTGCTATAAGTGTAGCGAATGTAGTGAGATCATTTATACTGCTGACGTGGTGCAGCACTTAGAGCAGATCATTGAAACAGCAAAAAAGCTGATGCAACAGATTTCGATTATTGACTATTCAGA
>Ga0137307_101694_pt2 | contig 15234 bp, 9 predicted proteins | sample NAcewD2O_March_2_FD_97180 | JGI IMG/M metagenome (GOLD analysis project Ga0137307, IMG submission 97180) | Mouse cecal microbial communities from Vienna, Austria - N-Acetylglucosamine amended D2O_March | ecosystem: Host-associated > Mammals > Digestive system > Large intestine > Cecum | place...
TAAAAGCGGATTATGCGTTAAAATAAAAAACAGATAAAAATCTTCAGGGCAGGGTGCAAGTCCCTACCGGCGGTATAGCCCGCGAACCGAGAGGTTGATCTGGTGAGATTCCAGAGCCGACAGTATAGTCTGGATGGAAGAAGATGACGATGCAAGGGAGTTTTCCTGTGCATTAGATAGCAAACCGATAGCAAAAGTATCAGTTGCCAAGTCATGATTGCTCTGAAATGGGATTCCGTTTCAGAGTTTTTTATTTTGGCGAAGAAGAGATATCGGAACAGATAGCAGAAGCTGTGGGCGAAAGTTTCTTCAAAAAGATCGGTTTGACGAAGTAAGAAGTCCGATACCCTGTAGATGAATTCTACAGGGTATTTTTGCGTATAAGGCAGGGAAGGAGAGATCGATGTGACGGATCAGGAATTTATGAGACGAGCCATTTGGCTGGCGGAGCAAGGACGGGGGTGGACCAACCCAAATCCAATCGTAGGGGCGGTGATTGTCAAGGATGGGAGAATCCTTGGTGAGGGGTATCATGTCCATTTTGGTGGACTTCACGCAGAGCGCAATGCAATCGCATCGCTGACAGAACCGGCGCAGGGAGCAACGATGTATGTCACCTTGGAACCTTGTTGTCATCAAGGAAAGACGCCACCTTGTACCGAGGCGATTTTGGAACAAGGGATTGCGCGGGTGGTGATTGGCTCCCGGGATCCGAATCCGAAGGTGGCAGGGAAGGGGGTGGCGTTTTTGCGAGAGGCGGGAGTGACCGTGGAGGAGGATTTTTTGCGAGACGAGTGTGACCGTTTAAATCCGGTATTTTTTCATTACATCACGAGTCGCATGCCTTATGTGGTGATGAAATATGCGATGACTTTGGATGGAAAGATCGCTACCCGCACCGGAGCGTCAAAATGGATCACCGGGGAGAAGGCTCGCGCACAAGTGCATCAGCTGCGCCATCAGTATATGGGAATCATGGCAGGGATCGGTACTGTGTTGGCGGATGATCCATTGCTGAATGTGCGGTTGGAGGGAAAGAAAAGTCCGGTGCGAATTATCTGTGACAGCCGGTTGCGTCTGCCGGCAGACAGCAAAATTTGTCAGACAGCAAAGCAATATTCGACGATTGTAGTACATGCTGACGGAAGCCCCGAAGCAGTGGCACGCCTAGAAGAATTGGGAATTCAGGTGATTGCCATGCCAGATAAAACAGGGCGGGCGGATTTGAAAAGACTAATGCGTTTTCTGGGAGAACAGGGATTGGACAGTGTTCTTCTGGAAGGGGGCGGAGCATTGAATGAGAGCGCATTGCAGGCGGGAATTGTACAGGAAGTCAAGGTATTTGTGGCGCCGAAGATTTTCGGAGGAGGTGAGGCAAAGACGCCAGTGACTGGCAGAGGGGTGGCATTGCCTGGAGAGGCAAGGATGTTTTCTCTGGAGGCAATGTCTCAAGTGGGAGAAGATCTGTTGTTGGAATATCGGGTTAGAGAGGAGACATCAGAATGTTTACCGGAATCATAGAGGAATTGGGACAAATTCGGCGGATTGCGTTACAGGGAAGCTCAGGGCAGATTGCTATTCGGGCACGAAAAGTGCTGGAAGGGACACAGATTGGGGACAGCATTGCGGTAAATGGGATCTGTCTGACAGTAGTTTCGCTGCAGGCGGATGGGTTTACAGCAGATGTGATGGCAGAGACTTTTCGCCGGAGCAACTTAGGGCAGGGGAGGCCAGGAGATCGGGTGAATCTAGAGCGGGCGATGTCGGCGAAGGGACGTTTTGGAGGACATCTGGTGTCGGGACATATCGATGGTACCGGGAATATCCGCTCCTGCCGGAAGGAGGAAAATGCCGTCTGGGTGACGGTAGAGACAGAACCAGAGATTTTGCGGTTGATTGTAAAGAAAGGGTCCATCGCCATTGATGGGATCAGTCTGACGGTAGCGGCGGTGGGGGAAGAATGGGTTCAGGGATCCATCATTCCCCATACGGGGGAAGAGACGACGCTTTTGAAAAAAAAGCCGGGAGACCAAGTGAATCTGGAGAATGATATTATTGGGAAATATGTAGAAAGATTACTGGGATTTTCCCGAGCAGGACAGGGGACAGCATGGAACCGAGAAATGATAAGAAAGGAAGGGACAGATAATAAAGAAGAAGCATCTGAAAGATCGGAGGGCAGGCCAATGTCAGCAGGGCGAAGCAAAGGATGCCTTACCATGGAATTTTTAAAAGAGTATGGCATATGAGAGAAGAGAGGAGAAGCAAGATGGAGTATCAATACAACAGCATTGAGGAGGCATTAACCGATCTGCGAGAGGGAAAGATTATTTTGGTTACAGATGATGCGGATCGGGAAAATGAGGGAGACATGATCTGTGCGGCGGAATTTGCCACACAGGAGAATATCAATTTTATGGCTTGCCATGCCAAGGGACTTATCTGTACGCCAATGAGTGCAGAGTTTGCCACAAGATTAGGGTTGTCGCCGATGGTAGCGGAGAATACAGATAATCATCAGACAGCGTTCACTGTATCGATCGACCATGTGGATACGACGACAGGAATTTCGGCGGCCGAGCGTTCGTATACGATGATGAAGTGTGTGGCGAAGGACACAAAGCCGGAGGATTTTCGCCGGCCTGGTCATGTGTTTCCACTAGTTGCCAGAAAGGGCGGTGTGCTGGTGCGCAACGGACATACCGAAGCGACGGTGGATCTGTGCCGGTTAGCAGGACTAAAGGAATGTGGAATCTGTTGCGAGATCATGGAGGAAGATGGCACTATGATGCGCACAGAGAACTTATGGAAGTTAGCAAAGGAATATAACTTAAAATTTATTACAATCCAAGAATTACAGGATTACTGTCGCATTCATGAGAAACATGTGGTGCGGGAGGCATGTGCGGATATGCCAACGCAGTATGGACATTTTCAGATCTACGGCTATGTCAATGATATTTCCGGAGAACATCATGTAGCGTTAGTCAAGGGAGAGATCGGGGAAGGAGAAAATGTGCTTTGCCGGGTGCATTCGGAATGTCTGACCGGTGATACCTTTGGCTCGATGCGGTGTGATTGCGGAAAGCAGTTGCAGACAGCGATGAAGCAGATCGAGGAAGAAGGGCGCGGAATCGTGTTGTATATGCGTCAGGAAGGACGGGGGATTGGCCTAATCAATAAGCTGAAGGCTTATGAGCTGCAGGAGCAGGGATATGACACGGTAGAGGCCAATGTGAAGTTAGGATTTGCACCGGATTTGCGGGAATACTGGATTGGGGCACAGATCCTTACCGATCTGGGGGTGAAATCTTTGCGGCTTCTGACCAACAACCCGGAGAAGGTCTATGGAATTGGTGATTTTGGTCTGGAAATCCGGGAACGGGTACCGATTGAGATTGATTTGCAACCTTTTGATGAATTTTATATGCGCACGAAACAGGTGAAAATGGGACACATTTTTCACCGGATTCTGTGAGCGTGTGGGAGAGCAAAATCCCTATGGCAATCCCCCAATGAGATGGTGAAGGTGAGAGAGACAAGAGAATATCAACCAGACAAAGGTTGAAGATATAAGAAAACTAGAAAAAATAAGGAGGAAATAAAAATGAAAGAGATTCGTGTATTGGAAGGAAAAGTAGTGGCGCCAGAAGGTATGCAGGTGGCAATTGTAGCATCGCGTTTTAATGAAATCATTGTGAATAAACTGTTGGGGGGCGCTGTAGATGGTCTGGTGCGTCACGGGATGGAGGAAGAAAATATCACGGCCGTCTGGGTTCCGGGAGCTTTTGAGATTCCGGTAGCGGCAGCAAAGCTGGCGAAGTCGGGAAAGTACGATGCCGTGATCTGTGTGGGCGCCGTGATTCGCGGGGATACTTCCCATTATGATTATGTCTGTAGCGAGGTGTCAAAGGGGATTGCCCAGGTGGGACTGTCTACCGGGGTGCCGGTTCTGTTCGGAGTGATTACCACGGAAAATATCGAACAGGCGATTGCCCGCGCCGGCAGTAAGGCAGGGAATAAAGGGTATGATTGTGCTTTATCAGCAATAGAAATGGTAAATCTGATGAAACAGATGTAAGAGGGAGTACTTACCGAAAAAACGCGACAGAGAGGCAGGGAAAGGAAGCTTTCCATACACTCTCCGTTGCGTTTTTAAGTTTGGCTGATGTTGCGAATCCCTTATTCACTGTCTGCCAGTTCTTCCCAGCGAGCATAAAGAGTTTCGAGTTGGTTTAAAATCTCTTCTTTTTCCTGATTCAGTTCCATTAGTTTTGTCATGTCGGTATAGATCTCTTCTCGTTGAAGAAGTTCACCAAGTTCCTGATCGCGAGTTTCAAGGCGATGAATTTCATCCTCGGTTTTTTTTAAGTCGTTTTGTCGCTTACGGATGCGAGCCTGTTCCTCCTTCTGGGCTTTCCAGTCTTGTTTGACAAGGGATTCGGATGGGGCAGGAGGCGTAGAAAGGCTGTTTCTGTCAGAAGCAGATGTTTTGCTTAAGACATCCGTCCGGGAGAGGTCCGCAGTCTTTCCTGCAATTGTGCCAGGAGCATATAACTCGGTCATAGTTTCTCTTTTTTCAAGATAATAATCGTAGTTTCCGATATAGTTAATCAGAGTCTGTCCAGTCAGTTCCAGAATTCGGGTTGCGGTCTGATTGATGAAATAGCGGTCATGAGACACATAAAACACAGTGCCAGTATAGCTTTGCAAGGCATTTTCCAGAATTTCTTTCGAGGTGATGTCCAAGTGGTTAGTAGGCTCGTCGAGAATCAGGAAGTTGGCCTCAGATAACATTAACTTGGCTAAAGATACCCGCCCGCGCTCGCCGCCGCTTAAGTCGGAGATACGTTTAAACACATCGTCACCAGTGAATAAAAATGCAGCAAGAATGTTGCGAACCTGGGTGTTGGTCAGATTCGGATAGGCGTCCTGAACCTCCTCGAAAGCGGTTTTTTCCATATGAAGGACATGATGCTCCTGATCGTAGTAGCCGATGTGAACCTTTGAACCTAAAGTGATGGTGCCGCTGTCGGCGGGGAGCATACCGTTGATCAATTTTAAAATAGTAGTTTTACCAGTGCCGTTGTTACCGATCAGAGCTACGCGTTCGCCTCGCTTGATATCAATATCTATATGAGAGAATAAGTGGTTGCTGCCAAACGATTTGCTTAAATCACGGATGGTCAGTACGTCATTTCCGCTTAAAATGTTAGGTTCCAGCTCAATGCGCATTTCATCGTGGATCTCCGCTGGTTTTTCCAGCACTTCAATTTTAGCGAGCATTTTCTCGCGGCTCTCGGCGCGTTTGATGGATTTCTCGCGATTGAAGGATTTTAATTTGGTGATGACTTCTTCTTGGTGGCGGATCTCCTGCTGCTGGTTTAACCAGGCTTTCATCTGGGCGGCTCGCAGCAAAGCTTTCTTTTCACTGTAGGCAGTGTAGTTACCCAGATAAACACTGCCGCGGCCTTGCTCCAGCTCAAGGACTTTGCCAACAACACGGTTTAAGAAATAACGGTCGTGAGCGACGATGATGACCGCGCCATCATAGCCTTTCAGATAATTTTCCAGCCAGGCGATAGATTCCATATCGAGATGGTTGGTGGGCTCGTCTAGCAGAATGATGTCCGGACGGGATAACAGCAGTTTTCCCAGGGAAATCCGTGTCTTTTGGCCACCGGACAAAGTAGAGATTTGTTTGCCAAATTCTTCTTCGGAAAATCCGAGTCCTTTGAGTACCCCAGTGATTTCGCTCTGCCAGGCATAACCGTTTTCCAGTTCAAAGGTATGGTTTAAACGGCTGTAGGCAGAAAGCATCTGTTCTAGTTTCTCGCCGGAAGCATCTTTCATCTGCAGCTCGAGGGTGCGGATTTGCTGTTCCATCTCGATGATTGGGCGTTTGACTTCGCGTAGTTCCTCATAGAGGGAGCGGTTACTTTCTAAATCCTGGTGTTGAGCAAGATAACCCATCGTTTTGCCTTTGGAGAGGACGATTTCTCCACTGTCAGCAGTCAGTTCGCCCACGATGATCTTGAGCAGAGTGGATTTGCCGGCGCCGTTGATGCCGACGATAGCCGCTTTTTCGTGGTCTTCTATATGAAAGGATACTTCGGACAAAATTAGATCGGTTCCGAAAGTTTTACTGATGCGATTACAAGATAATATCATATGTTTGCTCCGTTTCTGAAGTGTTGTGCAGGTTTTAGTATAATATAAGTGAAAGGATTTTTCAATTGAATGCATCCGCTTTTTCATAAAAAAGGGATTTCGAAAAAGATTTTTCAATGATATACTATTGATAAGATATCAGCGGAATGAAACATAAGTTTCCGAAATACATGATGGGGGTACAAAAGATTGAAGTTGAGGGTAAACATAAAAAGTGTGAGTAAACGGCGAAAAGCCGTGGAGGAAACTCTCTGCGAGATTGCCAAGAGACCAAAAACGGTGCGGGAGCTGATTCAGGAAGTAGTCGATTCTCAGGTGGCAGAATATAATCAGCAGATAGAACGATCGCAATCTTCTTCTGGTCAGTGCCCAGAGGTTTTGGCCTGTTTGACCAAAGAAGAGATCGAAGATCAGGCAGAAAGCGGAAAGATCGGTTTTGGGATTTCCTATGGGGAGAAAATGGCAGATCCGGTGGCGGCCCGTGAAAATGCATGGCAGTGTTTTGAAGATGGGATCTACCGGATTTTTATGGATGGACAGCCTCTTGAGAGACTGGAAGAAGCCATTGTGGTGACAGAAGATACAATATTTACATTTGTCAGATTGACGATGTTGGCAGGAAGGATGTGGTGAAATGGCGGATTTTGACTGGAACAGCAGGAATAAGATTACCAAGAACCGGATGAAGTTGCTGGAAGAACGGATTGAGAAACTTTCCGGAGAGGAGAAAGCACTGGCGCTGGAATTAAAAAACGAACAGGCAGGAGGCAGTGAGATACTCTTAAAAATTGCCGGAGAGTATTATGCAAATCCGGATAAAAAGCCGTCAGAATGGTTTCAGCCAAAGAATGCTTCCGGGTCTTTCTTGCGTTTGGAGAAGCCTTCTGCGTTGGCAGTTTCTCGTCAGAAATTTCTGGATGCATTTGTGCCAAAGAAATTTCAGCCGTCTTGCTTGGCAATCATGGATAAACGAAACCAATTTCCGTTTACTCAGGGATGGATGCGAAGAACCGTACGTACCTCTTCTTACGGACCACATATTTTTTCGATCTTTTCTCTACTGATGACATATGAAAAGTTATTCTACTGTGGAGAACGGTTGGAGGATTATATCCTGCGGCGGCTGGATGAGGAAACGTTGGATTATGTTCGTCATGACTATTATTTTAATATGGGATTTAACTATCTGTATGCGGCGGAGATTGATCAAGGAAATCACGCGGTGATTGAGGCGCTGCGGGAGCTTCTGTTGAGCGAGAATAATACGGCGTACCTGGATCGGGAGATGATCCTTGGAATCATTCGAGCCGATAATGAAGAATTACACGACCTTTTATGTAAAATTTTGTTGGCGGCGCGTCTGCAAGAAGGGTTGCGACAGGCTATTTGTGAAGCTATGGATGAGGGAACTCCGGCGATATTTTTAAAGCTTTTGAAGGTGATTGCGGATCATGATCTGATTCGTTTTTCTTCCGTAAAACGAGCGGTGTCTACCTGGATTGGCATTTTTGATTTGGAGCAGGCAGACCGGATCAGTGAGAAAATACTTACACTTATGGGGCGATGTCTGCGGGATAAGGAGTTTTGTCAGGAGCAGTTGCTAACCAATGATTCGATTGCGATTAGTGCGGCCCTGTGGGCGCAGGGATTTTATGAAGTGGAAGATGCAATTCGCTCTATGGAGCAGTTGGTGGAGCAGGGAACGAAAAATCAGCGTCTGACGGCGTCCTTTTACAATAATAGTCTGCATGATGAGCGGATTCGTATCCAGGTGGCGAAAAAGGTGATTTTAGAGCAGACGGATGACCTGCAATTGACAGCAGCTTTTATGCCCGCATTTGCCGAGCGTACGGATCGTCTGATTCGGAAGGCCATGAATGAGAAGATCTATGGTTCTGATTTGAGAAAGCCGCGGGTGCTGGAGGTGACGGAGTGCTTTGAGAACCGGAAGGAGGCAGAGCAGCTCTATAAGCAGTTTGAAAAGCTTTATAAGCAGATGCCAAAAAAGGGAGTGGTATACGATCCTTGCATTTTTCCCTGGCATCGGGTGGAGCTGGAGTTGGCAACTATAGTAAATCAACTGATTTTTTTGGCTTATGTGTTGCAAGACGAGGAAAAAATCACCGAAGCAGCGGCGCTTTTAGGAGAGGCGGAAAGTGGCATGCGATCAGTACTTTTTAACCTTTTGTTGTATCAGCCGTCGAACAAAAAACAACGCGAGCTGACAATCGGTTATGTGGGAAATGCAGATACCAAAACATCCGCCAAGGCAGTACAAGTGGTAAAAAAACTAGATCTTGCAAAACCGGAATATCAGATGGTAGAGGATATGTTGCGCTTTAAGCGTAGTAACCTGCGGGGAATCTTGATCGAGCTTTTGATGGGACAGCCGAAGGAAAATATGGAGGGCAGTCTGTGCCGTCTTTTGCAGGATAAACGTGAGGAAAAGCGCAGCGCTGGACTTGATATTTTGCTGCGTCTTTCTAAGGATGAGAAAAACGCCAGTCTTTATAGCCAGGTGAAGAAGCTGACATCGCTGATTGAGAATCCTACCGATAAAGAAAGACTTCTTTTACAGGAACTGGAAGGACAATCAAAAGAGACAGCAGAAAAGAAAGAGGGGTATGGAATTTATAATCCGGATGCTCCCAGTGTTTTGTTGCAGCCGGAGTATCCAGAGAAGCCAAGGACCCCAAAGCAACTTTTGGCGGAATGTATGCCTCTTTCCGTGCCGGAAGCAATCGAAAAGCTTAAGAAGCTGGATGCGCTGGTCAGAAAAAATAAGGATTATGAGTATATGGCCAGCAATGGAGAGAACACTTTGCTCGGCAATTCTTACACTTACCTGGAGGGAAAATGGGATTTTTATGACCCTGACAGGAACCAAAAACTTGCCAATTATCCGTTGGCAGAGGTATTTGGCCAATTTTATGAAGAAGAAATTCGGGACTATCGTGTATTGGTGGAATTGGAGATTTTGCTTTATCAAAAAAGTGCCGGAGCATACAAGGCGGCAGAACCATTTTATGAAAAAATATTTGGGGGCAAGCCTTTTGAGCTGCAGGGAATCGGTTTAGAATATAACCGGCAGGTTCAGGACATTATGTCTGTATATCGCGGGCAATTTTTGGATTTTGAAGCACTGTTGGATACAGGAATTGCCATCGCCACAGCCATGGAACCGGTGATTAACCGGGAGAATAAGATTCTTCATTATTCTTATGCTGGATGGAATGGGAGAATGATAGAAACGAAAACGTCGATTGGCAATATGCCCTTTTTCTCCCAGTATTTTTTGTCGCTTTCTGGCTGGACGGATGAGGAAGAATTCCGACGAGCTTTTGTGGCGGCCTGGCGTTTGGAGATGAAATGTCAGGAAGATCGAAAACGCCGCCGTTTCCTTTTCGCAGGCGGTACTGGCCGGGAGAATACGATGACCGGAATCTGTCCGTACTGGTTTTTGAAAGCTTATCATCAAAAGTTGGTGTCAGAGGACATTTTGTACAAGGCGGTGATGGAGTATTTTGCCCGGGAGGATTGTCTGCGGATGCTTTGTGAGGTAAAGCGAGGAGAAGGCGTGAAAACGCAGAACCGGAAATATTTGGACAATTTTTTTGGTTGGCGGATGACAAATAGGCTCTATCAAAAAGGAGAGAATGCCTTTGGAGAAGATACTTGGCTGGGGCAGTTGATGTGTGAGCTTTATGACCGGATTGTACCGGTACTGGTGGATACGGAGCTGCGCCGGGGAGAGGCAGAGACCGAGTTTTCCTGGGATATGCGGGGGATTAGTTATATCTGCGGGATCGAATATTTGGTGCGAATTTTGATGGCTCTGGGAAAAGATACTTTGAGTCGAGACGCTTATTATTCTTATTATTATTGTGGTAATACCCGTTCCAAAAAGGATGTTTTGAGCAGCCTTTTGAAAGCTTGTTATCCCCAAAAGGGAGAAACAGGGGAGGATTTGCGGACAGCGCTGAAGGGAACGCACATCAAGGACGCGAGATTAATTGAGGTAGCGATGTATGCGCCACAGTGGATTGATACGATTCAGGAGTATCTGGGATGGAAGGGACTTAAGAGCGGATGTTATTATTTTATGGCTCATATGAATGAATACTTTGATGATCAGAAAAAGGCTGTTATTGCTAGATATACTCCATTGACTGCAGAAGAGCTGCAAAATGGGGCTTTTGACGTGACGTGGTTTGAAGAGGCATATGGATTTTTGGGGGAGAAGAATTTTGGTCTGCTTTACCATGCGGCTAAGTATATCTCCAATGGTACGGCCCATTCTCGAGCCAGAAAGTATGCTGACGCGGCTACGGGAAGAGTAACTTTGGAAATGTTACGTCAGGAGATCACGGCAAAAAGAAACAAAGATTTGTTGATGAGTTATGGTCTGGTTCCCTTTGGGGAGAACCGGGAACAAGATTTGTTGGAGCGATACCAATATATTCAGCAATATTTAAAGGAGAGCCGTCAGTTTGGCGCTCAGAGGCGAGTCAGCGAAGCGAAAGCTGCTGAGATGGCGCTGGTGAATTTGAGTGTCCGTGCGGGATTTGGCGATGTAACCCGGCTGACTTTAAATATGGAATCCCGTCTGGCAGAGGCGTTCGGTAGCATGATGGCGTGGACAGCAGTGGAGGATGTGGAGATTTGCTTGCAGGTAGGAGAGGATGGTAAAAGTAAGATTTTGTGCCGAAAAAATGGCAAGGAGCTCAAATCGGTTCCGTCCCGGCTGGGAAAGAATCCTTATGTGATGGAGGTTAAGGAGGCCCATAAGAAACTGAAAGATCAGTATACCCGAACTCGTACCATGATGGAAGAGGCCATGGAGCATGGGACGGTGTTCACGGCGGCCGAGCTGGGGCAGCTGCTTGGTAATCCGGTGGTGCGGGCGATTTTGGAGCCACTGGTGTTTGTGAGCAGGGAACCCGTATCAGAAGAAGGAGGAGAAAGAGAAAAAAGTGGTTCTAAAATCGGTTTTGTGAGCGCTGATGATTCTTTATCTTTAACTGCTTGGGATGGGCAGAAGATGGCGCTTTTACCGAAAGAGAGACTTTCTCTTGTTCACCCGCTGGACCTTTATCGATCTGGCCAGTGGCATGAGTATCAGAAATATCTTTTTGACCATGGTATCCGTCAGCCTTTTAAACAGGTTTTTCGAGAGCTGTATGTGAAGCTGCCGGAGGAGTCCGGACAGAAATATTCCCGAATGTTTGCCGGGAATCAGATTCAGCCGAAGAAAACGGTGGGTTGTCTGCGGGGACGGCGTTGGGTGGCCGATTATGAGGAAGGGTTACAAAAGATTTATTATAAGGAAAATATCGTTGCCCGGATTTATGCTCTAGCGGACTGGTTTTCTCCCAGTGATGTGGAGGCGCCAACATTGGAGTGGGTGGAGTTTTCCGTGAGTTTATGCGCGATGTGGATCTGGCAGTTAGTGTAGCACATGCTGGCGGCGTAGATCCGGAGACCAGTCATTCTACTATCGAGATGCGCAGGGCCATTGTAGAGTTCAATTTACCGTTATTCGGGCTTACCAATGTTACTTTGTCTGGCAGTCATGCACGGATTCAGGGGAGTCGTGCTTCCTACAATGTACATTTGGGAAGTGGAGTTGTGCATCAGGAGAGCGGTTTCATGCTGAATATTTTGCCGGTACATAGTCAGAAGCGAGGAAAGCTGTTCTTGCCTTTTGTGGATGAAGATCCCAAGACAGCAGAGATTATGGCAAAGATCGTATTGTTAGCAGAAGATAAAAAGATAAAGGATCCGTTTATTTTAAAACAGATTCTGGGCTGATTTTGATTTGGGAAACAATTTCTTGCAATAAAAGGGCTTCTGCAAATGCAGAAGCCCTCATTGCCGAAGTTTTAATTTTGAACCTGTTTTCTAAAGCTTTTTAATAAAGAATTACGGTATCCAAATACCATCAGCATTAACGGTATAACCGTCGGGAGTCGTGGTACTGACTGCCATAGTACCGTCAGCATTTAAGTAATACCAGTTGTTGTTGTTGTACTGAAGCCACTGGTTAGCATACATAGCGCCGTCAGCTCCCAGCCAATACCATTGGTTATTGTAAAGATACCAGTTGTTTGCGATCATATCGCCTGCCGGCTGCAGGAAATACCACTTCCCAGAAACCTGAACCCAGCCAGTCATCATATAACCGGTTGCATCAAAGTAATACCACTTATTGTTGATGCGTCCCCAGCTGTTGGCCGGATAACCGCCGCTAGTGAGAGAGAACCACCATCTCTGATTGGCATCCAAAATCCAGTTTCCGGACAAGTTGGCAACACCAGTACCAGCGGTACGGTTACCGCCGCCACCGCCGCCACCACTGGTGATACGCTCATTGGTGAATTCAAGCTCAAAGATGCTGAAGTGAGTTACGGTTACTTCGATAAAGAAGTTATCGGCTACGGATTTATTGATCGTATACTGTTTCACGCGATCACTGTCATGTTTTAGATTTGCATAGCTGTTGTCACCGATATTAGACGGAACAGGAATACGGAAAGTGAAGCGTCCAGAATTTACATTATTCAGAGGCATTCCGGTTACCGCGTCGTTATCGGCAAGATGTGCTGGCTTCCAGTACAAGCTAATATCATAGCTTACCTTTTTAACAATGGGTACATACAAACCATTTTCATCTGTGATATAGTCCATCTCTACACTTTGCACGGTCTGCAGAGGATAGACGGATCCATCGATATCCGGAATCTCCGGATTGAAGTCAGATGGTTTAGCGCCTTCTAAGCTTAAGCGAGTAGCGCCTTCTTTGGCAATTTCCGTATTGGTAACGATGTTATCCAGAGCTTTTGCTGCCGCAGCATGTGTGTCTTCTATCAACTGAGCAGGATCTTGACCTTCGGGCAGATCTGCTGGCACTTCCGGGAGTACGGTTTCTGCATTGTCAGTATTGATAGCAGGCTTGCCTTCGGTTACTGTTACTTCTTCTTGCGGTTCGTAAACAGTTACATGAAGATCTACTTTTGAATTTTCCAGATAAAAGGTAATATCCACATTTCCCACATTTCCGCCTAATACCGAAATTTTACCAGTCTTATCGTCATAAGTAAAACCATTCAGAACGCCACCATCGGTCTCCGGACTATAATTGTGACCGATACAGAAAAGAACATCTTCGGTGGTCATCCAGCTGTCTTCACCTAACTTTAAGGCAGCAGATAAAGTGGTGGTTGCTTCTTCTCCGGGTTTAATCGTCAGAATATCATCGGAAAGAGTCAGAACAACATCTTCTACCATTACGGTAATTGTCGCGATTGGCTCTTCCATATTGTCCTTAAAATAAGCTTCCAGATCAGTAATTCCGCTTCCCACTGCTTCAAGAGTTACTTCTTCTGTGCCATTGCCAGCAAGAACGGCAATTACATTTTCGTTCTTTGACTTATAGACAACATCAGAAATATCTCCTTTTGCTTCGGGGAACAGTGACAAATGAGCTGTCGTTGTGTGGCCCTTCCAAAGCTGATTGTCAATCATGTCAAAGAAAGCCTGAGCCGATTCCTCAATTACAGATACACGAAGAGTTGCAATCGGTTTTTCTGTATTGTTTGAGAAATAAGCGTTGATGTCAGTTTGACCAACGGCAATTGCTTTAATAACCACTTCTGCAACACCATCTTCTGACGTAACAACAGCTACTGTTTCGTCCTCCGAACGATAGATAACATCAGAGATCTTACCAGTTGCGTTTTCTGTGAGTACAAGTGTCCAGGCATCGCTTGCATTTGGCCGAAGAACAAGTCCTTCACTTTCCTCCCCGGCCGGATTCTGGAAGTAGGCTTGTTTGGATGGATCGATTGGCGGCTCTTCTTCAGAATCGGTTACGGTCACAGAAACGGTATCAGAGAAACCACTGATAGAGACTGTTACATTATAACTACCAGATTTTTCGGTAACATTACCTTTAATAAAAAGTGATGTATCTTCAGTCACCAATATAGAAGGCGTATTAGTAAACAAATCACCAGAATCAACCGTGATCATTTCCTCTAGTTTCTCGGTATCTTCTAAAGAGAGGGAATCGCCGGTCCAGTTGCTTCCACTGGCGGCCGTAATGTTAATGGCTCCTTCTATCGTGTAACCTTTGGTACCGGCTTCTACCGCACTGGCTTCACCAAGAGAAACACCTGTTACTTTCCAATCAGAAGAGGAAGCCGGGTCTGACGGACTCGCCAAAAACTTATCCCACTCTACATCCTCGTCTACGATTGCATCCACATAATCAGGATCATAGGCTGTCGCTGCCACAGAGGACAGAGAGCCCAAGGGCTGCAATGCCATCAGTGTAACCAGAATGGCGCTTACCATCTGTTTATACTGCTTAAAACATTTTTTCATATGAGTTCCTCCTAGATTTACTTCGGCAATAGTAAAATTTTTACAGTTCAACGAACAGAAAATGGAATTACAAATAGCAAAACCAGAAGGGTTCGGTTCTGAACCGCCATATGTATGGATTTTCAACAAAAGCCTCCTCTCCTGGCATATTTGTAGTAGTTCATTGAACCTATACCACCAATTATAGTAATATACAAAATCACAATCAAGAGATGATAGTGTCAATTAATTCCATAAATTGTATCTTTAGTATAGATTTGGAAGAAAAAATTAAGAGTTATTTTAAGAAGAATTTAAAAAATGATTGGCATCTCTTGTCTATTGAGGATAGGATAATTGAGCTGTCCTTGAGTTACAATTGGCAATGCCCAAGAAAAAAGAAAAAAGTTCTTGACATTTTTGCTATGGAATAGTATAGTACTAAGTGCTGTGAGAGCAGCATACAGGAAAGTAGGTATCCACCTCACCTTGGCACGAGTAAGTGACCTGGGTTCATAGCGGAGAGACACAGACAGTTAAATTGAGATGTCAGTGTATTCCAAATGATTTTTCAGAGGGTGGATAGAGTAATTCTATCTACTTTTTTTGTGCAGGAAAGCAGATCATGTTTTATCTTGAAAAATGGAGGTGTACGACAATTAGCGAGTTAATGATTAACGAACAGATCAGAGATAAGGA
>Ga0137307_102014_pt1 | contig 15229 bp, 10 predicted proteins | sample NAcewD2O_March_2_FD_97180 | JGI IMG/M metagenome (GOLD analysis project Ga0137307, IMG submission 97180) | Mouse cecal microbial communities from Vienna, Austria - N-Acetylglucosamine amended D2O_March | ecosystem: Host-associated > Mammals > Digestive system > Large intestine > Cecum | place...
CATTGAAGAGCCTGCCGAAGGTGTGGAACCTTATAAAGGCCATCTGGGCGTTCACCTTCTCTTGAAACTGTCCGGGATGACAGTGAAACTTTATGACGAGACCACCAACAGCTGGGAAGAGAAAAAACTGGAAGGGGTACGTTATATCAATCTTAACCGGTTCGTGAGAAGCCATTCGGCCCATGCGGACGCTGTGAACTTCTACAATGGACATATCTACAAGATAGATGAAATCAAGTTTGGAACTACCAACCTCTCAGACAAGATTATGCCGACGGACGTAAGTGTCAAGGTTACGGTGAGTGTTGCTCCTTGGAAGATTGATAATATTTATCCTGCATTGTAAAAGGCAACGGTTCAGGTGCTTATGAAAAGAATATTGCAATTCTTGTTGTCTTTTCTCTCCTTGGCCTTGGGATGTGTTTCCTGCCTCACCGAGGTGGAGGTGGGTGGCTGCAACAATGCGGTCGTCAGGTTTGAATATATGGCCGACGGTGCGGAAGACTGTTTTGCAGAGTATATATCCGCCGTAGACTATTACATTTATGACGAGCAGGGGAGTCTGGTGATTGCTTCGCGACTGGACAAGAAGAATCTGGAACATTTCCAAGGATTCAAGTTGCGCCTGCCTCGGGCAGGTACCTATCAGGTGGTGTGTTGGGGAAACATAGGCAGGCAGAACATGGCTTCTGCCACCGAAACGCTTGCCGGTGCCCGTGTCTGCAACCGGGAGGTGGCAAGCGGTTCTTTGCCCGGCAGCAACGACCCGCTTTATCTGGGAAGTACCGCTTTCACTCTTGCCGATGTGGATGGCAGAAAAGAGACTGTACTTCGCTTCCATGCTGCGCATATTACCTTCAAACCTTATATTGTTTTCGCAGGACAGACCGTGGTGCAAGATACGGATTGTCCCTATGAGGTGAAGGCAGGAATGTTTCCGGCCGAGATGAGCTTTGAGGGTGAGGCGGCAGGTGAAGAGACACTGTTCATGCCCTCCATGGATGCCTTTCCGGAGCGGAATATGTATGGGGGAGTGTGCGAGTTGCCTCTTTTCGGGGAGGACACTCCGGCCGTAGTGATGGTGTTCGATTGCAAAAGCGGTAAGAAACTGGCGGAAGTCAGCTTGCAGAAGTACATGGCAGAACATGGCATCCACCTTGCAGGAAAAGAAGAAATCGTGATAGAGATGCTGATAAGCATATCGGGCACGAATGTAACCATAAAATTGCCGGTGTGGGAAGAAGACAGCATCTTCCCTGCCTGACGGAATAAAAATATGAAACAGATAGTTGGAATAATGACCCGGACGGTGCTGCTTGTTGTCTGGGGGATGATGGCCGTTGCTTGTGAACGTGGGGATGGCATTGATTCTGCCGACCCTCTTGTCGCTGTGGCAGTGCATACTCGGGCGGGAGAGACGGACGGAGACCGACTTTCACCGACTTTGCAGCAGGGCATTGTATTTGCTTACAATGCAGACGGGATTTTGGAAGGATGTGCTACGTTCGATGCCACTTCCACTATGGTGGCATTCAAGTTGCGCGAGGGGAAAAAAACTTTTGTCGTTGTGGGAAATCCCCGTGAAGAGCTGAAAAAGAAACTGGTGAGACAGGTGGGGGCTGCTTCGGAGGAAACACCCGGCACGATTGCTGAAACCGGTGACGAAACGGTTACGTCATGGACCAGCCCCTATCGCTACGAAAAGTTGAAAGGCGTGGTGGTAGGCTCCGACGACTTGGACTACATACGGACGAGCGGGCAAGTGCTGTTGTGGGGGGAGACGTGCACCGACGTACGGCAGAGCACCTCGGCGTCTGACACGCCGCTAAAGGTGGAAGTTGAAACATCAGCGGTGGTTTCCCGTCTGGAACTGTATGTACAGTGTGTCGCTCCTCTGCTGACGAAAGATGTTGTCATCACCGGAGTAAAGCTGGTGGATGTGCAGACGTCCGTGTTGCTGAACGGCAACAAGAATGCGGAAGCAAAGAAGGGCAATTTGGCATGTTCCACGCCCGATAACAGCGCTGTGTTCTCGGGTGGAGACGAGCCGCATTACAACGGTGAGGGTATTGATTTGTCAAAGCACTCGGCGGTGTGTACAGCCTATTCCTATCCGTCGAAGAATATGTATGTGGAGATGAATGTGAAGCTGAAAGGCAATGTAGGCGCGGAGACCTATAAGCTTTACGTGCGAAACCAGGAAGACGACGACAGCGAAATGCGTGCAGGGCATCTTTATAGGATGCTTGTGACGTTTGTGCTTGACGAGAAAGGGAAACTGACCGTCGCCGAGTGGCAGAACGTGAACAACGATTTTGTCATAGGCGGATGATATGTCTTCCTGTGTGTGGGATGATGAAGCGTTTATTTTCTGAATTCTGATGAACTACTTATGAAACCAGTTAATTATATATTGAACGTATGCTTGTTATGCATACTATGGGCATGTGCCGATGATGTCATCGGCCCCGGAACTCACGAGGCCGGAGAGGCCGGAATGGAAGAGGTGTCGTTGTCGTTATCGGTGCGTCCTGCCCGTGTGATAGGCAGGCTGCCGGACGACGGAACCGCATCGACACGTGTATTGGATGAGGCCAAGGAGAAGGCGGTGGATAACATCTGGGTATTCCAGTACGACTCCAAGGGCAACCTCATCGCCTTGCCCCGCTATTATGAGCCCGATGACCTTGACGATGTGAAGATAATGCTTCGTCCGGCTACTTCGAGTAAGGTGTATGTGCTGGCCAACCTGAACGATGACAAAGGCTTCGTGAGTGACAGTCTGGCCACTGAGGAACGCTTCTCGGAGCTGATGTTCAGTTTCGGGAAAGACGACCTGCACGATGAGGATGGCACCAACATGCTGATGCTGGGCAGTGCCACGCTCGACATCCTTCCCGGGCACACGAACAATTTCGAAATCTCCTTGGTACGGATGCTGGCCAAGATTACCTTCCGTATTGTCAAGAATGAGGAGGCAAATGCACTGAAAATCACTCGTGCAGAGGTGAAGAATATTCCCGCCGGTTTTCGCGCCGTGGCACCGGCAGCGGGTACGATATATCCCCAGAAACTCGATTCGGTGGTGGACTATACCATCAAGTCGCCGGCATCGGATGTGGATTATGTCTGGTACATGCCCGAGAACATGCAGGGTAGTAACAAGAACACCGACCCCGAGAACAAGAACAGGAACGCGCCTGCCAACGCCTTGCACCTTCAGCTCTACGTTTCTTCCGAGGCCGATGGCAGTAACTATATATATACCATCTATCCGGGCATGAACACCGTGGACAACTTTGACGTGAAGCGGAATCATAACTACAACGTGAAGCTCAGCCTCACCTCTATCAAGACGGACAACCGCGTGGTGGCAGCACCCGCCAACTGCTACGTGATGAAGCACAACGCTTTCATCATGTTCGACCCTTATACACGTACCGAGACCGGAGGTGGCTGGAAATATACCGATTATGTGGACAAGAACAATCCGGACAAGGCACTCCATGATGTGGACATTTTGTGGCAGACCGGTGACGGGACGCACTTTCCCATCGGTGACAATTCGAAAAAAGACCGGGTTTTCTTTGACGAGGCAGAGCAGAAAGTGTGTGTAAGGAGCGGTGGCATTAACGGCAATGCCGTAATTGCGGCGCGCAATGCCAAAGGTGTCATCATCTGGTCATGGCACATCTGGGTGAACAATGAAGCTCCGGCACAGCTGTCGCATGCGGTGAAGTACACCACATACAGCTGGAACAGCAGCGGCATCAATACCGGTAAGCGTGTTCCGGGATACAGTTTCATGTCCTGCAACCTGGGAGCGGTGAGCACCTCTGTGGGCGATATAGGTACCTTCGGCATGTATTACCAGTGGGGCCGGAAGGACCCGTTCCCGCAAACGGCAAGAACGGATGGGGTCACTTTCTATGCGAATGCTTATCCGTATGTACAGAGAGTATATGACAGCAAAGCAAAACTGCTGCCTATGACCAGTACGGCTGGCACGGGAGAGCTGTTCAGGGCCGTCAGGGTGACTCCGGACACAGGCAACATAGAACATTCCATACAGAATCCTACGGAGTTTATGGCGACCGTCATTCCCGGCTTGTTCCAGAATGGCGGAGAGAGTAGCGGACAACCCGGTCCGGGCAATGGAAACACGCACGACCCGGCATATTATATCAATGACGGTGACTGGTATTGGGGACATAACGACAAACTATGGGGCGGGGTTCCTTTTGACGAAGCCACTGTCAACTATAACAATGTAGTGGCCAATAACGGGGCTACGAAGAAGTCCCTTTTCGATCCCTGTCCTGCCGGCTGGATATTGCCTCGAAGCGATGCGTGGATGGGATTCACAAGTACAGGGCTGAACACCGACACTTATACACAGCAGAATTATTCGAACCATGGTAGTGAGCATGCGCATCATGGTATGACGTTCTATATGCAGGCTTGGCGCAGCGGTCCGACTTCATTCTTCCCCCTCTGTGGCTGGAGAACGGGTGACGGCAGTTGCTTCGTGGTGAATGGGTGTGGAGGATACTACACCTCTGCGGCTTCTTACCACAATGCCTCTTCCATATTCCATATCCATCCGGACTTGGTGAACCCTTACGATTACGGTTACCAGTATGCCCGCCGTTCCTGCGCATATCCGGTGCGGTGCGTGCGCGAGGAGATGGACGAGTGATTCCTGTAAAGGGCCGTGGGTGCGCGGCAATAGAAAAGTGAAACCAGGCTTGCGGATATGCGTCCCGAAGTTGGGGATGTCTATCCCAAGGTTGGGGATGTCTATCCCAAGGCTTGGGATAGAACCGGCAGCCTGTCTTTATCATTTTTACAACGAATACTTCAGGAGTTTATTGTCTGTATCTTGCAACTCTATTGCAAGTGTTTGTCAGGCGGGTAACCTATATCCTGTGGCAAGATTGCCGTTTTCTGGCAGAAGCCACAGCTCTTTCGTTGAAGGGAGTCAGAAGGAGTTAGGCCGATAGTATCGCTCTACATCAACATAACTATCGGCTTTAACTTCCGAGCCCGAAAGGCGATAACTCCTTCTAATTCCCTTCAATTTCCTTCAATGAAAAAGCCGTATGGAGCTAAGGCATATTTCTTCCTTTTCCGATTGTTTTTACGTATGGAAAATGTATATTTGTGCATGAATCACTAACTTAATGTAAGAACAGACTATGATAACAAGCCAATTGCTTCATCCGGCCAGCATCGTGGTGGTGGGTGCATCCAATAACGTGCACAAGCCCGGAGGGGCTATTTTGAAGAATCTGCTTAGCGGCGGATATGCCGGCGAACTTCGTGCTGTGAATCCCAAAGAGACCGAAGTGCAGGGCCTTGCCGCTTTTGCCGACGTGAAAGAACTGCCCGATACAGACCTTGCCATCCTTGCCATTCCTGCCGTCCTTTGCCCCGATGTCGTGGAAGTACTTGCCGCGGAGAAGCAGGTAAAGGCGTTCATCATCCTCTCTGCCGGCTTTGGCGAGGAAACTCCTGAAGGAGCTGCGTTGGAAGACCGTATACTGGAAACGGTAAACCGGTATGGAGCTTCCCTGATAGGCCCCAACTGCATCGGTTTTATGAACTCTTGGCATCATAGCGTATTCAGCCAGCCCATCCCGCAACTGCATCCGCAAGGGGTGGACCTGATTTCCAGTTCCGGTGCCACGGCGGTGTTCATACTGGAGAGCGCCGTGACCAAGGGATTGCAATTCAACTCAGTATGGTCTGTGGGAAATGCCAAGCAAATCGGTGTGGAGGATGTGCTGCAATACATGGACGAACAATTCAATCCGGAGACGGATTCCCGCATAAAACTTCTTTATATTGAGAGTATCGGTGACCCCGACCGTCTGCTGTTCCATGCGTCTTCGCTCATCAAGAAGGGCTGCAAGATTGCAGCCATCAAGGCGGGTAGCAGCGAGAGCGGCAGCCGGGCGGCAAGTTCGCATACGGGAGCCATTGCCAGCAGTGATTCGGCGGTGGAGGCCTTGTTCCGTAAGGCAGGTATTGTGCGTTGCTATTCGCGCGAGGAGCTGACGACCGTAGGTTGTATCTTCACACTGCCGGAACTGAAAGGGAAAAACTTCGCCATCATTACCCATGCCGGCGGTCCGGGAGTGATGCTGACCGATGCGTTGAGTAAGGGCGGACTGAATGTCCCGAAACTGGAAGGGCCGGTGGCGGAGGAACTCAAGAGCAAGCTTTTTCCCGGTGCAGCCGTGGGAAATCCCATTGATATCCTGGCCACGGGTACACCGGAACACCTGCGCCTCTGTCTGGAGTATTGTGAGGAGAAGTTTGACGATATTGATGCCGTGATGGCCATCTTCGGTACCCCGGGACTGGTGACCATGTTCGAGATGTATGACGTATTGCACGAGAAGATGCAGACTTGCAGAAAACCGATTTTCCCGATTCTTCCTTCCGTCAATACGGCGGGAGCCGAGGTTGCTGCTTTTCTGGCAAAAGGCCATGTGAACTTTGCCGATGAAGTGACTTTGGGTACGGCACTTTCGCGGATAATGAACGCCCCGCGGCCTGCCAATAATGAAATCGAGCTCTTTGGAGTGGACGTACCCCGCATACGTCGGATTATTGATTCCATTTCCGAGGACGGTTACATTGCCCCGCACCATGTGCAGGCGCTGCTTCGTTCGGCAGGCATTCCGGTGGTAGAGGAGTTTGTGTCCGACCGGAAGGAAGAGGTGCTTGCCTTTGCACGCCGGGTAGGTTTTCCGGTGGTGGCCAAGGTGGTAGGGCCGGTACACAAATCGGATGTGGGAGGCGTTGTCCTGAACATCAAGGGTGAACAGCATCTGGCGTTGGAGTTCGATCGCATGATGCAGATTCCCGCGGCGCATTCCATCATGGTGCAACCCATGCTGAAGGGTACGGAACTGTTTATCGGTGCCAAATATGAAGAGAAGTTCGGGCATGTAGTGCTCTGCGGTCTGGGAGGCATCTTTGTGGAGGTGCTGAAAGATGTGTCTTCCGGTCTGGCACCCTTGTCTTACGAGGAGGCTTACTCTATGATTCATTCCTTGCGTGCCTATAAGATTATTAAAGGTACGCGCGGGCAGAAAGGCGTGAACGAGGACAAGTTTGCAGAAATCATTGTGCGGCTTTCTACCTTGTTGCGTTTTGCCACCGAAATCAAGGAACTGGACCTCAATCCGCTGTTGGCCACTGAAAAGCAGGTGATGGCGGTGGATGCACGCATTCGGATAGAGAAAACGTGATTTTCGAAAGGTGGCAGTCCTGATGCTGTACCTCGGTTTATCCTGCCCAGTCTTCCCTGTCCAGGTTTCTGTAACCGATAGCTTCCGCCAGGTGCGCCGGCTGTATCAATTCGCTGCCTTCCAAGTCGGCGATGGTGCGCGCCACTTTCAATATGCGGTCGTAGGCACGTGCCGAAAGGTTCAGCCGGTTCATGGCATTCTTGAGCATGGCAAGCCCTTTCTCATCCGGACGGGCGTAGAGAGACAGCAACTTGCTGTTCATTTGCGCATTGCAATATACACCGGGAATGTCTGCGTATCTGGCTTCTTGAATTTGCCGGGCATATATCACACGCTCTCGTATCGTGGCGCTCGACTCACCCGGGCGGGTGTCCGCCATCTTTTCAAAGGGGAGTGGGGTGACTTCGATTTGCAGGTCTATGCGGTCGAGTAAAGGCCCGGATATACGATTCAGATACTTCTGTACTTGCCCGGGGCTGCAAACGCAGGCTTTGGTAGGGTGGTTATAGTAGCCGCATGGGCATGGGTTCATAGAGGCTACCAGCATAAAACTGGCGGGATATTCCACATTGCACCGAATGCGTGATACGGTAATTTTTCTATCTTCCAGCGGTTGACGGAGAACCTCCAAAACGCTGCGGTTATACTCAGGCAATTCGTCGAGGTACAGGATTCCATTATGTGCCAGGCTGATTTCGCCGGGTTGGGGAAAACTGCCTCCACCGGTCATGGCTACTGTGGAAATGGAATTGTGCGGATCGCGGAACGGGCGTTTTGAAATAAGTCCGCCGCCCTTGCCAAGTTTTCCGGCAACGGAATGGATTTTGGTTGTTTCCAGACTTTCTCCCAACGATAGGGGAGGAAGTATGGAGGGGAGGCGCTTTGCCAGCATGGATTTTCCGCTGCCGGGGGCCCCTATGAGAAGAATATTGTGGCTGCCTGCGGCGGCTACTTCCAGAGCCCGCTTCACGTTTTCCTGCCCCTTTACTTCCGCAAAGTCCAGCTCGAAAGAGCTTTGCTGGGAGTAGAACTCTTCACGGGTATTGACCTGCGTCGGAGCCAATTCTTGTTTTCCGTTGAAGAATTCAATGACATCCTTGATATTTTCCACGCCATAGACTTTCAAGTTATTCACTACGGCGGCCTCATGTGCGTTCGAGCAGGGAACTATCATTCCTTCAAAGCCCAGTTCTCTGGCTTTGATGGCAATGGGAAGTGCTCCTTTGATTGGTTGCAGGCTACCGTCGAGGCTTAGTTCGCCCATCAACAGATAACGGTCCAGTTTATCAGACCGGATAACCTCGCTGGCTGCCAGCATGCCGATGGCTAAAGGCAAATCATAAGCAGAGCCTTCTTTTCGGATATCTGCCGGTGCCATGTTGATGACGATATTACTGGTCGGCATCCGGTAACCGTTGACCTGCAAAGCAGATATGATGCGTTGATGGCTTTCTTTTACCGCAGAATCCGGCAAGCCGACTAAATAGAACATACAGCCTCTGGAGCTGTTGACTTCAATGGTGATGAGGGTTGCGTCAATACCTTGAACAGCCGCTCCAAAAACTTTTATGAGCACGTTTTAATAATTAGGGGTTAATGATGGCAGGGTGGGGGCTACCGTCGGTTTTGTTTTTTGAGTCTCTTTCCGGTCTTTTCCTTCTCTTTCTCCTTTTGCTCTATTTCTGCCAGTTTCTTCTTAATGTCTTCCTCGCTCATGTTTTTCCCTTCAATTTTTCCGGAAGGGCTAAGAAACAGATTGGCCGGCAATGCTTGTATGGCGAGCTGCTTGACGGGAGAGGTATTCCATCCGGAGAAATCACAACTCTGTTCCCACTTCAGGGTATCTCTTTTGATTGCTTCTTCCCATTCCTTTTTGTCAATGTCCAGGGAGATGCCCCAGAGGGCGAATAGCTTGTTCTTTTCTTCTTTCTTGTAAATCCTGCGCAGGGCAGCGTTGGCTTCCATGCTTTGTTGGTTCCAGGATGCCCAGAAATGTATCAACAGATATTTGTCCTTAAAATTGGTGCGGCTGATTTGTGTACCTTTCGCATTGGGCAGATGAATGTACGGGATTGTTTTCCCGACAGATACTTTCTCTTCTTCTTGGATAAGGTCAAGCAGTTCATCTACATACGGGCGGTCTTTTAGTCCTCCGGTCATGTGTTCTGTCATTTCTTTGATTAAGGCGAAGTCCGGTTGCGGTTTTTGCACGAAATATTTTTCCAGCAGATAGATGCTTGCCAATGAAGCAGGATGGCTGTTGATAAAGGTCTTTGCTTTTTCCTCCAATGCTTTCTCCGAGGAAGTGCTTAAACCTTTCAACTCTTTCTGAAAGGCTGTCAGTTCTTCATTGAAGACATTCCCCGTAATTTCCAATGAAGTAATATCGGAAGCAGAACCTTTTATCTTTATTTTATTTCCTTTGTTCAAGTAAAGAGGATACTCTGTACCGTCACTGAATAGCAACCATGCAGAGGCCAGCGTGTCGGTGCTGAGGGTTACGGAGAACTTGTCATCCTTGACAAGCAGTGTGTCCATACGGTTATAGAACTTGTCCGTACCATATATATAAAGGGTATCATTCCCCAGTCCTTTGATTTCACCACTTAGGTGGACTGAATTCGTGTTTTTGTCGCCGCAGGCAGACAATATGATAAGCAGAAGGTATGCAAGATAGATTTTCTTCATTCCGGGTCTTTTTCTGATACTTCGTCGCGAAAATACTTCTTTTTGGTGTGAATAAAAAGAAATGCCCGACATATTTCTATGCCGGGCACGTTCTTTTCAATCTAACCTTTATTATTTGATGATATTCATAAAGTCAGTGTCAGTGAAGTATTTGGCGAATTCCAGGTCAGAAGCAGCTTTCTTAGCCAAAGCCGGTTCTTTTGCAATGGCATTCTTCAGACTGCTGGTTACCATAGATGTATTGTTGGTTCTTGCACCAAGTACAGCCTTCAGGTAGTCAGTGTAAGCGTCTGGCTTTTCTACGCCGGCCAGTGTGCTCTTAGCCTTGTTGTAGTCTTTAGCCAGGATTTGTGCCAAAGCTGCGCTGTTGGTTTTTGTGTCACCGAATGAGTTGACTGCTCTTTCATACTGTCCTTGGGCTACATACAGATTACCCAATGCCTCGTTCAGCTCTTTAGAACCGGAAGCTTTGCTCATGTAGCTTTCTGCAGTAGTTCTGTCACCCTTAGTCAAGGCAATCAGACCGAGGTTCATGTTTGCTTCAGGAGCATCCTTGATGGAAAGGGCTTTCTTGAAGTAGCTTTCTGCCTTGTTAAGGTCACCAGCCTGATAAGCCAGTTTGCCTAAGTTGTTGTAAGCACGGAAATCGTTAGGGTAAATTTGAGTAGCTTTTGTGAAGATAGCTTCTTGCTTGGCAACATCTTTAGTCAAGGTGGTAGCATACAGCAATTCTTCGATGTTCAATTGTTTGGCATCGCTGTCAGCCAGTTTTGCGATTTCTTCGTCGGACTTGCCGATGATTTCGTAGTTCAAAGTCAGACGTGAACGACGCAGTTGCGGCAGGATTTCGTCAGCCAAAGTCTTATAAACAGAAGAGATGTTCTTGATTTCCTGTTCTCTTTGTTCGGGATCCTGATACATGGAAAGAACGCGAAGAATCAATTCTTTGTCTTGGATGTTTGATTTGGATACCAGTTCCTGGAAGCCTTCCCAGTCCTGAGCTGTATACTTGGTGTCTACCGCTGCATTGATTTTTGCTCTCTTCAAATCTCTGTTGATTATCTTGGCCGTGTTGTCCTGGCGGTTCTCAGCCAGAGTGGTATTCAAGCCTACACCACCATCGGGAGAAGCGTATGCGGAGATTTCGATGTTGCTGATTTTCTTGTTTTCAGCTTCGTCTATGTTTTTCACTTCTTTGCCGAATTCTTTGGCAGTCTTCAATTCGCTGGCGCGTACGTTGGCTTGTTGAATCAAGAACATGATGTTGGCGTCATGCTTTTCTTTGATGATACGTTGGAAAGCGTCGTCACCGTTGGCGGGGTTAGCGCTGCCCAATGTTTGTTCCAGCATCTCAGAAGTGGAGATTACACCGTCGGCTACTTTTACGGCAGGTATATTGACAGTCTTTTTGCCTACTGTAGCCTTGAATTCCAAATACAGTTCGGATTTTGCCATTTCCGGTACATAGTCGAAAGATGTCTTCATGGTGTAGCTGCCGCCCATCTTGTAAGAGATAGTCTGGTCATTACCTTCTACCTTTTCTCCCTGGAATACAGCAGACTGGCCTTTAGCTTCGCCACCGTTCCATTTCAGCACCGGGGTAACTTCTACCACAGCCTTCTTGTTGAAGTACTTTTCGGGGAATTTTCCGTTGATTGTAGCGGGAACTTTACCACCTACAGCTTCCAAAACTTGAGGAGTCACGGTGAAATAATCTGATGACAATTCACCCATCTTTTTGCTGCACGATGTCATTAATGCAACAACCATTGCCATTAAAAACGGCAGATACAATTTCTTAGTCATTTTAGGTATAAATTAATTGTTTGTAATTGAAATTTGTCTATTTCATGTTAGTGTGCTATTTAGACATGGACACAACAACGCAAAGATATTAAATCCTATTACAGTTTGTTAACTCGCGCGGTAATTTTATCATAATTTAATGAATTTCCCGCTCTTTGCGGTACTTTATATTACGGGGATGGTGTTCTATGATTTCACTACGCAATCTGTGCCGGTCGATGTGTGTGTAAATTTCTGTTGTAGCGATGGATTCGTGGCCCAGCATGCTTTGTATGGCGCGCAGGTTGGCGCCTCCTTCAAGCAGGTGAGTGGCAAAGGAATGGCGGAAGGTGTGCGGACTGATGTTCTTGGTGATGCCGGCCTGCTTTGCCAGTTCCTTGATAAGGTGGAATACCATGATGCGTGAGATATTTTTGCCCCAGCGTGCCAGGAATACGTAGTCTTCGAAGTCCTTTTTGATTTTCCAGCCTCCATTGCGGTCCACAAACCAGTTCCTTATTTCTTTGATGGCACGGGACGATATGGGTACAAGGCGTTGTTTGCTGCCCTTGCCTTCTACCTTGATGAAGCCTTCGTCGAAATACAGGTCGGAGATTTTCAGGTTGCACAGTTCCGATACCCGCAGGCCGCAACTGTATAGAGTCTCGAGGATGGCCCGGTTGCGTTGCCCCTCGTTTGTGCCTTGGTCGATGGCGGAGATGATACGGTCTATCTCTTCCACCGTCAGCACTTCCGGCAGATGAAATCCGATTTTAGGCCCCTCCAGCAGTTCGCTGGGGTCTCCCTCCAGATAGTCGGACACAACGAGGAAATGAAAGAATGACTTGATGCCTGACAGAATGCGTGCCTGCGAACGGGGATGGATGCCGATATCGTGTAGTCCGGAGGCAAAATGTTGCAAGTCATCCAGCGTTGTGTCAAGGATAGCGATGTTCTCTTCTTTCAGAAAACGCAACAACTTATCCAAGTCCGTTTGATAAGCATTCACCGTATTGGGCGAGAGTGCTTTCTCTAATTTTAGATACTGGTAGTACTTTCTGATTATCAGTGCCTGTTTCTCCTTATTCATGAACTTTTCTTCTGATTTCATTTCTTTTTTGCTACCTTTGCGCTGTAATTACGTATCCGGTCGGTTCGTACTTGTTCCGTACCTATAGACTACGGAGCAAGTATCAGCCGGATACGGAGCAAGCCCTTTTCAAGGGACAAAGGTATAAAAAATTGTGTTATGAGGATACAGATTATTAACGGCCCCAATATAAATCTCTTGGGCAAACGTGAACCTTCCATTTACGGTAGCGTAACTTTTGAAGACTATCTGGCTGAGCTCCGTAAGAAATATGCGGATGTACAAATTGACTATTTCCAGTCCAACATTGAGGGAGAGCTGATAGATAAGATTCAACAGGTGGGTTTTGATGTGGATGGCATCATTTTGAATGCGGGTGCTTACACACATACATCCATCGCCCTGCAAGATGCTATCCGTTCGGTCACTTCTCCGGTGATTGAGGTACATATCTCTAATGTGCATGCCCGCGAGGCTTTTCGTCATGTGTCCATGATTTCCTGCGCTTGCAAGGGTGTTATTCTCGGTTTCGGGCTGAATTCCTACCGTCTGGCCATGGAGGCGTTAAAAGAAGCTCTCTTCACTGACTTCGTCAGCAGAGAGAAGTTTATTGCATTACTTGAAGAGGGAGCTGTCTAAAGATTATTAAATAAAATAGGTATATAGATTATGTTATTGAAGCAAACGAAGATTGTAGCAACGATTTCTGACCAGCGCTGTGATGTTGATTTTATAAAGCAGTTGTTCGATGCGGGTATGAATGTTGTACGTATGAATACTGCACATCTTGCTCGTGAAGGTGCTGAGAAGTTGATAAACAATGTGCGTACGGTTTCCAACCGTATTGCCATCCTGATGGATACGAAAGGACCGGAGGTCCGTACTACTGTCCTTGCCGAGCCCATTCCTTTCAAGGCAGGCGACCGCGTGAAGGTGGTAGGCAATCCGGAACAGGAAACTACCCGTGAATGTATTTCTGTTTCGTATTCTCACTTTGTTAAAGACCTGGATGTGGACGGCCATATCTTAATTGACGACGGTGATTTGGAGTTGATTGTTGTGGAGAAGACTCCCGACTATCTGCTTTGCGAAGTACAGAATGAAGCAGTCTTGGGCAGCCGCAAGAGCGTCAACGTTCCGGGTGTCCGCATCAATCTGCCCTCTTTGACGGAGAAGGACCGCACCAATATCCTTTATGCCATTGAGAAGAATATAGATTTCATTGCCCACTCTTTTGTGCGCAACAAGCAGGATATACTCGACATCAAGTCCATCCTCGATGCTCACAATAGCGACATCCGTATTGTTGCCAAGATTGAGAATCAGGAAGGTGTCGACAATATTGATGAAATCCTGGAAGTGGCGGACGGTGTGATGGTGGCTCGCGGTGACCTCGGTATTGAAATTCCGCAGGAACGTATTCCGGGCATCCAGCGTGTGCTTATCCGCAAGTGCATTCTTGCCAAAAAACCGGTGATTGTAGCCACACAGATGCTTCATACCATGATTTCCAATCCGCGTCCCACCCGTGCGGAGGTGACGGATATCGCCAATGCCATCTACTATCGTACGGATGCCTTGATGTTGAGCGGCGAAACCGCCTATGGAAAGTATCCGGTAGAAGCAGTGAAGACAATGACCACGATTGCCGCCCAAGCGGAGAAAGACAAGCTGCCTGACAATGATATCCGTATTCCGTTGGACGAGAACAGCAACGATGTGACTGCGTTCCTGGCCAAACAAGCGGTAAAGGCTACCACCAAACTGAAAATCCGTGCCATCATCACCGACAGCTACAGCGGCCGTACTGCCCGTAACCTTGCTGCTTTCCGTGGCAAATATCCGGTATTGGCCATTTGCTACAAGGAAAAGACCATGCGTCACCTGGCTCTTTCGTATGGTGTGGAGGCCATCTACATGCCCGAACTGGCCAACGGACAGGAGTATTATTTCGCCGCCTTGCGCCGCCTGCTGAAGGAAGGCAAGCTGTTGCCTACCGACATGGTGGGCTATCTGAGCAGCGGTAAAGCCGGTACGCGCACTTCCTTCCTCGAAATCAACGTAGTGGAAGATGCCTTGAAGCATGCGGAAGACAGCGTGCTGCCCAATAGTAACAGATACTTATAATAATTGATAATGGACAGTTGATGATGGATGAGTGCCATGCGGAGTGGCAGTCCATTATCAACTGTCCATCATCAACCATCCATTATCAATTAACAAAGTGACGATTGACGAATACATTTTGCAGCACATTGATGATGAGGGCGATTATCTGAAAGCACTCTATCGTGACACGCATGTCAAGCTGCTATATCCCCGCATGGCTTCCGGGCATTTGCAGGGGCGCATGCTCAAGATGTTTGTCCGGATGATCCGTCCCCGGCAGGTGCTGGAGATAGGG
>Ga0137307_102016_pt1 | contig 15217 bp, 14 predicted proteins | sample NAcewD2O_March_2_FD_97180 | JGI IMG/M metagenome (GOLD analysis project Ga0137307, IMG submission 97180) | Mouse cecal microbial communities from Vienna, Austria - N-Acetylglucosamine amended D2O_March | ecosystem: Host-associated > Mammals > Digestive system > Large intestine > Cecum | place...
GACCTGCCATTTCGTCTTTTGTGCAAAGAGCAGGGGGCAGGGCTGTTGGGGATGGAAATGGTAAGTGCAAAGGCGATTATGTACAACAGCAAAAATACGGAAGCTTTGATGGAGATTCATCCGGACGAAATGCCGGTTTCTTTGCAGTTGTTCGGTTCGGATGCGGATATTATCAGCGAGATGGCAAAAAGGATTGAGGACAGACCCTTTTCCATCTTGGATATCAATATGGGCTGCCCTGTACCGAAAGTAGTAAATAACGGGGAAGGGTCGGCATTAATGAAAAACCCGGCCCTTGTACGGGAAATCGTATCCAAAACGGTAGAGACTGTCCGCAAACCGGTTACGGTGAAAATACGGAAAGGCTTTGACGGGGAACATGCCAATGCGGTAGAAATCGCCAAGGCGGCGGAGGATGCAGGAGCGGCGGCAGTAGCGGTACATGGGAGGACGAGAGAAGAGTTTTATTCCGGGAAGGCGGATTGGAAGATTATTGCAGAGGTAAAAAAAGCAGTAAACATTCCGGTAATAGGGAATGGAGATGTGACGGACGGCGAGTCGGCAAAACGGATGCTGGAGGAGACAGGCTGCGACGGGGTTATGATAGGGCGGGCAGCCAGAGGGAATCCTTGGATATTCCGAGAAGTGACGGCATATCTGGAAAACGGAAGGAAAGAGCCAAGGCCGGAGGCAGAAGAAGTAAAGGATGTCATTTTACGCCATGCGGAGCTTCAAACCCGGTATAAGGGGGAATATATCGGAATCAGGGAAATGAGGAAGCATATTGCATGGTATACGGCGGGATATCCCCATTCGGCAAAATTCAGAGGACGGATAAATGAAATAGAGGGGATGGAAGAGCTGCGCAAAGGGATAGAGGAAATCTTCTCCCCCCATCAATTGGAGCGGTGCGTGCGGGAATAAAAACTCTTGTTTGCTCATAGGTTGTTTTAAGGGGCACAGGAGGATAGGATGTTTTGGATGACGGAAAACTGGTCTATTTTTATTTGAAAGAAGGTATCGGTTTTAAAAAACGCAGATGGAGCCGTGGGCATATGCCGATTTCGGATTTTGCGATGGGGGATGCCGGGATGCTGGGATGCTGCGGTGTGCCGGAATTTTTTTGGAAAAACAGAACGTGGGACAAAGGAAAGCTAAAGGAAGAGCTGGGCAGGATATTGGAAGAACAAAAGGCGGAGGACTACTATTTGCAGCCGGAATTAGCCCGGTTGGCGGAGGTGGAAGAAAAGATGCCTCCTGAAATATTGCTGCAAAAGGTGTTGAGCCAGATACCTTGCCCGGAGTATTTGATTTATATAGGCTGGGGAAGCGGGCACAGGGAAGGGGCATTGGGGGAAGAGGCTTTCCGTGAAGAGAGACGGATGCTTTTTAGGCTGTTGGAGCCTTATTTGGCCAGAGTCAATCATTTTACCTTGGTGACGGACAGGCCGGAAGGATATGAAGAGTTTACGGATTATATTTATGAGGAATATGGAATCCCCACAGCCAACACAAAGGCGATGGGGCAGCGGTTTGGAAAAAGCGGGAAAACAGTAGTGCTTGATATGAGAAAAGAAGGCAGGGCATCATGCCAGAAGATTCCTCCAAGAGCAGCATATGTAGATTTTTGGTCTGATAAGGGAAAACGGGAGGAATTGGAAAGGGAACGCAGGGATATCCGTTATCTGTCAGCCGTGAAATTCCTTGACACTCTGGTGAAAAATGGGTATAATACCATAGTTAATTCCCGTAAATAATGAAGCGAAAGAATGGATATAAAGAAACAAAACTATGAAAGGAGCAGGGAGGTTCAAATGGAGGAGAAGAAAAATATTTTAACTTATGAGGGGCTTAAAAGGTATGAAGATGAGCTTCATGAATTGAAGGTGGTAAAAAGGCAGGAAGTTGCCCAGAAAATCAAGGAAGCCAGAGAGCAGGGCGACTTGTCGGAAAATGCCGAATACGATGCGGCGAAGGACGAGCAGCGCGATATTGAGGCAAGGATTGAAGAACTGGAAAAAATCCTTAAAAATGCAGAGGTTGTCGTAGAAGACGAAGTTGATTTGGATAAAATCAACATCGGCTGTAAAGTGCGTATTTTGGACTTGGAATATAATGAAGAATTGGAATATAAAATCGTTGGTTCTACGGAAGCAAATAGCTTAAAAGGAAAGATTTCCAATGAATCCCCGGTAGGAAAAGCTCTAATCGGTGCAAAAATCGATGACATTGTCAATGTGGAAACCCAAGTAGGCGTATTGCAGTATAAAGTGCTGGAAATCCAGCGTTCCAGCAATTAATGGAAGGGTATGTAGGAAGTTTATTGGTTTTATAACTATTTTAATGGTTTTTAACTATCCGGATAAATTAAGAGGAAAAGGAGTGTCAACGGTGGGAGAAACACGGAACACACAAGAACAGGATATTAATCAGTTATTAAAGGTGAGAAGAGAGAAGCTGGCTACGCTTCAGGAAAATGGTAAAGACCCGTTTCTGATTACAAAGTATGATGTAACACATCACAGCGCTGAAATTAAAGAGGGCTTTGATGCTCTGGAAGGTCAGAATGTGTCGATTGCAGGTCGGGTCATGTCAAAACGCGTTATGGGGAAAGCATCTTTTTGCAATGTGCAGGATATTCAGGGAAATATCCAGTCATATGTGGCAAGAGACAGCATTGGCGAAGAGCCTTATGCGGATTTTAAAAAATGTGATGTAGGCGATATCGTAGGGATAAAGGGCGAGGTATTCAAAACGAAAACCGGGGAAATATCCATCCATGCCGCAGAGGTCACATTGCTTTCCAAGAGCCTTCAGATTCTGCCGGAAAAATATCATGGGCTTGTGAACACGGATATCCGGTACCGTCAAAGATATACTGATTTGATTATGAACGAAGAAGTGAAGGATACTTTTATAAAAAGGTCATTGATAATCAGTTCAATCCGCAGATATTTGGATGGACAGGGATTTTTGGAAGTAGAGACTCCTATGTTGGTATCCAACGCAGGCGGCGCAGCAGCCCGGCCTTTTGAAACCCATTACAATGCACTGGATGAAGATGTAAAACTGCGTATATCTTTGGAACTATATTTAAAAAGGCTGATTGTAGGTGGCATGGAGCGGGTTTATGAAATTGGGCGCGTGTTCCGCAATGAAGGGCTGGACACAAGGCACAATCCTGAATTTACTTTGATGGAATTGTATCAGGCTTATACGGATTATAACGGCATGATGGACTTGACGGAAAACATGTTCCGCCATGTGGCAAAGGAAGTATGCGGTACAACAACTATTACTTACGGCGGTGTGGAGATTGATTTGGGCAGCCCCTTTAAACGGGTTACGATGATTGATGCCGTGAAGGAATATACAGGCGTGGACTTTGATGAAATCAAAGATACGGAAGAGGCGAAAAAAATAGCGGATGAAAAAGGGGTACATTATGAGGCGCGGCATAAAAAAGGCGATATCCTGAGCCTGTTCTTCGAGGAGTTCGTGGAGGAGCATTTGGTGCAGCCGACTTTTGTTATGGACCATCCGGTGGAAATATCCCCTCTTACCAAGAGGAAGCCGGACAAGCCGGATTATGTGGAACGCTTTGAGCTGTTTATTACAGGCCGGGAGATGTGTAACGCTTATTCCGAGCTAAACGACCCCATCGACCAAAGGGCTCGTTTTGCGGCGCAGGAGGAAGCGTTTGCGGCGGGCGACGAGGAAGCAAACCATACGGACGAAGATTTCCTGAATGCATTGGAGATTGGCATGCCACCTACCGGAGGGATTGGGTATGGTATTGACAGGCTGGTGATGCTGCTGACGGATTCGCCGGCGATTAGGGATGTTTTGCTGTTCCCGACGATGAAAAGTAAAGAGTAGAAAAACCGCATAAAATCAAGGTTTTTAAGAATTGAAAAGCCCCAGATTCGTATAAAATTTGCTTGTGTTCGTATATGATTCGTAGTACAATGAGCCTAGAATTAGTATAAATCAAGCGAAAATGAAAAATATACGAATGGAGGGCTTTTACTATGGCAGAACAGGTAAAGCGGACAAAGACGAAATATCCGAACATCTATTATAATGAGAATACAAAACTGTATGATGTAAAGTATAACTATAAAGTCTATGACCCTCTTACTCAAAAGAACAAATATAAAGCAAAGTGGAAATACAATCTTTCAAGCCTTGCAGAAGCGAGGGGAGAACTGGCAAAACTACAAACGGGAACAAATAAGGCAGAGGATAAAGACATAACTTTACAGGGTGTGTTTGATTTGTGGAAGAACAAGGCAGGCGGGCAGAATTTTAGTCCTGTTACCATTAGGAATACAGAACAGCAGATGAAAATGATTTATCAGTTTCTTCCAAAGGAAACAAAGCTAAAGGATATAACGGAGGATGTGTATTATAAGTTATCTGCTGACTGTCGCAATCATGGATATTCGGAAGAAACATTGCATAGTATCAATGCCACATTCCGAAAGATGATAAACCTTGCTTACAAGAAGAAGCTGATAACAGAGAATATTCTTGCTTATGCGGACAATGTAAAGACGAAACAGAAAGAGGACTATAAAACTATCAGCAAGGAAGAATTTAAGAAAATAGATACTTATTTTCACTACAACAAGTTTGTCCGTCTTGGCGTAGATAATTACCCTAAATATCGCCTATTGTTTAATATCCTCTATTACACAGGGCTTCGGATAGGGGAAGCAATCGCCTTAACCTATAATGATTTTGAAGAATTTAGTTATTATAAAAAAGGAACAGAACCGCTTTCCTTATATGTGCCAAACAGTCAAAATGCTCAAGGAGAACATTTAAGGGGTACTAGAATCAAAGTTACAAAATCTTATGTGAGTGATATGAATCTTACAAAGGACCCTAAAAATTTTAAAAAGAGAACGGTTCCGTTATATACAGACCCAGAACGGTTGTTTATTAGGCTCAAAAATGGACATTTACAAGATGGCGGTAGTTTAGATGATAAAATATTTGATTGGGGGCATACTGCCTGTGCATATATGTTAGAAAAGGCTTGTAAAGCCTGTAATCTCCCTAAGTATACTTGTCACGAGTTTAGGCATACATTTATAAGCAATTTGATAAAAAACAATGTTCCCTTGCCTGTTATCGAGAAAGTGAGCGGAGATACACAGCAAACGATTTTGGAACGATATTCACATATGTTTGAGAGTGATGAAGTGATGGTGTTGCTCACTATGCAAAGTTTGTAATAAAAAGACGAGTATTCCGCTTTCTGGATCGGGTTACTCGTCCTTTTTGTTTTTTGATGGAAATTCATGTTCTTTTACAAATTCTATAATATCTTCAATTCTGCAATCTAAGATGGAGCAAAGCATATCAAGAGAGTGTGTGCTAATGCCCTCATTATTTCTTAATCGCTGTAACAGGGATTTGCTTATATTGTAATCTGTCACAAGATTGTATTGACTTATTCCCTTTTCTTTAAGAGTTTTCCAAAATCGGTCATATTTTATCATGTTTTCAGCGAAATCTGTATGATTTGCTACCGCCTTTCTCTTGCATTATCTTAATTTTAAAGCTATAATAGTGATGACTAAATGGTCTATTTTTAGACCCTAAACAAAAAGGAGAAAACATATTATGAAGAAAAGAACAGCGGTATTAGTATTAACAGCGGCATTGTCTTTATCCGTTGTGGGGTGTGGGAGCAGTGCAGAACCGAAACAGGAAGAAGTTGAACAGGGAGAACAGGAAACTGAAAGCACAGTAATTGCTGAAAATGATGTTCTTGTTATAACAGGAGAAGAGGACAGATATTCGGAGTATGATTTTACTGTATTTACTAATTCCGAAGCATTTGGAGAAGAAAAAACATTCAATGAAAATTCGCCAGTTTATTCAACTGATGGAGTACAGGTCGGATACATAAAAGCAGGTTCGACAATAAAAATTGATGAAGCCTTGAATCTGGTTTGGTACTGCTTCAAAAATCCTATCAGTGGTACAGATTATGATAAGTTATATGTTTTACAAGACTATTTTTCAGATAGTCAAGATTTCAGTGTTGATGCACAAGAGGAAGAAATTCAACAAGAGGAAACAGTTGTTGATCCTTACGATACGATACTTGAAAAAGTTGGATATGACAAAACAAAAGAATATACGAGAGATGAATACTTAGAAATTTTGACAAATATTTTTGAAGAAATGGGGAAAGAAAATAATTTAGAGTTAGCAGGCATGAATCCTATGGACTCTTATGATGGTTTTCATATACAACTTACATATGGAATTACAGAATATACAGAAGAAACTACAGAAAGTTTAATGAATTATATTGAAAATGCAAAAGATGGATGGGGAGGAATAACAGAGTTTTGTATTGTCAAAGCTGAAAAAGATGGAGTGGAAGGACTAAATCTTTTTGCAAAAATAGATAACGAAGTAGTTCAAAAAAATATGAGCGAATGGCAATAATACATATAAAGAGAGGTTTCGGAGTAAAATTCGAGACCTTTCTTTTTTATAGTTCATTCATATTTTTTTGAATAATTTTACCATGTAATTTTATAATATAGTGTGTTCAATAAGAATACAGGATAATTACTATTCGTGATTAAGGTTAAAAAGGTTAGGTTGTACAAAAGGAAGTCATATTAAAAAGCAGATTTATATTTACATGTTTATCAAGTGAAATGGTTAGGTTATAAATCTGTATATCTCGCCTATCCTATTAAATGAGGGAAAGGAACATTTGCTTTAATGGGCGGTGTTCCTTTTTTTCGTATATGGGATAGTGGACTATAGGAAAGGGGAAAGGATAAGCGAAAAGACCGTGCATAGGTCTATAAATACTATGCAAATTTGCCCTCTATAGGGGGAGTATTCGGTTCACAGGGATAATTGTAGCTGTGCCGATGTTTTGGGTTTGTGTAATTGCACAAGCAGAAGTAGTCTGAAACAACAATTATTTTTTTGACAATGGTGTAAGGTGTATGCATTAAGGTTCGGTCCATCGGACCGAATCTTAATGCATATAAAAGGGGGAGTTAAATTATATGGGAAAAACAAGAAATATCAAATATCAGTTTAAATATTGCATAGATACTCACTTTAGAGAGGGAATGGATAAGCACTCCATGAAAAGAAATGGAAAAGATAACAGCAAAATTTATTCTTATTCGCATAGAAAAAACTTAATAGATTTAAGTGCTAATTTTGCAAATTGGATAAAAGAAAATCATGCAGAAATCAAACAATTAAAAGATATAAATTCAATGCATATACAAGAATTTTTAAATGAAAAGGCAAATAGTTGTAGTAGGAAGTCTTTACAGGAATATCAATCCCATTTCAGAAAGTTGGAATCACTCTGTAATAATACATACAATACGAATGTGGACTTTCATTCGACGGTTACTCCAATTAGTGCAAAAAATGGCGGTGGAAAGATTAGAAATATAATGTGTTCAGATGCTCAATATCAGATGCTTTTGAAAACCAAAAACAGCAATTTAAAGTCTGCTCTTGTTTTAAGTAAGAACTTTGGTTTAAGGGCTTCGGAGTGCAGCAAATTGCAATATAGAGATATAAAAGAGGATGGAATCTATATAGCAGATTCCAAAGGAAAAAAAAGTAGATTTGTAAAAGCCGAGAACAAAGAACAGCAGGATATATTGCAACAATTTAGAGGAAAAAAGCAAGGGAGAATTTGCCCTATCCAAACAGGGAGTTTACAACAGGCTTTTAACAGGGAGTGCAAAAAGCAGGGGATTCATTTTCAAAATGGAGCATTTCATACATTAAGAAAGAACTTTGCAACTGCAAAATACAAGGAATACAGAGAGAAAGGGGAAACGGTTCAGCAGGCTTTGGATAGTGTAAGTCATGTTTTGGGGCATGGTTCCAAAAGAAATGAACTGATGAAACAATATATTTGTTGCCCTTTAGAATAAATTCACACCAATAAAAGCAAATCTGTCTTTGATGGGTTTGTTTTTTTGTTATAAATGGTTTTTCCTCTATCTATAATAATCAAAATAAAAATCCCATGCTCCGTAAAGCATGGAATTCAATAATAAGACAAACAAACCTTTAATATTATTATAGATGCTCTTGGTGTTCATATTATTATTTTTGGGGTGAGTTTGTCTTGTGGCAGACTTTTTTTAATGGACAAACAGAGAGGAAAAATACATATGAAAGAAACATACAATTTAAAAATAAAAGAATATAATTCCCAAACTACAATAAGCCTTTATAAAAATCCCGTTATTATAAGGGATGAATTAGAAAATGCAGTTATTCAGTTAAAACGGTTTCGACATTCTATTATCAATCAAGTCGTGGATTTAGGCAACGGAAATTCGCAATACAGCTGTGATGAAAGCATTTTAGATAAAAAAATAGACGAGGTAATAAACGATAAAAATCTACAATCTTGCCATCATTATATTAAACTTTGTGTTCCATGCTCCTACATTGGAAAAACAACTAACAATGAAGAAAAGCATGAACGAAGTATAATAGCTTCTATGAGCAGGACGAAAAAATCCATTTATGATTATGCTTATAGCAACAACTGGAATATGTTTGTCACTTTGACATTTGATGATAACATATTAAATGTCAAATACGGAAAAGGTGCTTCTGATTATGACACATGTGTAAAGTGCCTACATAGTTTTTTTACTGTTTTAAAAAGACAATGTCCAGAGATTCAATACTTGGGTGTGCCAGAACTGCATCATTATTACTATGACAATAATAATAATGCGGTTGTATTTAACGGTAAAAAAATGAATAATGAAATTTATAGTTCTTTTTTGAATAAACCGAACAGAACCGTACAGGAACAGGATATTGTAAACAAGATTCTTTGCGGTGAATATAAAAGGCGATTCCACTTTCATTTTTTATTTAATAATTATCCCGAAAAGTTTTTAACCGATTCATCACATAGAGATGGCAAAGGGAGAATTATCTATAATCTGACAAATTATAAGTTAGGCTATACCACAGCAACGATTATAGATAGTGTGGAAGCATCACAACATTATATAACAAAATACATTAGCAAAGATCTGATTGAATTGAGTAAAGGGAAGAAAAGGTATTGGGTTTCTAAAAATTTGAAAAGACCTATAGAAAATGAATACTTTGTGGAAGAAAATGAATTTAGAAATTTGAAAATTGATATTGTGGATGCTATTGAAAGTGATTCAAGATATAAAGTTGTCGCCATAGAAAATAATGGATTTGAAAATAAGATTTATAATGGGGTTGTTTTAAACAAAGAACTATTTAATACAGATTTCCTAATTGATTATATTGACTTGGGGGTTGTTCGTCATTTCCATTATAAAACTTTTGGATTTCGCTATGATGAGAATGACAAGTATAATCTTCATTTTTCACATCCTGTCGCTAGTATAACCTATTTTACTAATGGTTGCAAAATACCAGATAGGCCGATAGGGTATCTTATAGAAACAATCCTCCGAGAATTAAATAAAGAATTGGAATTCCGTACAAGGGGTAGTGCTTTTGGTGGGAATTCCTATATTCCCGAAGATGTTATTTATTTTACTATAGATGGTGTTTATGGAAAGGCAGTACTGGAAAATGGGGAATATATTTATAAGGAATAGTAATCTCTCTATATACTAGACTTTAACAACACATAAGCAACTTTTTATTATTGCAGGATATAGATAAAATGTTATTGTTGTCAAGGACTTGCTTTTTTTGCCCGTCAAAAAAAGTTGCAAAGCAATCCTTGATAACATGAGCATTAAATATAATAGTTTTAAGAGGGAGATAGGCAGATTTTTGCTTATATCCCTCTTGATTGTGCTTTTTAATTTTCGTATAAATTCGTATAAAAACTAAGGGATGTATAAGAAAAATGCGATAAATACGGTATTTTTATATGGTATTATTTATCCCCGACGATGAAGAGCATTGATAAGTAAAAAGACTTGAAAACCGCATAAATAAAGCATTTCTTAAGTATTAGATAAAGATTATATGGTGATTTTACACGGACTTTACACGGATTGCATTTCGTAATGTGTAAACCGTGTAGAGGGAAGAAAAGACTATCAGCAGTTGCCGGTAGTCTTTTTATATTGTATTCTATACATTTGCTATAACGAAAATGGTATTGACTTGTTTAAAGTTAGAAAATGTAGTAATCATTGTTTCTTTTTAGGTTTTGATTTGGGATATAATCTTTCGAGTTTGTTTTGTGCTTCTTCTTTGTGCCTTGTTAATTCATCTATTTGATTATCAGTATAAATGTCCAGTTTAATTCTTGAAGTAATATTATGGGCAAGGCATGGAAATTCTTTCCATTCCCCAGTTGCGTCATGATGTACAAGTTGCAAGGCATAATTAGGAGTAAATGGAAATTGTTCTTTATATGTTTTCTTTTCTTTTTCTTTTATTTCATCGTCTATTTTCTGAATTTCGTCTTGTATCTTTTCTTTTGGAGGGGTGTATTCACAAGATGAAATATCAGCTTTTTGTGTTTCTTCCTTATCTTTTATTCTGGTTATGGATTGCATTATCCATGAGTAGAATATATTTTCTGAAATATCTGATACATAAAAACTGATATTCCTATCATCTATAAGTGATTTATCCTCAAAAGTGATTGTATTTGAGCCGCTACCGTCATTTTCAACAGTATGCGAATAATCTTTAAACCAATAACAAAATAGATAGTCTAATAGTTGTCTGCACCGTTTACTTTTTAACATAAAATTTAAAAGAAAAACAATGCGCTTTCCGAAATAATGTTCAAATATTTTTGAGGGTTCAGTTATATCTTTAGATTTTTCTAATATTTCTACTGTGTCATAGTCAAGACCAGTAACTATTGATGCGTGTTTAGTATCTTTTCTAAACTCTTTTTCTTCATTTTCGCCAGTTAAATATGTTATATCACAATCTAATATTTTTGATAATTCATTTACAATTTCAAGATTTGGAACTCGCATATTAGATTCGCTAAGACTTTCATAATGTTGGTAAGTTCTAGGATTAATTTCCAATTTTTCTGCAACTTCTTCTTGCTTAAGTTTTCTGTATTCCCTAACTTCTTTTAAGCGACTGGCAAATGTATAAGAAAATTCATATGAGCGTTTGGAAGAATTTCTTTCGTCAACCTTATTTGTTCGTATCAATTTTTAAACCTCCTAAAATAAGAACATTTTTTAACCGTGTTTGTTCGTCTAAAACCATGTTAGCATAAATTCATGCAGGGCGCAATGCAAATGTAAGATTTGGAGGTAAAGAAATTGAATAAAGCACAGTTTTCAAATGAAATTATTAAACTTTGTACAGTTCGACAGGCGGTAGATAGGTATAAAATCGGCAGAACTTCTTTAATGCAACTTGCAGAGCGTGAAAATGCAGTACGCAGGTTTGGGAGATCGGTTCGCATTGATGTTGGAGTGTTAGACAAGGCGATTGAACAATATTAAGGCGGCGATGATATGAAATCAGATTTTACACTTGCCAAAGAGGAATTGAGCCGCATAGGGATATTGCGAGTGAGTAAGGATTTTTACACAGAGCCGAAAAGAAAAGGTTCTGTATATTTTGTAAAATCCCCGGCAACGCATGATAAGACAGCTTCACTTGCATTATATCCTAACTCAAATAGATTTACGGATTTTGCTAACGGTAACTTATCGGGCGATTGCATTGCTTTTGTGGCATATATCAGAAATATCAATCAATGGGAAGCATTACAGACATTAAAAGACTTTTACGGATTGGCAGATGTAAGGGAGCAGGAGAAAGAGGAAATTAAGCGGCGCATATTGGCACAGCAGGAACAGGAACGCCGGAAAGAAGTACGAAAACAATCCTTTTATCTGGCGTTATCTGGCGAAATAGACCGTTTGAAGCGGTGGAAGCATATTTATAGGACAAGCATAGAAAAGCGGCTATATGAGCCATTTTCTGACGAATGGTGCTATTGCGTGACGGAACTGCAAAAGACGGAATACAAGCTAGACATTTTGACCGGGGTAGACTGCAAGGCATACCCACGCATGAAAGCGTACCATGAGAATTTACCGTCTGACCGTTATAAATGGCTATTAGATGTTCTGGCGGTTCTGGCAGAGTGCGGCGCATTTACAGCCACAAGGGAAGAAATAAAAGAAATCACAGCGCAACGGGATTTTGAATTGACAAGGAAGCCGGGGGCAGCAGTTAGGAGGTGCGGCGTTGAGTGGTAACGAAAATATGACACAGCATACAGAGTACGCAAGGGGAACGCCGGACTTGTCAAGATTCCATCATTACAAACTTGTGAACGGTAAAGAAGTGCCCACAAGCGTTTTTGATTATGAGGTTTTCAGCTACATAAAAGAAAACTACTCTATATTTATATGTGGGTTTCCCTATCTGTATATTGGGGGCGTTTACGTTGCTGACCGTAACGGAACGAAAGTAAAGCAGATTATAAGAGGGTTGATTTTCAAGCAGTTTATTAAGAGCCGCACAATAAACCAGATTTACAATTTAATTGTGGATGCGGAGGAACTGCAAAAAGAATTTTCGAGCCTGAACAACTACCCAAAAAGCTATATAAATTTTAGAGATTGTATGCTTGACGTACAGACTATGAAGAAATTGCCGCATAATCCGGCGTATCTGTCTATCAATCAAGTGCCTTTTAATTATGCAGATGTGGAAAAGGCGGCAGATGGGCAGGAGATAGAAAAATTTTTCAATTTCATTTTTTCAAGTGCTGATGATAGAAAAATGTTGCTTGAATATGCCGGGTTGTGCTTGACAACGGACACACGACAACAGCGGTTTTTGACATTATGCGGACTTGGGGGAACAGGAAAAAGCGTTTTAATCCGTCTATTGGAGAGCGCCGCCGGGGTTGAAAATGTTTCAAATGTGAGTATGCAGGAATTAAGCAAGCGTTTTTCAACTTCCCTATTAGTCGGCAAGACATTAAACAGTTGCGCCGATTTGTCTATGGAAGCGTTGGAAGATTCCTCTACAGTAAAAAAGTTATTGGGGGAAGATTCCGTAATGGCAGAATTTAAAGGGCAAAACGGTTTCATGTTCAAGAATTACAGTAAATTGCTTTTCTCTACAAATATGCTTCCAGTGATAACTACAGAGAGGACAAACGGATTTTACAGACGGTTGCTTATTCTCAAAATGGATAGACAGCCAGATAAACCAGATGTAGGACTGGCAGACAGACTATTGCTTGAAATGCCTTATTTCCTCAAATTGGCGGTACAAGCCTTAAATGAAATGTACCAGAAGGGAATAATCACAATTTCAGAGAGTAGCAAACAGGCAGTAGCACAAATGCGGAAAGATTCTGATGTGGTGCAAGCGTGGATTGATGATTGTTGCACAGTTGGGGATTATCTGAAAGTTGAGAGGGGAGAAGCCTATAAAGGTTTTGAGGAATATTGCAAGACCGAGGAACGGCAGGCATTGACAAAGAACGGATTTTTTAAGGCATTGCGTACAAAGAACTTTGCAGAAGTCCGGGGCAAGTCTGAAAGATATTTCACAGGGTTATCTTGCGAAAAAGTGACGGTAAAAACTGACGGTGAGGGCGAATTTTTGGCGGTGACAGATGAACAGCTTGCAGAACTTCCATTCACATAATAAGGTTTGCGACAGTTTTTGAGACATTTGCGACATGAAATCGGCACACTTATTTTGAAAAGTGGCGGTAAGAAATACCGTAAAATAAGGCTTTATATAGGTTTACCGTCAAGACCGTCAAGTTTTCATTTAGAAGAAAACGTAACGCAATATATATTCATGTATAAAATAGTTGCGCCAAAAAGTGACGAAACTGACGGTGTTTTATCTGGCAGACATAGAAAGGGGCGATAATGTGAATTGTGAATTAGGATTTTATGACCGATTCCGGGAACGCATAGCCGGGATTAAGACGGTAGAGGAAAGAAACGGTATTTTATCAGATATGCAGGAGGATTTTACAAGGCAAGTAAGGAATGAGCCGGATAACAGGGATAGGCTATCAGAAGTCTATCAACTATTAAAACAAAAATGTTGGGAGGCGTTGGCATGACAGAACAAGAGTTAAAACTTGATTATGATATGTTTACAAGTGCGTGGAGGTTCTTCAAAAAATATGCAGTTGTTGAGGATAAAGACAATGACGAATTTTGGGAAGCGGTAGTTGACGAAAGCGGCGCAATATCCAAGCAGTACGGAGAATGTAAGCTGATAATCAATTTAGTGCTTGCAGGTATCACAGAGTTAGAAAGAATGTATAAGGAAAAGAAAGTTGCTGACGAGGGGGCAAAAATCTAAGTTGTGCGCCTATTTTCTTCACACGAAAAAAGACATAAAATAATCAATTTTTAGCAGGAAAGCGAGGTTTTAAGCATGAAAAATGAGCTACAGCCGAAAGAATACAAGCGTTTCACGCCGGAGCCGATAGGAACGGATAACACGCTTGAAGCGGTATTAAACACAACTATTGAGAGTTTGAAGCAAGGCAGACCGCCAGCATATCCAGAAACGGAACAAGGGTTAGAAGATTTTAAGCGCACAACTATTGACTATTTCCAGTACGTCAAAGACACGAACGCAAACCCGGACATTGACAAAAAATTAGTTCCAGATATAGAGGGGTGGGCGGTTTTTACTGGATTGACACGCCGGACAATTCTAACATACGAAAAGCAGAGGGGCGAGAGTTGGCGAAACTTTATAGAGCAAGTGAAAAATGCTATATGCGCCGCTAAAAAAGAATTAAGTTTCCATCAACAGATACCGCCAGTAGTTTTCATGTTTGACGCTTGCAATAATCACGGTTATACAAATACATCTGAATTTAAGGTTGAAGCTATAAGCGACAAACAGCAAAGAGTATTAACAGCGGCAGAGTTGCCACGATTGGGAGAGCCTAAAGAGGATATGGGGCAGAACGCCGTACAGCTTCCAAAGTTGGGGGATATGAGCGGCAACAGTGAAGAGATTTCCTATTTAGTGCACACAGAGCCGGATGCAAAGGCAGAATAAACATGATAATTAGTGTATGTTTTTAGGCAATCCGTGTAATATGCCGTGTAATACGCAAAGAATCAGCCTAAATAATTCATGGAAACGTGATAAAACTAGGCTTTTACAAGATAGCGTTATTCATTTGAGATAATAGAAACACATGAAAATCAGAGAGGATAAGGCGAAA